>Ga0181612_160981_pt1 | contig 12459 bp, 5 predicted proteins | sample HoacroProtozoa21_FD_119630 | JGI IMG/M metagenome (GOLD analysis project Ga0181612, IMG submission 119630) | Hoatzin crop microbial communities from Cojedes, Venezuel. Combined Assembly of Gp0051906, Gp0051904, Gp0051908 | reverse complement strand
AGAGAAGCTGCAGATTTTTTTTTTTTGCATGTAGTTACTGTGTCAAAGGCCTTTTCAGCCAAAGATTAAGGCAAAACCAGCTGATTCTGTTTATAGCAGCCTTCAGATAACTCTAGTAGATTTTCTAGTGGATGTGGTCACCAAACTTATTTAAAAATTATTTCTTTATGTTTTATTTTATTTTTTGTGTTTTTGAAATGCCAGAAGTGATCGTTCCAGTTATATTTTCTTATGAGCTATCTGTGACTACAGATAGATAATGTGGGGGTTTTTTTAAGTAGTGTTTCTAATTTCCAAGTCTTTTCTTAAGAAGTTGTAAAGTGTGTTTGTTATTAAGCTGATTATAAGGCCATAAGTAGCATATTTTAATGTCTAATATTTTTAGTTTGAAATTTTTATTCAGGTTTTTAAGAAATATTATTAATGTTTATATGATCTCTTCCATGTGGCCAGGCAGACTCTGATTAAAACTAATAATGACTTTGTAGCATGATGTCTTGGTTTTACAGTGTAGATTGTGTGGTTGACACGTCCACTTTCTGAAAAATTGCTCTGACAAGAGTACCGTACTTGAGATATCTATCATGAGAACACGTGTGTGTTCTCGCTCATGTCCTGAATGAAAAATGAAACCTTTACAACACCTGTTTCCAACACCTCTTTCCCATGTTAAATGTGTAACTATAAACATTATGTTTCAGCCTTTAAAGTTATTTTGCTCAATTTTTTCATGTTAAACTATGCAGCTATGTGTAACATACATATTTTAAACATTTATTGTCTAACATAAAATAATAATGTAAGGTTTTTTCCATTCACTGATCCCTAAAGTTAAAAATAGTTTCTCTGTGTTTGTTCATAAAATTAAACATTTTTAATTAAAAGGATAGTATCCCTATAACTACCTAAGGATATGCTAGGAAAGAAAAACAACCCCACCCACCTCAGCAGCTCAGCACCCGTGAGATACTCAGTAGTACACAGAATTTGTCCTTTGTGCAGATGTCACAGACAGCAAATCGTTCAAGACTGGAGACTCCAGTTAGAAATACCGTTGAAATTTTGTTTAAATTACATTTTACTGTTGCTACAGAAGAACAGTATCAGCATATATTCTCAGAATTACACAACGCTAGCCTTGTAAGTTCCTTTAAGAGGTATACCTACCAAGCCACCCTAGTCTGTAGAAATGTGTGTATATATGATCAAACACATATGTAGCTTATTCTAAAAGTTTTAAACAAAGATTTTTGTACTAATAGTGGTGTGCAGCAGAGATCCTTATAGAACATCTAATGCTATCAAGAATAAAATCACACATTAATGTTTCCAATATGTTTTACAGGATGATGTCTTTGCGTGTGACTACTGGGGTGGTAGTTCAGGTTTTTACTACCTTTACACTTGTCTTACAAAGCATTTTCTTATATGATCATGAATCATCTCATAGACAAATCTCTTTTTAAGTATATGGAAACTTTAACAATTCAGCTAACTTTCTTGTGGTAAACTAATTAAAAATTAAAAAAAAAATTTGAAAAAACAAAGAACTTTTATATGTAAAATTGTGCTAAATGTACTGTGCCTGCTGTTTAGCTGAACTCACTCTAGAAACATCTGTAATGGACAAAGCAAGAAAAGAAAGACACATCTGGATGCCAAAAGTTTTTAGAAAGCTTTCATTGTATGAAGGCCATAGGAAAAAATTCAGTTATATTGATCTGGGAAAGTCCAGTGGTGGTTGAAGGGGATTTGGTAATGGCCACTACAACCACCATTTATATGTCAGTGTTTTTCCCCTTATTGTATGTTAAGAAGTTATTTAAATGAGTCTTTCATATAGTAGTATGTAGCAATATATTATATTTTAAGTAAAAATGTTCCTGCTTTAGGTTTTGGTAATTTATGCCTAATACCTAGAGCATATAAAATGAATTGTTGTATCTGTTTACTGTGATTTGCGGGGACATTATTCCATGACAAGGTTACATTGACCTATCATTTCATGCATCAGCAGTTCTTCTATTGCACTGATTTGATCAAGCCTAGTGGATAAAAGAGGAACAATCCACCCAGTGGACCAAATTAGAATTATAATAAAAAGTGCACATTCTGAAGGGCAAACTAGGTTAAGTGTTGTACTTACTGCACTTGGCATAATTTTTGTGATGTGTCAAATTTAAGCTTTTTTTCTTAAATGTTTGTTCAAACTTCTACATTCAATTTCTGTATTTTGATATGTAAGTGATGCTGTAGCTACTGTTGAGGAAGAAGGTAGGGTTTTGTAGCTACTGGAGGCTTTTTTAGGTTAGGTTCTTGTGAAAGTGCAAGAAATCTTTTTCATTTTCAATTCACAGTAATTTCTGGGTGCCTCTTTGCTGTACAACCCTAGATACTGCTGTTGCTCCTCGTGCTGAAGAAAGTCACCATTTTACAGTCAAAAATGTCAAATAACCCTTCCTATGTACCTGGTTTGGGATTTGCTAGACAGAGGGAAAGGGACTGCGTGGCCTACGGCTTTACTCTGTTTCCAGAGCTATCTTGTCCACACTTGCTCTCCTTGAATGCCAACAACAGCTCAGTGGATCTGGAGGGGCTGCACGCTGTCTGTTCTCTCCCGGGTAGGTTTCAGACTGCTGTTATCTAAGGGATGGGCCAAGGTACCTCTGTCTTATGTGAGGTGTGAAATAACTGCTATGGGCTCAAACGTGAGTTCAATGAGATGTGGCACATAAGATCTTCGAATGCAGGGTAAGGTATGTGACAGTTACAATGTAGAAGCTTAATTTTCTGTTTGTCTAGTGACAAAGAGTATACATTAGACACATTTATTTTTAATAAGTCTTTATATGTTTGTTCTATATTGCCCTGTTGCAATGATCCGCTACTACTAAATAGTTGGTATGTACTGATGAGGGTTTGCTAACAGTGGAAAATCAAGGCCATGGGAAATGATAATCACAAATTCTAGCACCTCCTAAATAGATAGATAGATCACTTCTAATAGAGATGGAGATCGCAGGGAAGAAGCCCACCTCAAGAACTTGTAGAAAACACTGGGAAAGTTCTGATTGGTTTTCTGGGTTTGTTGCGGTTTTTTCTTTGAGTTAGATGTTAAGTCAATATGAATTAATTGCTTCAGTAACCGAAGCTAAATAAAAACATGCTGTCCCAAGACCTAAAAAAAAGTGTTTAATTTCTTATTTAGATGTTCTGTTGAATGATGTTTTAAATTCCATTATATTCATGCAGTAGATGAAATGATACCAAAGTTTCAGTTTGTATCTTTGTGCAAATTTGTGCTGAAATTGCTGAAAATTTTCACTGCCTCAGGAATTTAGTAATACCATGAATAGAAAATTAATGCCTTTTAAAGTTACTATTTCTATTTTGGGAGCAGACAGATAGACAAAATGAAAAATTATGTATTTTGGGGCCAAAACATAAATCATTTAACAATTGCTAACTTTTAAAGTGTTACTTGCTTTAAAATACTTGTTACTTAATCAGGAAAATCTAAGTAGGCATGAGGCTTAGCAATTCAATAGTGCATGTTGAAGTGGAACTTTTAAAAAGATCACCACACAGCTTCAAGTTAAAGAAATCTTAGAGTTGAGGAACAGATTTTGCATCAGGTGGACTGAAATGTGAAACAGCTGTTTGTATTTGCTTTTCAGAAGTGAATCAATTCAAGCACTACCAGGGTAAGAAGATGTCATTGGTTTTGCAGCTGATCTATTACATGCTTTTTTAAGCAATTAGAGATTGATAATGCTATCATTTGTCACCCAATTAATTTTGAAAGACTGGAAATAGATGGATGAAATCTTTAACCTGTGTTTCACTTGGCACGATTGGTATTTAGATCAAATAAAAAATGTTATTAGTATTGGGTAATCTACATTCTAGGAACTCAACATCTTCATGTTCTGTGACTTGTCATTTAATTTTAAAAATATTTTTATTATTACTATAGATAAACATACAGATAAATAAATGTAACATGGTTTTGTTTTATATAGAATATGTAAACTCATTACAATTAAAAAAAAAAAAAGAAAAAATTATTGTGAAAATGTTTCTGCAGGGCCGATTCTGTGCCCCAACATTAACAGAAACTTTGTCAAGGGCATTAATGTGTGCAGGCTTCTGCCCTGTATTATCTTCACAGCTTTGAAAACCTCAAGGACCAAAGCTGAAGTTCTTGTAAGGCTAAGAGAAAGCTATGGGCATGCCAAAATAAACCAGATCCTATGATTTTTTTATGCTTCTGATCTTGAAGTCATGATGTCCTCTTGTTTGTGCATCACAATGATGCTTCATGACAAGATTCTGCGCCTCCCTGGGAGAGCCAGTGTAAAGGCAATTTCAGTATGGAAAGTCTGCTGAGAACTAATTTCTAGAATTTCTGTGCTGAACTTGTACGCATAGCAAATGCTGACTCAGATTTTTGTATTCTTGAAAACAGGTGTATGAATTGTGGAATATATGTTGCAAGAGACCTTTGGAGGTCATCTGGACCAATGCTATACTCAAAGTAGGGCAAACTTATGTTGCTCAGGGCTTCATCCAGTGAAGAAACAAGTCTCTCCAAAGATGTAGATATCACAGCTTCACTGAGCAGGCTATTACAGTGTTCAACTACCCTTATAATGAAACTGTGTGGGGTTTTTTCCCAATATCTGACCTAAATATCGAATCAACTGAAATAGATGTCTTCTTGCTTCAGATAACCGAAGGCTTGGTATTTTTCATCTTCTTGGTCTGTGACTCTCTTAAAAATTGTATTTTGCATTTATAAGTTGTGTTTGTAAACTCATCTTGAGTTGCCAGACTGGGAACTTGTGCTAATGTGAACTTGGGATAATGTGTGTTTGTAAACTCATCTTGAGTTGCCAGACTGGGAACTTGTGCTAATGTGAACTTGGGATAATGCTAAGGACTTCAGGGATGTACATCTGGATTTATTCTGCTATAATGCTAATCAGAAATGAGATTTTTCTGCCACTTCTTAAAGGGAAGCCTTTTCTTTCTGCAAAGGGAGTGAGTCACATTATTCTGTGTACGTACCTATAGAATTAATCAAAAAGTAGGAACATTAGCTCTAGAATAAAAAGAAGTTGTTCTTTATCATTCAGCTCTGGTACAAGAAGATTATTTGACTGCAACGTGTATACTAGGTTAACACATCCCGATATTCAATGGTTATTTCATTACCTCTGTATTTTTGCTGAAATTTAAAAATGCTTAGTTAGTCAAGGAACTTCGCTGTCCCTTAAGACTATAGACCTAGCATTGCTTATTACACATGTATGGCTTTCCACATGATCTATGTTGAAAAGAATACTCCCTCTAGACAAGTGTGTTCTGGACTGAAAAAAAGTAGAGTTTGCCTGTAGTGTAATGTGAAATAACACACGCAGTTTACTGAGTTGTGACGCATACCGACTGCTGCCTTTCTATTCATGAGCCCTACGACGTTGCACTGCTCAGTGTTTTCCCAGCCTGAGTTTGCTCTGGTGCCACATGAAACATGTAACGAAGCAGCACCAGGAACACATCCAGGAGAAGGTGTAGCTCCAGGCTTGCTCCTTTCTCCCACGTAGACACAGAAGTAGCAGCAGCTCCTGGCTCTGCTTGGGGCTGTGTGTGGCACTGAGAGAGACTGATAACTACTCGGGCAATACAGAGCTCTCTGGATGTAAATGATGGTTCCAACATTTGTATGTGTCATTTGGAAGTAGTATGCACTTCTGGAGTGGGCACCATTATGCAGAAACTCTGAGGGCAGTTACTAAACTCTCTTTAAAGAAACTTGTTTCTGTCATGTCCCTATACTATCATAGCTGTACTTTTGAAATTGTTGGTTTGGATTTGAAAGATGAAGGGAAACTTTGTAGGACACTAGATAAATCTTCTCTGAATTTAGTAGCTGTAGCATGAACTTTCACATTTGAATTTTCTGTCTCTGAGTTTATTTCTTGGAGTACTATTTTCACCACCCTTATAACCAAGAATGTAAATACTGTGTGGTTTGATTGTGCTGATGGTGATACAGTGTTTGTGGAAGCTACTGATAATACAGATCTATTTATAAGGCTTCCAAGGACGATTAACTGAGGGGATTTGAAGGTTCAAGAAGCAGAAATAAGCTTTCTTTATGCTTTAACGTAGTTACTTCATATACTTATTGTTTGGAGCACTTCCAGCTGCTTAAATATGTTTTCAGTGTCATTCTCAAAGAACCATTAAAAAGGGGAGACACATATCTGGGAGCTGTAAACAAAAAAGTTGAAGGCAGTGAACGGAACTGCTGAGAGAAACAGAGTCAATAAATGTCATTTCCACTGTTGCCATCATTTAATGTGTGTCAAAGAACACAATGATGCCATTGACCCCAGATGGGTACTTACTGTATGTGGGCTTTCTGTGTCACAAATTATATTTAAGTGAAACATAAACATGCAGAAGAAACTTTTCTTGGGACTCGTGTTCAGATCAGAACATTTTTTTGCCATGGTAGAGACTGGAAGCTCACTACCTTTATTCAGCAAAAGCTGCAAAATGCTGTATTTTTATTGGAATATTGTAATAATTTTAGAGGAGAGTGTATTTTGTTTTCTCTGTGTGGAAAATCACCTATTTTTAGTATAAGGCAGTTGAGGATTTGGACCACAAGTGGTAAGCGTGGTGTCTCCTCCGCAAAGTGAATCTCTAACATACCTGTTGAACAATAGGTCTGATTTCACCCCTCTGTGTACTTTTGATTAATAAGTGCTATACAAATATTGCCAGGAAGGTTTTTTAATAGGTCTTAAATCCTCTGAGCAATGTAGGTAGTTTCCAGTTCTTTTCATGGTTGCTCAGTGGGAGGTCTGTCAGCAGGAGGTGGCTGATGGCCGTTGGGAGGAAACCCTCAGCAAGAAATCTTGGCACACCGGCCTCCCTGGTTCCTCCCTTCACCTGTTCATGACCACGGTCTTGAACTGCAGGTTAGCAAGATGTGCCGGGAACTGTATGTTTTCTATCCCAGCTTGTCTTTCTGACATACGGTAGATGTCCTGAAGAGACTAGTGGCACAGAGGACGCAGCTGCAGTCAGTGTGATCTGCCATTGCCTAGGGTGAACACAAACAGAGGGGAGAAAACAGCATCTCAGGCAGCCAGAGAAAACAAAGTTTGAGCTGCATGCTTTTGTCTGCTGGACATGACTTAAAAATAAACTTGTTCTAAAATTTGAGCTATTGTAAAGCCTTATTTTTTGTCAGTGAGCCCAACTTTGATCTGGGTTGCCTTAAAATTAATTGCAAAGAAAAAATTCATTATTCACCATACTCCTGGAAAAGCTTGGATGATAGCAGGCTTGTTAAAATGTGAGATAAAATGTCTTTTTCTTTGTGGAGAGCAGGAAAGGAGAAAGGTAACAAGCTAAATGACTATTCCTTTCTGATACTTTATAAAGGAGGAAATTTTCAGTTTGAAGAGTGAGTTACTAATGCATTGTATTATGTCTGGAAGTATTTTGTCCTTCATTTTCACGTATGTTCATTTTTCAACAAATCCATTTTTCTGTAGAGAATTAATATTTAGTATAGGCTTATCACAGGGTATTTTATTTTGCTGTGGCTGTAGCACCTCAATAGAGATCAGTTTGGTGACTAATGATGCAATTTTTAGTATTTCTCATATTCGTATGCTTTTTTTGCTCCCCCCTCTGACTACTGGAACGTTTATTGCAATGTATATATGGGACATTTCATCCAAAAGTGTGAAAAATAAGAATTCATCCAGCATTCTTCCCCAGATGACGTAAGAAAATACAGGTACAGTTTGCACTTCTTTAAATTTACCAATGGTTTGTGGATGTGACTGTTCAGCTGAGACACTTATGATGGGTTGATATATGGTAGATGTTATAAGCAACTCATAGTTGTGCAGCCACAAAAGAATTTTTTTTGTGCGAAAGATTCCCCCCCCAGGTCTGAATATGCTGTCTTGGCACCTGTTTTTATCTGGTTTTATGGAGAAAGTTTCGTCTGTGGGATGAGTGCTTATCTCAGTAAATCATTTGCCTGTAAACATACTTCAGGCTATGGGAACCATGTTTTTTAGTTCTGTTATCTCCTGAATATAGCTCTGTAGAGAACAGTCTTTTATGCAGTAACAATAAGAAAACATTTGTCTTTTACCAGCGTGTTACAGAGTTCAGTAAATACGTGGTGGATGCCCTCCAGCCAGACTGACATGGAACTGACACCTGGTGTCAGACATGCTACAGAATAATTGCTCCAAAATAAAGTTTGTACTTAACGAAGCTGGAGAGTCTGAAATTATGATTGCATCAATAACTTTGAGTGGCAGTCAAGAAGGTTTGTCCAGTGTAGGGAAATTCTACAGAGGAGTTCCATGAAAATTTCATTTTATATCTCAAACAGACTATAGAAATAGATCACTTTTTTAAAGTAATACAATGATCAGTTATTAAAATCTTATTTACATTACTTGAATCTAGAAATCAAGAATCAAGGAAGTTGGACATGCATGTTTTGAAGTGAAGTATACTCTGAATTATTGTTAATTCCCCATGCAAATATCTTTTGTAAGTTCTCTCTTCCATTTTTTTCAAATTTTTCCATTTTGGCAATAATGATAAATAAATAGCCACTGTGGGGAAGGGTTAGATGCCTAAGGAGGGTTGCTTGTAATTCAGTGTACTGAACTGAGCAGCCTCCTATGCCGGCAAACTGGAAACGAGGAGTTTAAGTCTCCTCAGAAGAGTTTCCATCCCGAGCCTTTTCCAAGAGTTAGGCACCCATCCTTTCTCCTAGGACAGAAGAAAATATGGAGTGAGAATGCTGATCTTCCTTTTCCTGAAATCTGAGTAGCTGTACATTCTGAGGGTTTTTTTGAAACTTGGTTCATTTTGGCTGCGTGGATTTAAATCTCAGTTCCCATTCCCTAGGGGGGGGGGAAATAAATTACCAAATTGTAGGCCATTATGGATGGGGACTGTGTTGGACATTTTTGCTCTAATTATTCCTTTTTCCATTATATTATTAAATATTTGTTATGCCAGCAAGGAAAGAACAGTGTGAGAATGACTCCTGTGACAGCATTTTTATATTTGTAATGAGCTAAAGACCTAGGCAAGGTGTGAGGACAGAGATAATGACTTCTGTTGGACGAGTTTGCATAACTGAGGAAAAATAGATAAATACTGGACACAGAAACACTTCTTCAGGTCTAATATTGGAACACAAGACTTCAAAACTAAGTGTGAGTTAAGACTAAGATGGTCTGAGTTTAAATTGAAATCTATAGTTACTACTGCAAGAGAAATAGTTGGTAATTTTGAAATAGAAGGGGTATTAATGAAGGGGATGGATGGGAGGAGTAAGGTGGTTATCTCTTAAAGAAAATGCATCATATTTCTCCCTCTTAATGCCATACAGTCTTGTTCTTGCATACTCCCCTCTGAGCATATGCACCCTCTTCTGATGTTCTTTATTCCCATATGCCTTCCCTTATTTGTACGGACCTTTACACACAAGTGCAGGCTTGTGCAAAATCACATATTTTAGTTCTTGCTTACTGCCTTCCCAGCTGGGTAGACCGAAAATACATGGTACTGACTCATTGCCTTGACTTTGCTTTGATTTTTCTTACCTGAAACATTGTGTTGCACGAAGGGTTTGGCCCCAAAATACTCACATACATTTTTGAGAAAATGCTTTCTCTAAAAATTGGCAGCAGACACTCCCTTTCACTATAAGTTCCAAGGAATGAGGGGTCAAACTTACCTGAAAACAACCCCCTTGGCAAAATGGCAGAATTTGACCTGTGATTTTCCATTGAGAACAAGGCTAGAGAGCAGCCAATTTTGCAGAAAGGAATTTGCCTGTATGCATTCTACTAAAGACAAAACTCTTTATTGTGAAAAATAACAAGAAAAATTCTTAAAAAGAAAAGAAAGAAATATTAACTTTCCCACAAGAATACAGTGAAATCGAGTTATCTTGGAAGTCTGAAATGACATACATTGTTGTGTTAGGAACAAAGGAAGTCTTAAGTACGTACTTAGATTCTTGTCATCTGTTTAGCGTTATCCTATGAATTGGTCAATATGATTGTACATGTTCTGAAAATTAATTGTATGATTAAAAAAAAGTTATTTGCAAACAACATGGGTATTTTTGTCTAAACTAAAGATGTCAATTCTCTCCTATAGTCTGTGTAACTCATTATTACACTGGAACAGCAACTGATGTTTCCATAAAGACATTCTGGTCTGCATCAGTTCTTTGACTTTTTCAAGTAATATAAAATTTTAAATGTTCTTTACTTTTTTTTTCCTTGCTACTGTATTCTTTGATGTCTAATTTTACAAAAATTTCTTTGTGACTGAATCTTATGGGACAAAGCTGGTAAAATTAATATGACCAAGACTAAGTCGAGCCCAGTAATGTGATTCTGTTTGTAGCCTAGGAGTGATTTTTAAATTCAAAAACTTAATCATTGATGAACACATTGATTCAGCTTTTTGTCCTGTGTCAACAGGATGATTGCATTTGAAATCGGATGCGTGTATAGACAAGAGAGGTTTAGCCACCTAGCATTCTGAGCTCTTACTGGTGGAAGATACCATCTCGGTCTCATCGCATACTTGCAGTAAAAGATTATAATTTTTTTCTTCAGGTATAATATTAATATCTTTACATTTCATAAACTCTTTTAAGTGAATTTTTAAAAGGAACCTTTTTGATGTAATCATTAAATAAAAAATACTTTAAACTATATACAAAAAAATGTTATCAGTAATCACCATTAATGAACAGGTGATTGGGAGTTAGTCCGGACATATAAAATGCTCTGTGAGTGCTATTGTTTGATATTGTTGTTATTAATAGATTATTCTACTTTTTAAATTCAGATGAAAAAGAATCTAGGAACATGAAGAAAGCACTCAGTAATGAATCTTGGTGAGCCAAGCGCTAACGAAAATCAAAATAATGATGAGCCACTGGGAGAAATATCAGATGATGATGAAGAAAGCATCAATAAACAAACTGAAAATTGAGACAGAAGCACTAATAGAACAGTTGGGAGAGGTAAATTTTCCCTTATTAAAATAACAAATTAACAACATGACTAGGTATTATGGACTCAGGTACTCTGGGGCACAAATTCTGCAGTGAATACTTCTTAATTCTTGTGAAGATTTGTCAGCAGTATTAATTACCTGATTAGCCGGCCTTGCATTCCCAGACCTAGGTTTACATGTGAATCTGGTTTATAGTGAAAAATACTCATTGATGAAGGTGATACATTGTGTCATTTATTACTATGATTTCTCAGCAACAACTCCTGATGATAAATGTGTTTATATATTTTGCTGTTTATGAAGCAGCACAACTTTGGAAGCATCCAACACATGGTTGTGTGGGTTAGAATTGTTTCTCTTGCCTGCCTGCTTGCCATAAGTTGACTGAGTAGTTGGCTTCAGAACTGTATTCTTGGATCTCCATTGCTGTTGTTGTCTCCAAGTGACCTCAGCTGATCTCTCCTGACTCCCTGTTCGTTAGTTGGTCACAAGCTCCTGCACGCATTGCTCTTTAGGATGGGGAAGGGAACCTCCATTTCCACTCATTTAATTGTTTTTTGTAGAAAATGCAGTGGAGAAGGAAGGTTGGTAACGGGGGGCAGGATGGCAAAATCCAAAATACTGGGCACTTTCCCATAACAAGAACAGTGAGTTTTGTACTATCTTGTGAAAAATTACAGGTGCACAGCAACTGTCTAACTGAATCTTGAGGGATTCAATTAGGGCAGTTTTCACCTCAGAGTTATTCTTCCACATGAAATTTTTCATTTTGGTTGGTTTTGCTCACTTTATGGTGCATGTGTGCATTTAAGATCTTTATGATCTTATTGCTCTTAAATGTCACTTGTCTTCTTACCATTCTAATTCTAGAATTAGTTTTACCTGAAATTATTAATGCCATTAGCTGAAGAATCTTTTCTTTTGCATTGCAGACACTTACTCAGAATTATTACATTACCCAAAAGCACGGGTGGTAACAGTAAGCTTTCTATTCTTCACGTTATGAATAGCCATTTCTGACATGTGTATGTGTAAAATTTTTCATTGGTATAATTTCACTGTTATAAACCATAAGCGGCAGACTTATTTCTGGGTTTTTTCTGTTTATTTTGTCATCATATACAGGTTTGTCATATATCGTCAAATTGCAGTTCTGGTCTATGAACAAGAAAATACTGAGGCCAAGCATTTTTTCCCTTTCTTGAAGAAAAGCTGTTGATGGGTCAGTTTGAGAAGCGCAACTACAATATTTGTTGTAGAGGCATTCTTGCCTTTCACAGATAAACATTGAGAATTATTGTACCAATAGGAACCTGACTTTGTGTTTAAAAAAACAGTAATTGAGGAAATACTTATATT
>Ga0181612_139733_pt1 | contig 12459 bp, 6 predicted proteins | sample HoacroProtozoa21_FD_119630 | JGI IMG/M metagenome (GOLD analysis project Ga0181612, IMG submission 119630) | Hoatzin crop microbial communities from Cojedes, Venezuel. Combined Assembly of Gp0051906, Gp0051904, Gp0051908 | reverse complement strand
GTCGGGCGAGAACTTCGGATTGGTGTCGTAGCCCAGGTTGTAGTCCTTGCCCTGCTTGATGGGGTCGTTCACGCTTTGGTCCTTCAGCGAGCGGGTGTAGTCCACCTCAGACGCCACGTAGTCAGCTGGTTTGCAGAGGTTTGTGGTTTTTCCCGAAGCGATGTCGTAGAGGAAAATGTCGCTGTCGGTGCTGGTGGCGTAGGCCAGCCCGGTTTTCTTGCGGCAGGTGTAGGCCACTTGCTTGGAGTCGTTGCTCCAGGCCAGCTGCTCCATGCCTCCGAAGGGTCGGAGCGGGCTCTCAAACGGTTCGTCGCCGAGGATGGCGATGGGGTCGGTGCTGAGTTCGCTGCCGTTGAAGTGGTAGATGAACGGCTGCGGAATTTGGTCAATCCACTCGTCCCAGTGGCGGAACATGGCGTCGTCGATGACGCGCCCCGTGGCCTTGGGCAGGTCTGCGTGGCGGTCGGCGATGCTTCCGCCGGCATTGGTGCTCACGGGGTGGATGGCGAGGACCATGGTGCCGTCGGGCGAGAAGAGATAGTCCTCAATGTCGCGGTCGCCATGCGAGAGCTGCTTGCGTCCGCTTCCGTCGCTGTCCATGGCCCAGAGCTGGGTTACGCCGTCTTTGTCGGCGGCGAGGAAAGCGATTTTGTTGCCGTTGTCGAAGAATTTGGGCGCCGATTCGCTGCCGTTCTGCTTGGTGAGCAGCTTTTCGTCCGTGCCGTCGGCATTGATGCTATAAATCACGGTGTGGCTCTTGTTCTCCTCCAAGCTGTAGTAACTTACATTATATATAATGTGCTTGCCGTCGGGGCTGACGTCCTTTGCGCCAATGCGGCCCATGGCCCAGAGCAGTTCGGGCGTGAGCGTGCGGTTTTCCACGGCGGGCGTCTGGCGTCCGATGAAAGTGTCGGGCGCGCTTTCTCCGCTTTGCTTGCATCCTGCAAGGCCCATTGCCATTGCGCCTATTGCCATATAGCCAAAAATCTTGCTGTTCATCGTGTATGTTTTATCGGTTTTTGTGTCTGTTTTGCGCTTCCTCCTGCTGTTTGCGGAGAATTTCCTGTTGCTGCTCGGCCATGCGCTGGAAGCGTTCCATCATCGACGAGCCGCCGCTCTTCTGCTTTTCCTTGCGCATTTTCTTGCGCTCCTCCAGCTGTGCGAGCAGTTTGTCGTCGTTGGTCGTCTTGCGCAGGTACCACATCATGAGGATGCTGATGAGGCCCGAAACGAAGTAGTACCAGGTCAGGCCCGACGAGTAGCTGTTGAAGGTGAAGAAGAAGATGATGGGCATGAGGTAGGTCATCCATTTCATCATTTTCATGCTCTGCTCCTGCTCGGGCGACATCGCGTAGCTTTGCTGGCGCATGCTAATCCACGAGTTCACCAGCGTGCTCAGCGCCCACAGCAAGCAGAAGATGCTCAGGTGGTTGCCCAGTCCCCAGATTTTCGGTCCCCAGCTGATGACGTCGTCGTAGGTGGAGAGGTCGTTGGCCCAGAGGAACGACTGGCCGCGCAGTTCAATGGCGTTCGGGATGAAGTTGAAGAGCGCAATCCAGATAGGCATCTGAATGAGCATCGGCAGGCAGCCGCCCATGGGCGATACGCCGTATTGCGAGTACATCTGCATCATCTCCTGCTGCTTCTGCATGGCGTCGGCAGGGTTGGGATATTTCTTGTTGATTTCGTCCATCTTCGGGCGCAAAACGCGCATTTTCGCGCCGGAAAGGAAGCTCTTGCGCATGAGCGGGAACACGGCGAACTTCACCACCAGCGTGATGATGAGCAGCACAATGCCCATGTTCAGGCCCCAGCCCGTCATCCAGTCGAAGATGTAGAGGAAAATGTAGCGGTTAATCCAGCGCACGATGGGCCAGCCCAGATAGACAATGCTCTGCAGGTCAAGGTCTTTGCCGCCTGCCAGCTGCTTCTCGTTGGCCTTCAGTGTCTTAAATTTGTTGGGACCGAGGTAGAGGTTCATCTTCGTCGGTTCCTTGCCCGTGGGGTCGAAGCGCGCGGTGAGCTGCGTGGACAGGTCCTTCAGGTAGCCGCTGCCCTCCTTCTCATACTTTGAGCTCATGTCGCTCACGCCAAACGTGCCGTCGGCAATGAGGATTTGGCTGAAGAACTGCGTCTTGAACGCCACCCATTTCATGCCCTCGCCCTCAAACTTCTCAGCGCCCTTGTGCTTGTCGGCGCCGCCCGAGGAGAGCTCCTTCGTCTTGCCGCTTTCCTTGCGGTAAGTGATTGTGCTGTAGCGGTTTTCAAAACTGTAACCCTTCTCCTGCTGGCGCATCTTCTCGTCCCATTTGATGCCCATGGTCGAGGCGTTGGCAGGGAAAATGCCCTCCAGGTTTTGCGCCGTCACGTCCATCGACAGGATGTAGCTGCCCTGGTGGAGCGTGTAGGCAATGTCGATGCTGCCGCCCTTCACTGGCAGGCGCATCACCACGCTGCTGTCGGTCTGCTCCGCTGGCGCGAAGAAAAGGCCGTCGCCGAGCGTGCGGATGTTCATCTCCTTGCCCTCAAACGTCAGCTGCATTTTCGAATCCTCGCCGTCCATCAGCACCACGTGGCCGCCCTGCTGGTTCTTGTAGGTCTCGTCGAGCAGTTCGGCGCGAACCACCTGTCCGCCCTCGTTCGAGAGCGTCACCTTCAGCAGGTCGTTGCTGATTTCCGTTGTGCCAGCGCCGTTTTGGCGCGCGGCGAAGAAGGCATCGGTGGAATCCTTGAGCGCCTCCTCGGCCTCCGCAGCCTTTTTCTCTGCCTCCACCTTCGCAATGCTGTCGGTCTTGGCCTGCGCCATGGCCTCAATGGCCTGCTGCTTCTGCAGGGCAGCGCGCTGCTTCTCTGCGTTTTTTCCGTTGTAAATCGTGAAACCAATGAAGACCAGCGCAATGAGCAGCCAGCCAATCACAGTGTTTTTGTCTCTCATGTCTGTTCGCTTTTCTCTTGCCAAACAGCGCCTTTGCCGCTGTGGCACAAGAGTTTATCACTAATATTCTTACTTAAAAACTTCGTTCTTCGTTCATTTCGTGCGCTCTGCGCGATAGGCCACGGCCTCCTTCACCAGGCTCAGGAAGAGGGGGTGCGGATGGAGCACCGTGCTGCTGTATTCGGGATGGAACTGCGTGCCAATGTACCAGCGGTTTTGCGGCACTTCCACAATCTCCACCAGGTCGTTGTCCGGGTTGTGGCCCACGCACGCCATGCCCTTCTGCTCAAACTGCTCCACGAAGGCATTGTTCATCTCGTAGCGGTGGCGGTGGCGCTCCACAATCTTCTCCTGGCCATAGATTCCGGCAACCTTCGAACCTGCCTTCAGCACGCACTCATAGCCGCCCAGGCGCATCGTGCCGCCCATGTTCGTGATGTTCTTCTGCTCCTCCATGATGTCGATGACATTGTTCGGCGTCGTCTCATCCATCTCGCGGCTGTTGGCGTCCTTCAGGCCCAGCACGTTGCGCGCGAATTCCACCACCATCATCTGCATGCCGAGGCAAATGCCCAGCGTGGGCACGTTGTTTTCGCGGCACCACTGCGCAGCAAGGATTTTGCCCTCAATGCCGCGCTGGCCAAAGCCTGGGCAGATGACCACCGCGTCCATCTCGCGGAGCATTTCGCCGGCGTTCTCAGCCGTCAGCTTCTCCGAATTCACGAAGTGGGTCTTCACCTTATGGTCGTTGTAAGTGCCGGCCTGGCTCAGGCTTTCGAGGATGGATTTATAAGCGTCCTGCAGGTCATACTTGCCCACGAGCGCCACGTCCACCACCTCTTTTGCCGCCTTTCGGCGCTCCAGGAACGCCCTCCACGGGCCAAGCTCCGGCGTCGGGCCCACTTCCATGCCCATCTTGCGCAGGATGGCGGCGTCCAGCCCCTGCTCCTGCATCTTCACCGGCACTTCGTAAATCGTTGGCATGTCGATGCTCTGCACCACGCAGTCCACGTCAACATTGCAGAAATTGGCCACCTTCGTCCGCAGCTTCAGGCTCAGGTCGCGCTCAGCGCGCAGCACCAGGATGTCGGGCTGGATGCCGATGCTCTGCAGCTCCTTCACGCTGTGCTGCGTCGGCTTCGTCTTCAGCTCGCCAGCGGCCTTCAGGTAGGGCACGTAGGTCAGGTGAACACACACCGCCTTGCGGCCCAGCTCCCACTTCAGCTGGCGGATGGCCTCCAGGAACGGCTGGCCCTCAATGTCGCCCACCGTGCCGCCAATCTCCGTAATCACGAAGTCGTAGTCGCCCTTCAGCGCCAGCAGCTTCATGTTGCGCTTGATTTCGTCAGTGATGTGCGGCACCACCTGAATCGTGCGGCCCAGATAGTCGCCGCGGCGCTCCTTGTCAATCACGCTCTGGTAGATGCGGCCCGTCGTGATGTTGTTCGCCCGAGTCGTCTGAATACCCGTGAAGCGCTCGTAGTGCCCCAGGTCCAAGTCAGTCTCCTGACCGTCGATGGTCACGTAGCACTCGCCGTGCTCGTAGGGATTGAGCGTGCCCGGGTCGATGTTGATGTAAGGGTCAAACTTCTGAATCGTGATGTTGTAGCCGCGGGCCTGCAGCAGCTTGCCGATGCTCGAACTGATGATTCCCTTGCCCAGCGAACTGGCCACGCCGCCAGTGACGAAAATGTATTTCGTGTCTGCCATAATCTTTTTCCTTATTTATTAAAATGGTGTGTGAACGCCACACAAGGTGCAAAGTTAGGCAAAAAAACGGACATATCCCCCCTTTTCACCCATTTTTTCCTGTCCACAGCCCTTTTTTGCCCACCATCGCTCTTTTTTCCCCTTTCCCCACTTTGATTTGCAAACCATGCCCCCGCCAACCCCCTCTTCTGCAAATCCATCCGCCGCACTCGTTTCCGAAAACGACCGCAGTGGTTTCTGAAAACGACCGCAGTGGTTTTGGAAAACGACCGCAGTGGTTTTTGAAAACGACCGCAGTCGTTTTCGGAAAGAATGGCGTCGGTTCCTTTCCTGCTCCTCGGCATTTTCGGATGGAAATGGCGCAGTTTACCCACCTGTTCGAGTGGTTTAAGCATAAAAATGTCGTTAATCCTTGCAAAAGTGTGGATTGTTTTTGTTGTTGTAGGGCGGCAGGGAGGGCGTGCCGCTTAGTGTGGGAAAAGCGCTCTGCTCCGCCGTTTTTTCGTTAACTTTTCTGAAAAACGTTGGGGAATGAAAAGTTTTTTGTAATTTTGCAGGCGAAAGGAGACTAAATGGATGACTAAGCGATTGTTTTTGCTCTTGGCGGTGCTGCTTTGCTGCGCCGGCACGATGAGCGCGAAGAAGAAATATCCGCAGATTCAGTTTGAGCGCACGTCGGTTGACGTGGGCGTTTTCTCGCAGGACGACCCGGTGAAGACGGTGGAGTTCGTGTTCCACAATGTGGGGGAGGCGAATTTGGTGATTAACTATGTGCACACGTCGTGCGGCTGCACGGTGGCGGACTATCCGAAGGGTGCGATTCCGCCGGGCGGCAAGGGGGTCATCAAGGTGACTTACGACGGCACGAACAAGCTGCCGGGCAAGTTCCGCCGCTATGTGCAGGTGTTCACGAACTGCAAGGACGACTTCACGCGCATCGCCATTTTGGGCGAGATGTCGGCGCTGCCGAAGGAGTTGCTGAAGAAATGATGGGAATGACGAATTTGGAATGACGGATGACGAATGTTGCTGCCGCGGCGGTTTGGCGCGGGCAGCGGCAATGGCATAAGAAAAGGGATGTGCTTTTTGGGCACATCCCTTGTTGTTTGTGGCGATAGGGGCGAGGGGTCAGGCGTCTTCGCCTTCGATTTTGCGCTGGCAGAGTTGCTTGAAGTTGCAGTAGTCGCAGTTCATGTCGTCTTCGGTCTGGGCAAATGGCTGGGCGGGGTCGAAGAGTTCTTGGAGCAGTCCTTGCAGCGCGTCGCCATATTCTTTGGCGTATGCGCGGAAATCGGTCACGGGTTCTTTGCCAATTGTGCCGACGAAGTTGCTCTTTTTGCACTCCTCATGCGTGTAGTTGGCGGGGTACATGAGGGTGGTGCCGATGGCTGTGTCGCTATATTTCGTGGCGTAGATGTAGGCGTAGTAGCAGGCCTGGAAGAAGTTGTTGGTGCCATTAACGTTTTCGTGGTTGCAAAGCGATGCCACGTCTTTGGTTTTGTTGTGTGTGCAGTCTTTGTCAATGCCCGTTTTGTAGTCCACGATGCGCATTTGCTTTGTACCGTCGGGCAGTGTGATTTGGTCGATGCGGTCGATGATTCCGCCGAGGCGGACGGTCACTTCTTTTCCTTTAGGTAGTTTGACAGGCAGTTCGAGTTCCAGATTCTTGCACTCTTCGGTGCTTCCTGGCTTGGGATCGCCCACTTCGCATCCGTAGATGGTGATGGGGCAGATGGCTTGGTCGAATGCCAGTTGCCGCTTCACGTAGTAGATGATGGTTTGGCGGTTGAGCTGCTGGTCGCCATTGAGGTGCAGTGGTTTGCTCTTAGCGATTTCTGCGTCGCTCATTTTGAATACTTCGCGGCGGAATCCGTCGTCCACGGCTTTTTCGATGTCGCCTTCGGAAATGTTGCCGATGAATGTGGCGTCAATCGTCCGCGGCAGGGTCTGCGGTTCGCCGTTTTTGTCGCGTGTGTAGAGGGTTTCCATGACGCCGTGGAAGATGTTTCCGAAGATGTCGGCGCCCATTTCCTCGGTGATTTCGTCTTGCGGGCGGAGTTTGGCCACGCGTGCCAGGTAGAAGCGGAGGGGGCAGGCGCGGAAGTCCTTGAGGGCGGACGGGGAGAGGAAGTAGCGGTAGGCTTCTTCTGGCCTGTCGGCGGCAATGGTGCATTTGGCGATGAGGCGTTCCATCACTTCCTGCGTCTTTTCCACCGTGATGGTGGCCGGTGTGTTCACTTGGTTGTTGATGCTCAGCGACTCGTTGTTGATGTTGAAACGGTCTTTGTTGATGAGCATCTGCATGAGGTAGCGCGACATTTCGTTCTTGCCCGTTCCAGCGGTGTTGCTGGCGTAGGCCACGGTGACGGTTTCGGCGCGCTGGAAGAGGCGGTAGAAGTAGTAGGCGTAGAGGCCTTCGCGCTGCTCCATGGTGGTGAGTCTGTAGCCTTGGCGCAGGATGTAGGGGATGAACGAGGTGAGTCGCTCGTTCTTTGGCAGCATGCCTTCGTTGGCGGAGAGGAAGATGACGTGGCGGAAGTCGAGGCTGCGGGTTTCGAGCATGCCCATGACTTGCATGCCGGTGGCGGGCTCGCCGTGGAAGGGAATGGTTTGCTGCCCCACCACTTGCTTGAAGATGCGGTGGAAGGTGTTGAGTTCCACTTTCAGCAGTCCGCTTTCGCAAAGGCGGCGCAGGCGGTTGAACACGCGGGTGTGCATCACGAACAGGCTCTCCTTGTCGAGTTCGCTCATGTGGATGGGGATGCGGTTGTTGACCAACTTATTCAATACTGCGTCGAGGTAGTTGACTATGGCTTCTGTAGAATCTGGTTTTGGCTGATGGAATACCAAGGTAAGTACCTCAGCCGCACTAAGGTCGTGTTCTTCGCCGTCGGCCAATGCCGCATTAAAGTCTTGGCGTGTGGGGAATGAAATCTTTTTCGCGCGCAAGTGATTCAATATTTTGTTGCTTTCGTGGCGTGTGACGCGCGAAATGAGGGGGTCTTGCAGCACTTGCTCTGCCCAGGAGAATCGGCAGCCGCCGCTGCTGGTGAAGCCGTAGCGCTGCAGCTCGATGAGCGCGGTGAGCAGGTCGTTGATGGGCGTTTGCGAGAGCGGGAAGCCCATGGTGACGTTGAGCGAGAAGGGCGTGCCGTCGGCGCAGTTGCCCGAAGGCATGGCGGCGAGGGTGGGCTGGAGGAGCGTTTCGTCGCAAAGCACCACGGCCGCTTGGTTTTGCGGGAATTTTTGCCCGTCAGTGACGGCGGAATCGCTGCCCACGCCAAGCGTTTTCTGCACCCATTTGCCAGCGAGCGAGGCTTGCGCTGAAACCAGCGGGGCGCTGACAAAGCGGATTTTCGGTGTGCTGAGCGGTTCGTCAGTTTCTTCGAGGGCGTTGGCAAAGCGTTTCGCGTTCTCCAGCACGTATTTTGCGGGTTCTTCGCCAAACTTGTCGGTGAATGCTTTGCTGCAATCCCAATAGAAATAGGTGCTGCTGGGGAACGATTGTTTCACGAGGCGCATCATGCTCTTCTCGGTTTTGTTGAGCACGTTGAACCCGACGAAGGCAATCGCGCTGCCGTTGCTGAAGAGCGGCTGCCAGGCGTCGGCACTGGCGTTCTTCTTCATGCGCTCCACCACTTCGCGCTGCAGCATGCCGTCGTAGGCCAAACCGTTGTCTGTCAGTTCGTCGCGCAGCTGTTTGTAGAGCGCTCCGAGCATTTTCCAGATGCTGATGGTGGCGTTGTCTTTATCTGTGTCTTTGAAATTGGCGAAGAATTCCGCCAGCGCTTCTTTCTGATTTTCCGTCAGGAAATCGTTGTTGGTGAGGTTGTCGAGCTGGGCCAGGTTGGTGAAAAGCTTGTCCGTCTCGGCCATGCACTTGTCCACGTCGTCGAAGTCGCTGAGCATGAGTGCGCCCCAGGAGTAGAAATCGTCGAGCGATTCTGCCGCTTGGCCTTGCTCCTCGCACTGTTGGACGTAGAGCGCATGGAGGCGGCACACCATTTCTATGGGGTCGGCCAGCGTGAGGGGCGAGAGTTCCTGAAAGAGTTCGGAGATGGTGAGGAAGCGCGGCAGCCACTTGGTCTTGGGCGCCAGTTGGTCGAACGCCTGGGTGAGGAAGAGTCCGGCGCGCTTATTGGGGAAAACGACGGTGAGGCGGTCGAATTGTCCGCCCATTTTGGCCGTGAGATGTTCGGCTACGCGTTGCAAAAATGTATTCATATTTGTGGTGAAAAGTGTTTTAGGGTTCAACGGCAACAATCTGATTCTCTTTCACATACCACAGGAAACCGCTCACCTGCGGGTAGTTCATGTCGCGCAGCATCTGCATGTAGGCCGCCACTTGCTTGTGGTGGTGCGCATTCTGCTTGCCGGTCTTGTAGTCGATGACGATGGTCCTTTCGCCATCGGTAATCACGCGGTCGGGACGGCAGGTCTCGAAGCCCGCGCCGTTCTCGCTGGGATAGCGGATGGCACGCTCGTTGAGCACGCGCCAATGCGGCTGGAACCACGCGGCAGCCTGCTCGTTGGCCATGGCGGCGTCAACCATTTGCTCAACTGTTTCCTTGTCGCTGGCCTGAGCAAACAGTCCGAGCGCTTCGGCCTTGCGGATGGCGCGGTCGCGGTCGGCGGCGGTGTTCATTTGCGCCAGCACGTCGTGGAACACGTTTCCGAGGAAAATGGCGCTGTTCACGGTGTCCTTTCCCGTGCCGTCGGGGTCTTCCATGAAGCGGCGCGCCTCGGTGGACTGCTGGAAGGTGAGGTGGCTGAGCGGTTCCTCGCCGGTCTGCTCGCCAACGGCTTCCTGAAACTGAATTCTTTCCTGCGAATCGGGCGTGAAGATGGTGCCTTTTTTCTTCTCTTCTTCCGCCACGGTGATTTCGCCGCTTTCGTAAATGCTCAGGCGACGTTCATCGTCGTGATGGCTTTCCATGCCGAGACCCGGCATCACCGCCGCAAGCAAAGCGTTGGCGTTATTGCCTTTGTTGGGCGCGCCGCTGATGAAGAGGTTGTGGCTGGCGCGGGTGAAGGCCACGTACATCAGGTTGAGGTTGTCCACGTAGCTGCGCATGGTTTCCTCGTCAAAGTCTTTCTTGAAAGGAGAACTTTCCATGGATTCTTGGCATTTCAGCGGCAGCACAGGCAGGTCGGCAAGCATCTGCTCGTCTTGCTTTGTCGATTTTTCTAATCCCTCCGTCTTGCACCAAAGCAGTGTTCTTTTATCGGGCGCGAAGTTCCAGTTGCAGAACGGCACGATGACGTTATCATATTCCAGTCCCTTCGACTTGTGGATGGTGAGCAGTTGAATGCCGTTCACTTCGCCTGCCGGAACGGTCTGGTCGCACAGGTGCGTGTCCCAGTAGTTCAGCAGGTCGGCCACGTTGCCCGTGTGGTCCTGCAGGTATTGCGCCAGTTGGTCGAAGAAGGTGAAGAGATAGGCCGATTGCCCTTCGCACTTGTTCAGACCAAACATGTTGCAGATGCGGTGGCAGCAGTCCACCAGCGGCAGTTGCGCCAGGTTGCTTACTGCGAAATTCTCGGTGAACGCCACGGGCAGCAGTCCCTTGTCTTTGAGTTCGTCGATGCTCGATGCCATCAAAGCCGCGTTGGCCTTCTCGCTCTTGTGCAGGATTTCCTGCTGATAGTGGTGGGCGAGCGCCACGTAGTAGTAGCGGTTGGCGGGGTCGAGCAGCACGCGCAGGGCATGGATGAGGCACGTCACGGCGGCCGAACTGCGGAGTGCGAATGCCCCTTCGCTCACGAAGTTGAGTTCTTTCCACAGTCCCCATTCCTCGCCTTTCTCAGCCACTTCCTTCCTCCGTTTGGCGAAATATTGGGTGATGAGTGCTTGCGGTTTTTTTGTGCGTATCAGAATGGCAATGGACTTCTGCGAAATGCCTTTGCCAGAGAGTTCCTTGAGCGTCTGCTCCAGCACGGCCAGTTCGCGCAGTTCAAGGTCCGCTTTGGTTTCGTCTTTGGGTTTATCATTCCCCTCCTTCATGATTTCCCCTTGTTCAATCAGCGTGACGCGCACGAATCCTTTATTCTTTTGGCTGTCTTTGCCCACTTTCTGCCCAACCTCGGCATAGGCGCGCCCCACGTTTGCTTCGGGGTCTTTGCCGTCCAACCAACCGGTCACGGTGCCTTTTGCTTCTTCGAAGAACGCATTGTTGAAGTTCACCACGCGCTCGTCGCTGCGCCAGTTTTGCTCGGTCTTGATGGCGTCGAAGTGCTTGCCCATGTCGGGGTCATTCTCCATGTTGTTGAGCGTGGTCCAGTCGCTGTTGCGCCAGCGGTAGATGCTTTGCTTCACGTCGCCCACGATGAGGCAGTCCTCGCCGCTGTCCAGGCAGTTGTTCAGCAGCGGAATGAAGTTCTTCCACTGCAGCCGCGACGTGTCCTGAAACTCGTCAATCATGATGTGCTTGAAATTGCTGCCGGCGCGCTCATAGATGAACGGCACGAAACTCTTGTCGATGAGGCGGTCGAGCAACTGCGCCGTGTCGGCCAGCACAAAGCGGTTGGCGTCCTTGTTGATGTTGCGCACCAAGCGGTCGATTTCGCTCAGCACCGACAGCGCGGACAGGTCTTTCAGGACGAGAGGATAATAGGTCAGCACATTCTTCTTTTCCACCACCTCGTTTAGCAGAGGCATGAGTTGTTTCTCGATAAAGTCCCGGAAATCCTGCGACGCTGTTCTCAACTGCGGCTTAGTCAACCATTTCGCAACATCTTCCAGGCGTCCTTGAATAGTGGCACTGGTGGTATTCGGACTTTTGCCATCTCTCAGTTCGCTGAAAAATTTATAGACACTGGGATTACTTCCTGAGAAAGATGTCTCCGCATCAACGCCTTGCTTGTTGTTGCAAAGTACGAAGAATTGTTCTCCCAGCTGCTTTAAGCAGTCAGGCAGTTTCTTCTTAACGGCGTCTTTCACCTTTTCTTTAAACTTTTTCACATCCACCAGCGTCAGCGCCTTGCGCACATCCTGCCCGAGCTCCATATAGTTCTCCGAGAAGATGTTCTTGCCAAACTCGCGCAGGTCCTTCGAAGGCCGCCATGTCTTGCCGTCTTCGAGCTTTTGCTGCACCATGCCGCTCACGGCCCGAAGCAGGTCTTTTTGCTTTGGGTCGGCAATTTCCTCAATCAGGCTCTTCACCGCCTCGCGCAGCACGGGCTTCATGTCCAGGTCCAGCTTCACGTTGGCCGCAAGTTTCAGTTCGCGCGCCACTTCCCGAACAATGCTCTGGAAGAAACTGTCGATGGTCTCGATGTGGAAACGCCCGTAGTCGTGCACCATCCGGTTCAGCGCATCAGCGCAGTGGCCCTTCACAATCGCCTTCTTCTCATCATCGCTCTTCGTTGCCCACCCCGTTTCTATCAGAAATTTCTTGCTATAGTTGCTCTTCAGAATCGCACCCAGAAACCCCTTGTCCGTCTGCCCGTGCGACAGGTCGTAGAGGTAGTTCAGGATGCGCTCCTTCATTTCCGTCGTCGCCTTGTTCGTGAACGTCACCGCCAGGATATTCTGGTAGTTCAGCGGGTTTTCCACCAGCAGCCGCACATACTCCGCGGCCAGCTTAAACGTCTTGCCGCTTCCGGCCGAAGCCTTATACACCTTCAAAAGTTTCGTAGAATTGCCGCCAGCGCAGGAAGTGCCCGCTGGCGCAGTCGTCGTATTTGCCATAAACGAAAGAATGTTTTTCAAAAAGATGTACAAATATAGCAAAAACATTTGACATTTCCAACGATTTTACCAAAAAAATCAGTACTTTTGCGTAACTTTTTCACCGCCCAAGCCAAATCCCCCT
>Ga0181612_132012_pt1 | contig 12459 bp, 4 predicted proteins | sample HoacroProtozoa21_FD_119630 | JGI IMG/M metagenome (GOLD analysis project Ga0181612, IMG submission 119630) | Hoatzin crop microbial communities from Cojedes, Venezuel. Combined Assembly of Gp0051906, Gp0051904, Gp0051908 | reverse complement strand
TTGAATATCATTTTAGTATTCTTGGCGTTTTTTCGTGTATTTAATGGCTGTCTGTGGAGGTTTAGCACTGCTTTCATCCCTGGCTGGTACGGAAAATAGAAAGCAAGCCAAGTGTATTCCACCTATGGATGGTGCAGTTCCAGCTAAGCCAGGTTCTGAGGCTGCATTTGCTCTTCCCCCTCATATGCCTTTTTATTCATATTATTTTCCTCTCCTTCTGGTTTATGAAAGCATACTCTTACTGGATTAATCTACTGAGACCTTAGCAAGAGCCTGAGTAACACCACAGGTATTTGTGCAAACAGGTAACTATGAGGATCTAGGCTCTTCCACATTCAAACGTGCATGTGCGTGGGATATTGCCCCCCTTTCTTTTCCCCTATGTGTTTTTATTACTCAAATTTTGCAAGGCTTTTAGAATACAGAAGAAAGAACAAGCATTAGAAGAAAATCAAAGTCGCCTTTTCTCCCCGCACTTCTGAGTTTGTATTGATTTTCCTGGAGATTTGCTGATGAACAATTCATGTATCCTAAATTCCACTTTAAAATCCTATTAAATATCCTATAGTAAGCAACTACCAGGTTATCATAAGAGTTAATGCCACATCATTAATGCTGATTTAAGTATGAACTGACAGCCTGGTCAGAACACAAGGAAAACCAAGCTGATAAATTGCTTAAAAATCAACCCAAACCAGACAAATTGCCAAGGTGTTTGGGTGACAGAGTAGGTGACTATGGGCGGAGACACCACCCTGGAGTGCCACAATGGGAAGCTGTTAAAAATCAACGATTCTTTGCTGGCTTATGCAAAAAGGGAAAGCCAGGCACAGACAGCTCCTCGTGGGCAGAAAATGCCTGATGACAGCGTGCACGAGACACGATAACTCTGCCGTGCATTTCAGGGGTCAGGGACTTGGCGACAACGTTTTCCAAGCCAGGCCTGATGTCTGTTGGGAAGCAGCTCTGTGGAGCTGTGATTGCTGCTTGCCCCGTGGGTGATTTATCCCTGTAGTAACACGAGTGTGAGACCTATGAAAAGTTCTGTCTCTTACGAATGGCAGGGCTTAACGCACAAGGCAAACGTGCCTTTTGCAAGTCACTGAGAATTTCAGCCTCTAGCACTTCTTAGTAACACTGGATTTTTTTAAATGAACTAAACAAATTCCTAAAGATGCAGACAGAGAACTAAGTACAAAAATCTTCTGCAAATCCTACCGATTACCCATCTGTCTCAGAGTTGCCTTATACCTCTAAAAGTCCGGTCTTTAACTGAATCAGAAATCATTTCATTTAAATTCAGACCAAAACAAAACCAAATGGTTTGGTCTTTGGAAAACTCTTGGACTTTTCACATTTAAGAAAGCTTAGGTATCTTTTCTTCATACTATTTTTTTCTGTTTGCAACCCAAGACCTGTGTGTACATGTACGTAAACCAGATAAAATAGAGCACTAACAAACAAATTATTTATATTTGCATAATTAGGTGGCTAAACTGAATTTGTGCTGGGTTTTTTCATGTAGTTCCTTTTTTTCTCCAGTGTTATGGAATGTCCTGAAATGTTTTATCCTACACAGCAGTCTGTACTGACACCTTCAGTTGCTGCTTCCCAAGGACACATTAATACCAAGCTACTAGGACAATTATTTGATTGCAGTCAGGCCTAAAATAATGGCCAAATAACATCCTAAACGATTTTTCATATTAGAATGCTTTCCTGAATCTGGGCTGAAGTGAATGCTGTTATGATGTACATTACAGAAGAGCAACTCTGGGTCCTTAAACAGTACTTGCCACTTCAGATTCACGTTCAGACAAAATTAAAGTGCTAATGGGCGAAAGACAGTTTTATATAATACAAAGAGCAGTCCCAAAGCTTGTTTTTATTCTAATACTTGAAATTATTAAAGCAAATCACTGTAAAAGTTCACCTTCAATTACAATAATGGCCATTTCTTAAATAATTATAGCTGCACCACAAATTAAACTGTGTCCAAACTATATCTGGACAGTCCTTTACCATATTGACTTCTTACAAAATATGTATATCTAATAAGGCTAAAAACCCCTATCTAGTTTTCAAAAGATATGTTTTTATTATTTTGAATTTCATAAACATGAACTTCTAGATAAAAAATGGAATTTCATGCCCTCTCATGTTGAACAGTACACCACAAAATGATTTATGAACAGCAGTAGCACAATCCTCACAGTTTTAACAGAAAAATAGCTTCATTTTCTTCCCCACATGCGCATAAAAATATATATATATATATATTTCCTTGATTACTGTTGGAGTGCTTCTACTGAACTACAGGTTTAGTTCACTTTTTTCTCAGGTAAGGAGAACATTAAAGCAGTCGGCTTGAAGGAAAAAAGAAGTGGAATACAAAATGGAGGAAATACTGTATCCTGTAAATGAGGTGAGGCCTTTTCAAGTTTGTTGATTCTTGCAAGGATTTTATATATAGGACCAATGTGTAAGGTTCAAAGTGCTCTTCCACTTGAAAACAAAGCAGATCTACAACTAACTTGAAGGCCCAAAAGACAGAAGTCCAACTACCCTGTTCAGTCAGTAGCAATTCAGAGAATTTAAGTGAGATAGCTAAAACAACTGGTATGAATCCACTGGAATAAAAAATCTGCCCTATTATGTGTTACTCATATAAGTTACTCAGTTACTAAGACAGCCTTAAACAAAAACATGTGGATTATATAATAACATATAACTGTTTAGTTTTTATAGCGTACTCTCACCTAAGTAGATAATTGGCAACGAGGACCGAACATGAGAACTTTTGACCTGAAAGCACATACTTTTTTTCTGAATTCAGCAAGAACATTCTCTCTTCTCAAGACTTCAAACAATTTACGATGGCAATGTATTTTTTATTAAAGAAATGTGCTTAGAGAAGATTGAATAGTTCTTGGAAGCTCAGGAAAGGTATCCGGCATGGTGGTATCTATCTTTAAACAGGAAAAATGACAACACAGGTGCTGGCATTGCCAGTGCTTAAATCAGTGTTCAGGAAGTATCACACGTATAATCACCCGTTAGTGAATAAAACCCAAGGGAAACGTCAAGAAGAGTATTTATGCTTTGTTTTTCTCACAGGTGCTAAAGTGAAGTGTTCAACTATGCATTCACACCAGTTCTTGAAAAGAATGTCAAAGGCAGAGGTCATAGTACAAAGGGATGTCCTCTAAAATTATTTCTCATCTTCTTCCATTCGCAGAGAGCTGTTCTTTCACAAGGGTTAGCACAGATCTGTGACAGGGTAAAATCTTGGCCTGCTGAAGTCAATAAAGCTTTGCTATTGATGTCAGTGGGTTGGAATTGCTTCTGTTATCTTCAGATACCTGGATAGCTGCCTGAACATCTGCTGAGGTTGTCTCTAAAAAGTCAAAGTGTAATTTCTTAGAAATACTCAGATCTGCTGGTAAGGATAATTTCAACCCATTAAAAAACACCTACAAATTCAGGGTTCATCAGAAGTTGATGGGCCTGGCTTGTTTGGTAGATTTATTATGGAGATCTCTTATTTGAGAAAACAGAATCAAATACTTACTTGCTTCATATAATCACCTTTGTCCAGACCCCTGTCAAAATGTGCTGCATTAGGGAACTTCTCCAAGGTTACACAGGAAGCCTGTGGCAAAGCCAAAAATCCTGATTCCCGTGGAACTGTTTGAACACCTTACTTTTTTTTGAAATACCAAGGAGGAAACAAAAAAGGGAGATATATACTGGTGTACTAACATTTTTCTAGCCCCACATTTCCTACCAGCACAATGAATTAAAGTGCAAAGAAAACACTGTACACGCACACATGTACAAACATAAAACGGGTAATTTCCTAATTTATGATCATAAATATATCAATATTCAGCCATAACATATTCAGGCATCTCTGCTTATGAAGGCACAGAGAGCAAGCAGTGGTCTGCACAGGAAGAAAGCCCTGGTTTCTGGTTAGAGCCAAAGCACAAAAGCCAAGTGCACCATTGCATCTGCTCTCAAACCTGCCTGTACAAGAGATTTTCTCTGTCCCCAGCTCTCCTACCTTTTCCTGTGCCTATGAATGGCACCATTTGTGTGGCCATTTATAGCACAGTGAGAAAATACGAATGAAAAATCTGTCTTAAAACAAAAAAGAGAGTTTAGATAGATTTCTTGACAGCTGCTAATTTTCTCTCCTATGAACATCTCTATTCACATTTCACTTCCATTGCTCATTTTTTGCATTTAAGGTAGTTTTGTTAAACAGGCTTTGCAATTATACAGATTTCCCTTTAAATTTGCTGTTCCATGCAAGAAATCAATGCATTTTCTACAGATGTCTGTTTGGCAGGAGCACAGTCTCACTACGTTCACTGATGTTAAAAATAAATGAATGGTATAGTCTTCTATACCATTCTTCTATAGTTCTATAATGAACTTAGACTGTTCATTAGTCCAAAGCAGAATTGACTGCTATATAGGTGACATTAAACACTCTTTGGCCATGCACTGTTGCTATGCTGATGTCCATGCAGACTTCACAGTACCTGCCTGTCTCAAGGTTATGTGTCCTGAAGAACATTTTCATTCATTTAATATTTCACTTTATCTGCAATCGCTTCAAGCAACTTGTATTGAGCTAAGCCAATACAAGACAAGCAATTTGACAGAACATTTTCAGAAATATAGCAAGAAACATCCAGCCTTGCTACAAGACTGTTCAATGCTTCAGCAGGGCACAAAGCCCCTCCATCTCCCTCCACATCCCTAAAATCTCCTTTTCTCCAGACAGTGCAATGCACTTGCTTAAGGGAGCATAAGGCATCACAACAGCAGCAAAACATACAATAGTGTTTAAACTCTGACATTAAGCTCAATTGAGTGTGTTCAGGGACTCGAGAAAGATCTTGGCTGAGAGGAAAAAGAAAATTGCTGGGAAGACTGAGGAACATACGATTAAAAACTTTTCTAAATTACCATACTGCCAGCATGTTGGAGTCAGACATGTATAGGGCTCCAAACTCTGTGATTTACGTCCTCTTAAAGGAAAAAAAAAAAAAAAAAAGAAAAAAAGAGAAGTGTTTCTGGCATTTAAAGCATTAGGGCAAACATAGTGTTTTCTTTCAACTGCTTCTTCACAGGAAGAAGCTGCAACTTGAACTGATAAAATGACCCAAAATAGACATGACGAGACTGGTCATAAAAAGCCATGAGAGCTGACCCACTTTAAAGATAGAAAAACTGGTCCCAAACTATCTTTTAGCAATGCATTTAGCATTGGCGGAAGAAAAACAGGATTAAAGCTGGGTGGCGGCATACAGGTGACTTCCCTGCTCTCTCCATTAAAACATGGCTCCCAGGCTGAAAAGCAAGATGCTAATACTCACACGTTGTACCTGTACGTTGAATTTCTAACTTTGACATGTTTGGACTGCTTTGTAACCTAAGCATCAACAGTCATTCAAGTTTTCCATGGAGTTTGCACACACAAAAACTTGATGCATTTATATGGGAAAGAGTCTCTCCAGGAGTCAGAAACAGAAGACATTGTAATTTAATTAAAAAGATCTTGTAGTTGTTATTCCATGTTGCTATGAATATATGAACACTCCCACAGAGTGCACTGGGCAACACCTCATGCCAGGTGAAGCACCCTTGTAAGATCTAGCAAGGATGAGGCCTAAGGTTTTTCGCCCTCTTGTAAAGAGGAAACAGCTCACTGCAAGAATGTTTGAGGAAAAAACAGATTAAACAGAGGACTAACACGTTAATTTTGCAGAACTTGACGTTAACCAAAAGAATGTGGACTGCGCTGAGGTACAAATATTCAGCCTGACAATATTTATATAGTGAAGTTAATACTTACAAATATAGTAATAAAACACAAAATGCACAAAGCCCATGCAAGAAGACCCTCCAGATAAAGAGGCAGTGAGAGATGGCATGTTTCTACTTGAGGCGCTTTGTCACGACTTTCAAATTTAAGATCTCTCCGATGTACCTTCTACCCCAAGTACTGAGGGCTTGTAATATCCAAAGCACTTCAAGACAAAATTTAGAGCTTCTTGGGAAATGCTGGTGCAAGTAAAAATTTCACAGTGGAAGCGTTAATACAGCGAAGAAAAATACCCCTGGCAATTTTAAATGCAGGTCAAACCTTTGTTCCAAGGTAATTTTCAAAGTGCAGTATGTCACTAGCAATTTTCTATTACAATGCCATCCTGTTAAATTTAAAGTGATTTACCAGATCCATGGAAATCTGATGTACTAAAAAAATACAAACAAGAACCCACTATTCTTGCATAATAATCTATTCTTGAGTAATAATCCTTTTTTTTTTAGCTTTGCCTTGAGCATATGACTGTCATTGGTAGGACGGTAAAATTCAAGCAAGAGAAGGCAAGATTTTACTTTTGTCCTACTTAATTTGCAAAGCAATTCCGTTTCTCGTGAATTTAGTAACATACTACAGCCTTTAATGAACAGCAGTCATTGGAAGTATTAGGAAACAGAAGCTAAGGATTAACCTTGCATTAAAACTACTGTTGACCTTATAAGAGTGATTATTTATTAGTCTGTGAAAATCATGACATAACCTCACAGCTCATATAACTATTCAGGTGTATTATAAAAATAAATAAATACCATCCCACCACCAACAGCACTACACTTGAAATCACTTGCACTTAAATCATTTGAAGTCTTAATACTAATGTTTAAAAGGTCAACACAAACACAGCATTCAGATGACTGTTAAGATTAAAAAATAAGTTAATCAGTAAATTTAGGAATTGCTGCATGATTAAAAAACTGCCCACAAAAAAGAAAGACTCAAGCCTGCTTTATATTTAAGATGTGTAAGGAATCTTGCCTAGAATCTATAGAGTTAAAAAGCAACTACTTGGTCCTACTCAGTTGTTTGTGCAGCACCAAATTTAAATCCAAGAGACATTATGAGAAACTTTGCTGCAGGCTGTCAGACCTCATTAAGTTAATGGAACTGGTAAATTGGCACATTTCCAGCACATTGTAGAAAGAAAAGCGCTTTCAGCTGAAGAGTGAAGGAGATCCAGTTTCGGTTTGGCAGCTAAAGGAGATTATTAGCTATAAATAATGGCTGCACTGAGATGACTTATATGGGGTTGCTTGACCAAAATGAAGGCAAAGAAACAAAAAACATTAACATTTTGAAATGAACGATACAGTCTCTTTGTTGGATGGAATCTAGAACAGCTTTGTAGACATTTTCCTTTTAAAGCCTTGCTATTTACAAAATCATCTAAAAGTCTTCGTAACAAGCTTAGCTACCACTGAACTCATTAACGGAGAGAAAATTCTTCTCTTTGTTGGGTCTTTGAATCTCTTTAAAAGATGGTATGAAACCCATAGTTCAGTGTGAGGTGGTGATGTGCTGTGATGCACTCACTAATGTAAAAGTATTATATTATTTTGGCCTGACATACTGCGGAGTGTTTTTTTAGAGCCAGGACAGCAGAAGGGTATCAGTACCCAGGCAGGGCAGGGAGCAGAAATCAGTAGACTCTGGGGGGATGCTAGTCTCCCGAGTGACCAGAGAAGACAAAATGATGAAGAATGTGACAGAGAAATTTCTCTTCTGACAATGAGATGTGCATGGTAAGACATTTTTCTCACCTCAAATTTCTAAATGGTAAATTGGCTTTAAACTAAAGAAGACCAGATTATCTTCTGTATTTATACCAATAAACCCCAAATTGTATATGCAACAATTAACAGTAGAACATGTGTCTGGATTACAAACACGTCAAAATTCTGGGGCTTACTTAGATGCTGAGATCTGCAAAGTTCAAGTTGAGATTTCAAACATCCCTATGGTCAGAAACTGGTTCTGTTTATTTATTTATAGTAAGGTGTATCTCTGCTTTGAAGTCAACTCGGTATTCTTCCATTCTGCAGTGGTGAGGTTTTTTGAAACAGGTGCTGATTCAAGCACTGAAAAAAAAGCGCAAGCCCCATCTCTTCTGCATAAACTGAGAACAGGAATTCTACTGTTTACTTCATTCATTCTTTCTTTGTCCTCTTATTGTTTCTCAGGAACACATTTTACAGGAATATTAGGCCAGTTTCTCTGTGTATTTTGGCCTCAGCTGCTCTGTCAAGTGGTTGGTGCAGGGGTGCATATGCGCCCACGAGCTAGTTAGGTAAGGGCACCTGCCACCTTGCAAACTGGATTAACATCACACAGATCCCTTGTCAGCATTGCACGGTGGTGACTTCTTAGCTGCTCAGTCCAAACTGAAGCCAACTACCTTCGCTCATGAGATGACCAGTTTCCACAGGCACCCAGTCACAGTGGGCACAGCAGGCACTTCGATATCTCTAGGTGTCTGCTTTTACTTTAGATTTACTGGTGAGTGATTGGTGAATTCTGCCAAAAAAGGTAAACATCAGGTTCCCTCCTTATGAATGAAAGCTTTATTATGCTCTAAACATTTCTGCACAGAAAAGGCTGCCTCCAACAAAAAGCTGAGCTAAACGTGAAAAATAAAAAATAATACACTAATGCGACTACATGCACCGCTTTCATCAGGGATCGGGGGAGGAATATATCAGACTGTAGGAACATCAGGCATGTTGTGACACCAGTTTGAAGAGTCAGGCATACAAAAAAAAACTTACTTCACCGCATCCCTTACACAGAGGATGGAAATTATGCATCTAACAATGTTACTTATACTCCCCTCCCTACACCCCCCTAAAAAAAAAACCCAACCTGAAACCACTTCTTGTTTTATTACTGTTCAAGAATAGCTTACCCTCCTGTGCACAACAAAATGCAGCGTGCGAATGTTTGTGAAGGAATACTCACCAGGAAAATGTAGTGCTTAGCTACTCTGAAACCCTGAAGCCAGAGAGGAGGTGTATAGAATGAAGAGCTACCATCATGAAGACTAAAGAACATGTATCCAAAAAAAGCTACTCTAGCTTTGAAACATTTTTAACCACCCCCCCCCCAAAGGCGTGAAAAAAGACTGACCGCAGTTTCAGTTTAAACACCAATTTAATATTTAAATGACTAAGTAATAAAATCCCAAGCAAATACAAACAGACAGTTTCTCCTATTCATCAAATAAAGTAAGAAAACAATTTTTTCCCTTGTAACTTTTCAGGTATGTAAGTAGACTTCATTGTCTCTTATTACAAGATTATACACTTTATGTACTACTGATTTATAACAAAATATCTCATTAATATATCTGAGTAATGCAGACAGGGTCCTTCCTGGTCAGCAAATGCACCCCAAGAGACCTGAAACACTAAGTACCTTCTGATATTCTTCTCTAAACATCTAAAGTAAATGAAGTAAAACATATACGACAAGGTTCTGCAAACCTAGCAGCATTTGAGATTTGGCAGTCTAGTCAACCTCATCTTTCAACTGAACTGTTTTGAACACTTATAGATTATGCATTAAATTAGGCAAATCTTCTAACCAGCTGAAATTATAAACCTTGACAGGAGTGAGGACCGTTCATATTTCTCATTATGAAGTTACATCACTGTTTTCTATGGATACTATAAGCCAGAAAAAGTAAACAGCTGCCTGAAGGCAGGAGTCTTCAGGTAAAGAGTAAGAATGGTTATTGAGTAACCTGGAAGGAGAGAGGGAAAGAGATGCTGCAGTGCCATCCGCAGGTGGGGCGGGAGCCCAGTGCCCAGCCACAAGGAACACAAGGCAGGGAAACAGAGTGAGAAAGGAAGGAGCAGAGAAAGACAACTGAGAGCTGCTCAAGTCGAGGGCAGTTCAGGAAGATATTTGAGCACACGAACAGACTTACTTGATAGAGACCCGGTTATACAGCTCATTTCTTTGAGGAAACAAGTTTAAAGCAGTCTAAATCAAGTGTTCTACTTTGAGTGCAAGATATTCCACAAAAAGCAATATTCAAAGAACTGTAATATTGCCGCTTTGATATGTGCTGTTTTTTTCTGTAGCTCACAAGTGTCAGTACGCTGAATTTTACTAGTTTTGCAGATCAAACTGTAACCTTGCATACAGCAGCGTTACACACTGCATTGTATTAACTGCCTTCCTACTTAGACATGTTAATAGGGCATTCTTTGACCACTTGCCTACTGTAATCACATTGATTTCCATAGAGGTTTTACCCACTTCCAGCTGCTAATTATGAACTTTTCTGTCCTTAATGTATTCCAAACAGAAGCCAAAATTACTTGTTTGCTACTTGTCATCTGTTTTTTGGGAGCATATCAAGACTGATACCTCAAAGATGCAGTCATTAAAGTCCGCGTCCTTATTCTTTATGACAATTACAAATAAACATACAAGTTTTTTATGGTAAACCTTGTAAAAAATCTTATGGTAAACTTATGGTTAAAAAAGGACCTTCTTCAGTCACAAATTGCTAATCAACATACAGATAAGCAATAGGAGAACAATAGGATACTACAGCAATCACAACCTGGTGACTCAGATATATCTATCTGGCTATGTAAAATACAGGTGAGTGGTACCTGGACATGAGCTTCCATCAAACATCTCAGTGGTTCAAGGCTGATAGAATTTATCAATGGAAATAAGCTGAAATAGTTCATTCAGGTCTTCCTCAAACATAGAAATGTACTAAAATCTTACACCTGCTAAAAATTTCCCAGACGAAAAAAACCACCGATTTCGCACATCCCAAATTTTGATCTGGAGTTATTCCAGTCACTTCCATACATCAATTTATTTGTGATATTTAATTTAATTTTCTGCCTCCATGTAGTCAAAGATAGTTACTCATAAATAGTACAGAGTGAAAAAATATTTTATAAATAATATATACATATATATAGCGTAAGTGTGAAAGATTCAAACTATTTACAAAAAGGAATACATGTAAAAAAATAAGTTACAGCCAAACACATGTGTTTTCGAAGTGCTGCATAAACTGCCTTGAAGAATTCTGGAGATGTGTAGGGGAGATTTTATAAAAACTATAAATGAGGAACTTCCTGCCAAGAATGAATTATTAGGAGTATGTACTTAGAGATACTTGAAATTAAACAGAGAATAGAAGAGCACAGTAAATATGTCGTCTTATAGCCACTTCCTGTAAAAAAAAAATATACATCTGGCTTTGACTGAAAACTAGTGCCTGCACACATACATGCCTAGGGCACAGAGAATGTACAGATATCCTACCCTCCACATATAGTCAGATATGTTTGAGGCGATGTACCAGTTCTACTAAGAACAGAAGGATACTAAGATAGGACAGAACAAATAGGCCTACATTCCTTCACAGAACTTGATTTTCACCATTGAAATTAATTTTTTAGAACTATTCAGGATTAAAGAGAGGTCAATAAACCAATTACTTTGGGCAAAGGCGCAAAATAAGTACTAGTAAAGCAATTAATGCCCTTTTCATTGTTTCCACATCATGGAGTGTTAATAAATTGGGCTTTTGTCACTATCCAGTAGTTCCTTTACAACAAATTTCTTCATTCCAATCCATCTTTTTTATGGCTCCCTGTTAATACTTTAAAATACCAGACTAATTAGATTTGCATTTCAACTGTTAAGTCACAAGCTCCATTTTCATCTCTGTTCAGACTCTCTATTTTCTGATATTCCTAATGAGGCAATACTTTTATTTCAAGGGTGTGATCCTTCAAAGAATTTCTAGTGGCTTATTAGTTATGTGAAGAGGATCTTTCAGGAGTTCCCACGTATATCGCTTAAGCACAGTGGCACACACATTAGCGATGAACGCTAGCACACCATTAAATCCAAGACCTCCTACAACCTGGATGGAGTTCATCATTTTACAGGATCAGCCTGTCTGTAACTGCAGCACTTTAATTACTCCCTTCCCTCACATGATATTTTGATTCATTTCATGCATTTGACACGTGTTTGCTTGACCACGGCACCAGCTAAACATCTTTACCTCCAAAAAAGGTGAAGAGAAGAAGCAGGACTGGGCAGTGCCGTCACCTACGAGGACAAAAGAGTCACCTATGAGGCAGAAAAGAGCGCTTTCCCTGTATTTCAACTGAGTTCTGTATCTTCCAAGGGAACCATCAATAAATACACAACCCAGTAAGGAGGCCAGTGTCACAGACAGCAATCCACCCAAGTATTTTATGGAGCCACCCACATAAAACACAACTTATTTCTTTCCTGCCAGGAACAGGAAAATGGGGAAAGACAGTAATTTCTCTTCTGCAACATGAACTGATATGAATTTTTACCCTGAACAGCACAGAAGTAAATACCTTGAGCATCTGCCTTTGAAAAGGAACTTGCAACAGTAAAAGGAGCCCTTTTGTTGAAAACACTGTATAAACCAAAAATCTTTTAAGGAATTTTTCTTCCTGGAAACATAAAATAAAATAAAATAAAATAAAATAAAATAAAATAAAATAAAATAAAATAAAATAAAATAAAATAAAATAAAATAAAAT
>Ga0181612_107344_pt1 | contig 12460 bp, 7 predicted proteins | sample HoacroProtozoa21_FD_119630 | JGI IMG/M metagenome (GOLD analysis project Ga0181612, IMG submission 119630) | Hoatzin crop microbial communities from Cojedes, Venezuel. Combined Assembly of Gp0051906, Gp0051904, Gp0051908 | reverse complement strand
CCAGTTTGGTGTCGTCAGCAAACTTGCTGAGGGTACATTCTAACTCTTCATCCAGGTCGTTGATGAAGAAGTTAAACAAGACTGGGCCCAGTACTGACCCCTGAGGGACACCACTTGTCACCAGCCTCCAACTAGACTCAGGTTAAAAGTTAAAAGTTATGGACTTCTGGCTTACAGAAATATAGAATGCCGCAAATGTTATTCAGTCATGTGAAAAAGTTGGCAGGGTCAAAAATTCCAGAACTATTTTTAGTGCCCATTCCATCCTGTCCTGCTCCTATCACAGTATCTTTCCTAATCAGGACTTCATAAATTCTTCTGGCTTTAAAACTACAACAATGGTCACTGTGTAATGCACAGTATTTGAGAACAGATCTGTTCCTTGGATCCTTCTACCAATGAGAGGCCTCATCTCATTCTTTCTCTTCTTATATCTTCTAAGAAGAATAAACTTTATTGAATCACCTCGTACCCGGTTCTGGAAGAAATTATTTTGGTAGCAATAAGGAGCTGCATTGGTCATCCAAGCAATAATCTGCATCGTAACATCAAAGGTCAGAATATGTCCAGACATAAGTTTCCACATCTAGATCCTACTTTTGAGGTCTAGGCAAGCACAGAGGAAAAACTCTCATGCCATGTAGCAAGGGACAAGAGCGAAAGAGCACTTCAGAGACAAGAAGCAGTTAAGTATCAAAGAAGGATGCTGCTGCTGCACAACTGCAAGTATCATTATCTATCTATGCAGCACTCTTGCCTTAATTTAAAAGAACGATTATGAGTAAGACACCTGTGTAATTTCGACTAGAATCTTATAATGAGTTTGAATTTCAGTGGTTCATAATAGAAAACAAATTAGTGTTTTTCTTTTGATTTTACTTTGCAGACAAAGCATCATGAATTTAATTCCAAAGTTTATTGAAAAACAGTATATGAAAATTGTGTGCAGCTTTTCCGTGCTACATATTATCTTCTCTAGTATGTTTTTTAAACTGAAAAGAAAAAATTGATCTGGAATGCATACAGATGTTTAGAAATTGTTCTAATAATATAGGTGTTTTAACTTATATTCAAATAATATAAACTAAGCTGTCATCCTTATTTCTTTATATACAGTAAGTATGAAAACATAATAAATGAGGATGGTATGAAAAGGGGTTTCAGTAAGGACCTCAGATTCTTCTGTTCCTAATCATACTGATGTCCCACTGAAATCATTGCAGATTTGATTTATGTGGACAGAATGTAAAGATTTCAAGGCTTTTTAAGAACAGTTAATATTTCTTATGTATGTTTGAGCTTTAAATTAAGAACAAAAAGTCAAAAGGAAAACAGGAAGTGTATTTTATTCATTTTATCTAAAATATTCATGAAGGCTGGCATAAAAATACTGTATTATTTTCACAATTATTCTAGTCATTAAATGGTAGGAAATGAGTGGTTAGTCACACACTACATACTATAGGTATACTTATTATATGCCAAGCATAACATTTTCTCTCTGTGTGCAATTATAAAATTGTCTGCAATAACAGAATTGCACACAAAGAACAACAAATATGAAAACAAGTTAAGAAAGGTAAAATAAAGTAAGTCCTATGACTAGAAGCAACGATTAGAGAGGTAGAGCATAGGAGAAAATATTTATGAATGGAAGAATTTAGTAAGATGAGAATCACAGAAAATTCTTTAAGGTTAACTTTCAGTTCTTTATTCCATCCCTTTTTATGCAATGTTATGATCTTAATTAAATTTTTGTGACTCAGTATTCCATCTGCAGGAATTGAATAATAAATTTTCATTTATCAGACATAATATCTTTATTTACATTAGACTTTAGTAAAGCTAATGTACAGCAGGTTGTTTGGGACAATCTGTAGTCACATATGGGAAAATCCTAGCTATCAAACTGAATTTTATTCTTCTTTTCTATCTTCTGCAATGGGTAAAAATAAGCAATAAAAATATTTCAACAAAGATCAGTTTTTCAGCTTTACTAAATATTTTTGTATTTAAAATAGTATAGCTAGTTTTATATTCAATGCCACAGGTGAAGATGAACTTTAATTTAAATTTTTTAAACAAGTCAAATTATTTCACAATGTTATTTTAGTGTATTCAATGGATTTTGTGAAATCTGGAGGTTGCAAATTTGTGTTCCTTTCCAAAAGGGAAGCAGGTTCTGAAATCACAGTATATACACCAAAATAATTTCTGAATGGCTATGCTAATGTGTTTGGCAGAATGCCCCTCTTTTAATTAGCTTTTTATGTATGATATTTAATATAGTACTTTAACAATATACAGCAACATTATGTGGGCAAGAATGTTACTAATGTATTACACTTCATCTATTTAACAGACTACTTTCACGCAGTTAATGTAATGCATCCCGGGCTTTGTTTGTCTGTGTAAGCATGCCTTGGAGACTTTTCACCTTGGGGTACTTCTAGGACTTGGCACTATTTTTGCTTACAGGCATGGAAATGAATTTTCTCATCTTGGGATATGAGGATCCTAATTGTGTCTGCTCAGCAGCAGTTCTAAACCAGTGATTTGCATCCCTAAGATACCACTTCCAGTTAGGTCAGCCTTTGTTTTACAGGGATCATAACAAACTGGCCACCTCCTGAATTATATGTCATTCTTCTTAAGCAAAGATCAGACTTCAACATTCAAAATTAGTATTTGATTTTATACTGTGGTAAATCAATACAAAAATAACAAATACAAAGCCTGCAAGTGAAATGGCAGAGACAATTTTACCATTGAAATAAAATGTGTGTGTCTTAGACAAACTCCTCTGCAAGTATCCAGTTATCAAAAGTGTAAACATGACTTCACCAAAAAATATCCTTGCCAGATTAGGTAATATAGTTTACAGGAGAGGAATTGAAGCAAATAGTCTTAAAATATAAAAGTTATTACAAAGTTTGCATTTAGAGTCATCTAATTTTTCACACTATTTAGCATTACGTAAGCTTTTGTAGGTTCATACAAGTTCAAACACACGTTACTGCTGGTGTCCATTAGAACTGTAAGTCTTAGTACTCCTGAAAACTCAGCTGCTGGGACCTTGCATTGGTTACTAACAAACATGCTACTACTGATTACCTTAAAAATTTGGTTTAAGCCACTTATGTAGCATCATTAAGGACTCTGGATCACAGAGAATGTATGTGGATTTTAGGCACGTAAATCCAGACTTCTGATCCTGAAAATCCTCACTCAGCTTAATGTAGGAGGTGTCTACAATTCATGAACAAATTAATTTGTCACTTCAAGCTCTTTAGAGGCTCAGAAAGGCAGTCTTGTTCTATGCAGATTTCCAGTCTAAATAGTGTGCCAGTTTGTCCTAATTACTTCTCTGTGGAGCCATACTTGGTTTTTGTTTATATCTGGGAGTGATTTGTCACTAAGCTTTGTTGCTCAGTGTTGTGAAATGGCTTAATAATATTCTAAAGGAACAGTTACACAAGTATGAAATGTTATTTGGATTCAAATATTTTCTTTGGAATTAAGTTAAAATCCTTTATAAAGTCCCACTTTTACTTTTTAAAGTGTGAAAATCTAAAAAATAAAATATTAGAAATTTTAACGAGAAGTGCTGCCCACCAGTGCTGTCTACCCCAACTGCAAATTTTTTCATTGTCACCTTTAACTGCCAGTCCTCCTGACTTCCAACCCTTTCTCTGTTCTCTGTGTATCATGCAACTTTAACTGCCCTTACTGCACAGCAAAGGATACACCGATGCAGAAAAATACAATAAATGGTGTTTGCCTATCATTGACAAAGATTAATTGTAGAAAATGTTGTCAATGGACAATATAATATTATAATTTCCTTTCACATTTTCATGACACACTTAGCTTTATTCTCTGATGGTGCAAGGAAGAAGAAAACGCTTTTAATAAAAAGTCATATTCATATTCCTGTTCAACTCTACTTGTCTCAGTGGAACCGGAAAAGCCATGTATGCTTACCCAGTGCTGTTTAATAATATTTTTTTCTTTTAGTCAGAAAAGGTTAAAGGGTCTAAAAGATCTGGAGTTGCAATCCTTGAAATTCTTCCTTTGCTGTCCAGGGAGTCTGACAGTCAGCAGAGACGAGATGCTTCTCACATCTGTTGCTATGCAACCTCTGTGGCATCCCACAAGCTCATGTCTCTGTCCTATACTACATACACAAAATGGGGAGAAGAGCTGCCAGCTTGGGGGGTTCTACCACTATTTTCAGCTTACTGTTTACTTGAGACAAGTTCTCTAGAAAGATCTAGAATAACTGAAAACAAAGACTGAAAGAAAATTTAACAATGAGCAACATGATAATAAAAAACAATCTATATCAACAGCTTATACAAATAGATAAATAATACTTTTGTTCAGAGTACTCCTGAATCCTTGATGCTTTTTTTCTTGACTTATAACAAGACCAGGGATATTTTTTCTGAACATCCTGTAAAATCTACATTTCCAACAATATTCCCATTTGGAAAATAACAAGCCTGAGCTGAAAATAGGAACATAAGAGAAAAAATAAGACAGAAAAGACAAGGAAAAGGAGAACTGGAACTTTTACTTGGATATCTTGCACCCTGATCTTCATTTTATTGACTGTTACATTCCTTATTAAAGTAGAAATAAAGCACACCTTTTCTATTAAAAAAAAATGCTGAATGATGAACTGAAAGCTTTTTTCTTTCTATTATGCCTGGGTTAGTCTCCTTGCTTCTTCTGATGATTTGCAGACAATTTTACAAGCAGCTTGACACTGTAGTAGCGTATGCAGTTTCTAAGTTCTTTCAGTTCACCTGCGTTCATAACGATGAAATAAGTGCTTGAAGGTAAAAAATTATTTTATAGGAAATTATATCATACCATCTAATTTTATCAAGAACTGGCACCCAAGTTAGTAACTCCATATGTAGTTAAACCTGAGTGTTTTATGGCATCGTAACTCAGATGATAGTGGAAAATTCTGGTATTAGTATGTCCTAATTAAGTGCAATAAAACTTACAAACAAAAACCCAAAATGAACTTCAGATACATTACTTTGGTGTGAAAAATAAAAAAAGCCATTTAATTTTGTGTTGCCCTACTTATGACAGCATAGAAATTAAACCTCCAACCTAGCAGCCAGTATGATCACTAATTTTGTGATATCTGCCAACACACCTTTCTTTGGCTTTCTCCTCCGTTCAAGAAGTTTTCATACTGATAAGTTCCACTGAAAGACTGTGCACTGAGTTAAGTCAGAAGCAGATTTTAGTTCATAGGGTTCTTAAAACAAGGACTGTATAGACAGCAGCTCTGTTGATAAAAGAGTGAAATGGATGTAGATTTGACATGGTAAATAACAAAAGGTAATGGAGGTTGAAGGAATGGCATACATCATCTCCGGATGGAATTAAAGATATTGTCTTCATGTGGTATTTATTCCCAAGTGACTGGTCTAATTTCCTCTGTACATGGCTAATTTACAGAATAAGAAATACTGGGCAGGTCCTACTGAATTTTTAAAAACACATAGTGGAAATTAGACACTTTCAGCTGTTTATCTGCAAGTTTATCTGAAAATTCAGTATGAAATTCTGAGTATTCCCAACTTGGAAAATTAAGTCAAATGTATTCAGATGGTTAGCTAGGTATTTGCAAGACAGTTTTATTTAGATCTTATTACACTTTCAAAACTTAATAATTTGAAATTGAGTTCGAGAAAGATCTTTCTCCTACATTCCCATAAAACGAAATAAAACAAAGAATGACCTGTGAGATGTAGCTGCACTCTGCTAATCTTTGTGCAGGTACTGTATCTTTCTGAATACTCTTTTTGCTCTATTTTATAATAGATTAGTTAATCACCTGACATTCAGGTTAATTCATTCTGTTATTTCCCAGACACGTTTCCTAAGTCGTTTAGTTTGTGTGGTGACTTACAGCACTTTAAAGGAGGTTTTACTGAGTATAAATTTTTACATTTATTTTCCTCTCATTTTGCTGTCATCTAGAAACTAGTGAGAGTGTGTTCCACAGCCTTCTCCCAGCCATGGGTAGAGCTGTTAAATAACACAGGCCCAGGACCCTCCACTTGTTACCTGCTTCCAGACAGAGTTCAACCCATTAACCACTGTTCTCTGAGCCTAATCATCCAAACAGTTCTCATCCATCCAGTTTTCCACCCACCCAGATCATAACGTTTAACGGTGGGTAATAGTGTCACAAGTCTTGCTAAAGTAAATTATATTCATTGCTCTCTCCTCAACTGCAGACCCATCTTTTTGTCATAGAAGACAATCAGGTTCATCAGATGTGATTTACCCAGGTAATCACAGCTCTGACTCTGCAGAGTTGCACATAGATTTTTGCCTCTTTGAAATTACTTTGAGTTTACTTCTAGCAGTCCTAACCGGATCCTTTTTCCGTCTTCTCAAATGTTTTCAAGATCATTTAAATCCAAGATTCAGTTTATGGTTGCTAAATTTACTGTAATCTCATAGAAAATATTTTTTATTTGATGTTACATTCCTTGCTGTCAAAACTATATTTGCACCTTAGGCGATGAGTATATGCTTATACATTTAAATATATGTTCATATACAGATATCATTTTCCACAGCAAGGAAAGTCTTCTTATTGCAGACTTTGATGTAATGACAATTAAAAAAAAAATAGGAACCAACCAATTACAGTTCTAACATAGTGCAAATTGTGGTATAACAATGCTCAATTCATTTAGCGACAAGGTAGATTTGCAATGTTTATTTTCTTAGGATCTTCAGAGAAAAGAAGAGCACATTTAATTATCTTCATTATTTAGGAACTGATATGGCAAAAAATAATCGAGTTTCAGAGAGAAAGTCAGCATGTGTGAGGAGCTTTGCCTTACACAGAAGAGATTTAGAATATTTGCTGGCTTGGTTTTCAAGTGTAGCATACAAGTTTACAAGTGTAGAAGTTTAAATCATTGTCCATACATATACACAGACTATATACTACTCTATTCACAATAGAGTTGGAGTTCTGTTTTTAGCATTACATCTTGTTTTTCTTCAAGCACTTTAATATTCTTTCCCATTTTGAAAGTATTTCTTTTCATGGTGAAATCAGAAAAGGCCTATGTGAAATTTCGTAATCAGACACCAGATCAGATTGCAGAGAGTGCTTCCTTCCTTTCCTCTTGTGTGACTATTTTAAGGGACAACCTGGTACTATTAAGGAAGATGTGTAGCTGACTAGATCCATTTTCTTGTCTTGTTGAAGACTTGTGCATTAAGGAACGAGGTTAAAGAACAAAAAAAGTTTTAGAAAATGTATTCTGATAGCTATTATAGCTCAGCTCCTATGCTCTCAGGATCAAAAAGAAAACATGCATGCAACAAGTATGTCACAGTTAGACATGTATTTAAAAGCAAATAGGACAGTCCACCACTTATCCAACGGATAAACTGTTCTTAAATAGAATTATTATCAATGTAGCTTATTTGAAAGGAATTCCACAGTTCTGGTCAAAACCCTTGTGTAAGAAATATGTGTACCAGGGACAAGTCATTAAATGTATTGATTCTACTAAAGCAAAGCTTTGCTATGAAGTAATTTATAACCACAGGAAAATGTATAGGTTCCTCCAGAAACAATAAGATAAAGGTTGTTTAACTAAAACATTTTCATGTCCTAAAATCACCAAGTGAGTGATACCTTCTAGGCTATAAAGTATTTAATTGTCACTTGTATAGTCACGGCCCTAATAAAAAGGCATACTTCTCTTAGTAAGTCACCGGATGAAATGGAGGAATGGAGAATGGAGAGCTAGGTTTCAGATGCATTTGCCACAAGTGGTCACAGATGAAAATGTATTTTTCTTAACCACAATTCTCATTTTTCTACCTCTTTTTTTTTGTCAAGTTGTTGATATTTATTTACAAACATCACAATGATGTATATAGGAAAGCATATATTCAAATCTGTATCTCCCCCTTCTAAATGTGCAATTTTGCGCTTCAGCGTATGCTTGTAACCTACTATCCCAAACCCCCCAGTTTTCCTCTTCACTGTCAAATTAGACTGTCAAGTGTTATACATTTAACCCTCGTCTTCCTCTTTATTAGGATTATACTTTCTGAATGTAAAACCTGCAGATTTTGGTAAATCAAACTCAACTTTCACACAGTTCCCCACATTTTTTAGTATATAAAATGCAATATATATAAATACACATACATATACATATACATATGCACATGCACATACATTCCTTACTCAAACTTTGAGGCTTAGCCATCCCTGAATCACTGCTATAGCTATCATTCAGAACACACAGATTACAGAGTTGCTTGGATGAGAATCCTTTCTCTTATCATCCATTCTCGTGACACTATCTATCTTTGGAGAAGGAAGAAAAAAATCTAAAGTCAGTGATGTCCACACAAGTTTTGAAACATGAATCATGAAATGGACAGGAGTTTCACTTTGAGTCTTGGATATGTAGATAAAGACAGTAGTACTCTGCTTCTGTTTTACGTGTAACTTGCCTGTTCCTTCAGAATCTATTAAAAAGCCCACAAAAATTTAGTGACCAAAAATCCATTAATCCATGTTCTTTAATCTGGAGACCTAGCATCAGGAATTTCTTTAGAGAAATACTTGTGAAGAATGGTCACCTGAGAAACTGCCCGCTGTTTCCTCTCTGCGCACTGCCCCAGCCACTGCTTGTTCTCTGCCCTGTTTTGTTTTAGTCAGGCTTCTAAAGAAGCTCTGACAGCCAAACACTTCTGTAAAGAAGTATTCAGACCATCTAGACTGTATTTTGATCTTTTCAGATAGATTCACATAGGTAGCACACACAGACTTTAAAACATATTGCATCTAATCACTTTATAAAAGTTGACAATCTCATGCAGAAGGCCAACAGTGCATTCCCCATTATCTTGAAGCTTGAGAGAATAAAAAATTTTAGATAATTTGGATTTTATGAACATTAAATAAGTTCTCAGAATAATTCAAAACAAATACATGGCTACATGGGAGGACATGAAAACACAACACCATTATTAATAGATATCTAGGTATGCAGAGCGCAGCTATTGTATGATCCTCAAACAAGAATATTACCCAATGTATTACAAAAATAACGTAAACATGGAGCAAAGTACAAACTGTGTCTGATAAGTATTATCTGATATGTGATATTACCTACTGATATGTGGTAAAAGTAATTCTGATTCTTTTCTACTACACTTAAATTCTGTTGTTTAATTTCTGAACATGAATTATGATCAAGAACTCACGAGTAGAGAAGTAATAACAATAAAAGAAAATTAAAGCCATCTTGACTGAACCAAAGAAAACAAAGCAAGAGGAAAGTTTTAAGAGGATCCTGAATAAGTGACTGAAAAAATCAGTGACTGCAGGTCAGACTCCAATGGTTTGCTGTCTCAAAGTAGGAATGAATGTCTATATGGAAGATGTGCTTAAGAAAAACGCCATTTTGTTCTTATGAGTAAAGATATTGAAATATTCTTATCATGATCCTATTATACAAGAAAATATTTAATTGTAACTTTGGCCTTCAAAGCAGCCTAATTCTGACAGTGTTAAATTATAATTCCTAAATCAAATAGTAGCACAGACACTGACAATAGTAAGTCAGCATTTTCTCCTTCATCTCATTTTTTAAAAGAAATTTTTGCATCGAGTTCTCAAATCAGTAATTTGAGTCAGATTTGTAGCTATCACAAATCTTAACAGTGTTTCAAATTTAAGAACATCTTATTAGGTCTTAAAAAAATATAAAAGAAGAAACCAGAGAAAACTCACATCCTCACTGCCAAATTCTTAAACACACTGTGATATTTAAAGCTTCAGTTCTTTAGAGAAAAAGAGACAAGAGTTCAGTAAACATATTCTACCATCTGCTTGGGATTCCATAAATTAAAGATGTCTGGGTATTTTTAACTCCATTCATACAGAGTTGGATATATTTTCTCTGTTTTGCATCTGTCGTGTTTAGCTCCTTGGTAAAACTAACAGAGGGAGTCTAAAAGATATGGGAAATGCTTTTACTTCTGGATTGTGATAAAGTGCAAAAAGATACTTACCCACAGTTCTGTTGAAGATGTTAAAATTTACTACGAGGTGTTTACTCTCTTTCTATTAAACCCTAAAATTCATTCTTCATCTATTATCTTTCTACTTGTTGACAACTTCCAGGAACTTTAGCAGGAAATCTAAATGTACAAAGGAAGAGCAAGTAATCTTCCCTTAAAATACAATATGTCATTAACTGATCAGGTTGCAGTTTTTAGACGAATAAATGATCACTAACAGTTTTTTATCTTATGGTAATAGATTATTTTTTGTGATTTCACTACATTGAAAAATAAATTTTGGTTTTCTAAATGCTTTCTTGAAAGCCTGTGGAAATCAGATAATTTTGACTACAGTTACCAAGAATTTTCAAGAAACTAATCAAAGAAAGAATACATCTGGAAATGAATGGCACGGGGAAAGTTCTCATTATAGTTCTTAAACAGGCCTCCAGTAAAGATAAAGGAAAGTTTCAATTTTGTTCTATTTTATAGTTGAGGGTAGTAGCAGCCAGAACTATTTATTTTCATCTTTACGAAATATGGAAAGAATTAATATGTATTTTCTACACTACTGTTGTCCCATTGTAGGGTACTCCTAAAATACTTCTCTTCCATACAATCCTCATAGCGAAGATGATGAAGTATGGGCTAGATGAGCAGTGAGGTGAGAAAACTGGCTGAATGCGTGGGCCCAGAGCATGGTGATCATGAAATCCAGTTGGATGCCAGTAACTAGTGATGCACCCATGGGGTCAATACTGGGTCCAACCCTCTTTGGCTTCTTCACTAATGAGCTGGATGATGGTGCAGAGTATAGACTCAGCATGTTTGCAGATGTCACAAAATTGGGAGGAGCAGCTGGTATGCCAGAGAGTCATGCTGTCATCCAGAGGGACCTTGACAGGCTGGAGAAATGAACCAACAGGAATCTCATGAAGTTCAACAAAAGAAAGTGCAAAGCACAGCCCCTAGGGAAAAAAACTCAGCCCACCCTCGCGCATGGTAGGGGCCACTCTGGTGGAAAACAGCTTGGCAGAAAAGGCCCTGAGGTCCTGGTGAATAAGAAATTGAACTTGAGCCAAAATGTACCCTAGCTGCAAAGACAAATGGTATCCTGAGCAGCATTAGGAGTAGTGTAGCTAGCAGATTGAGAGAGACAGTCCTTCCACTCTGCTCAGCACTGGTGAGGCCACACCCGAAGTATTGTGTCCAGTTCTGGGCTCCCCAGTACAAGGGAGACATTCATACGGTAAAGAGAGTCCAACAAAGGACCACAAAGATAATTTAGGGACTCAAGCATTTCTCTTATCAGGAAAAGCTGAAAAAGCTGAGACTGTTTAGCCTGCAGAAAAGAAGGCTCAACAGGGATCTTATCAATGTATATAAATATCTGAAAGAAGGGTAAAAAGAGGATGGAGCCAGGATCTTTTCAGTAGTGTCCAGTAACAGGACAAGAGACAGTGGGCACAAACTGAATTGCAGGAGGTTCTGTCTGAATATCAGGCAACCCTTTTTTTACAGTAAGCATGACTGAGCAGTGGCACAGGGTGCCCAGGGAGATTGTAGAGACTCCATCCTGGGAGACATTTAAAAGCTGTCTGGACATAGTCCTGGACAATCTGCTCTAAGTAATCCTGCTTGAGCAAGGGGGTTGGAGTAGATGACTTCCAGAGATCCCTTCCAGCTTAGACCATTCTGTAATTTGGTGTTTCTGTGAAACGTGATACAATATAAACCATTTCACTTCTGCCAACTAACACATCAGCTAAGTTACCTACTTTGCTAATATTTTGTATGGATTGGGGTGAATGAATCAGAACTTTATTTCTCAACATCTTATTTTTTTTTTTAACAGAAATTACTAGATGATCATAGATTTGTAATCACATATTACATTTCCTGGCTGACTTGGTGAGCTTTAAGATTGGCAGTGGTGGAAAAGGCATGCCAGACAGAAACAACATATTAACAAACTGTGAATTACAGAACAGAAGCAAAAGTGCAAAAAGATTTTAGAAGATCATCAAAGCCTTTTTAGCCAAGTAATTAGCAAAATATCAAATTAGAAATTTCAAGGAAAACACTGAAGTGACTTTTAGAAGTCAGAGAAGCGTATTGATGGTATATCTCAGAAATCAGATCTGTGAAAGTATTTAACAATTTTTTTCTTTCTTTCTTTCTTTCTTTTTTAATACTAACCATGGACATAAGCAGTAATTTGTACGTTAATGCATTCAGGAATTTTTTCCCATTATATATGCAAATGGAGCTAGATTAATCCACTGTTGTCTTCCATTTAGTGTGACAGATATTTATCCAACTCTGCAATCACACTTTCTTTTTCTAGAATATAATAGATAACAGTATTAATATG
>Ga0181612_137890_pt1 | contig 12461 bp, 6 predicted proteins | sample HoacroProtozoa21_FD_119630 | JGI IMG/M metagenome (GOLD analysis project Ga0181612, IMG submission 119630) | Hoatzin crop microbial communities from Cojedes, Venezuel. Combined Assembly of Gp0051906, Gp0051904, Gp0051908 | reverse complement strand
CCTGCGCTGCGTGGAAATAGCAGAGTCCTTGTCCAGGCGAGGGGGTCTCAGCTGCCCTCGCTGTTTTCCTAAATACCGCGTGAAATCAGTGCGAAAGGGGGAGAGTAACGGGGGGCGGGGGGGTGGCGATGCCGTCCCGACCCCCTGCGCCAGTCCGGGGTGCCCCAGCCGAGCCGTCTGTGTGACACGGGGAGAGAAACTTTCTGCCTCTCCCCAGCTGGGAAAACCCGAAGCGGGAGGGGCTCGGTGTCCTGGGAGCCGGGACCGCTGTGCTGGGCTGCGCAGGGCGCGGGAGCCCGGACGGGGATGCCGAGCCCTGGGAGGCCCAGAGGAGCCTCGACGGAGGGGACCGGGGCTGAGCCCCTGCCCCGCGGCTTCCATCCTCTCTCCTCCGTGCGGAGAGATCCTCCCGGATGCTTTCAGAGAGCGAGTGGGTCTTCCCCGTGGTTTAAATCTAGGTGTAGGGGGTGAGGAGGCTGGGTACCATCTCCCCAACACAGGTCTCGGCGGCCAAGGCACTGCTCCGGCAAGCAGAAACCTGTCAGCGGGCTGGCAGCAGTCGGTGCCCTTTCTGCAGCCCCTCCGAGGATGGGAACAGAGCTTCCTCAGCTCTCCTACTGCAGTTGCACTGCTGAGCAAGAAATAACTTGTATATCCTCTGACTGGTTGGGGGTGGGTGGCTGCGGCTGGGTCGGAGCACTCGGCTGGCGGAGGGTCCTGATCCATGCTTGGGACCTCCTCGGCTGTCTCCTGCCCATGGTGGAAGAGGGCATCCCTGACCCGGAGAATATTCCCTCTTTGCCTGTTGAATCTGCTTTTTGTCTCCAAGTAGCAGAGCCTCAGAGGGAGAGCTCAGTGTTAGTCTAGCATGGGGAAACTTGCAGCAGGGGAATGCATGGGAGACCAAAATCGGTGGCTGTTTTGGTCGTGTTTCTCCTAAAGATTGGTCACTCTCAGAGAGGGGACCTATGTAGCCAACCTGCTCTGAATTACCTGTCTCGCTTTTCAGCTAGCGAAGGGAAACAGGCCCTTCGAGAGCTGATCTCATCCCAAAGTCTGTGCTTAAAAAGCTGAATCTCTGCAGATGGTTAAAGGCGACAGCTGAATCTCAGCAGAGGTACCAAAGGCTAGAGATGGCATTCTGAGCATTGCATACGGGGCTTTAGGTGTGCGAGTTCTCTCCTGAGCCCCACTTGTGTGCCCCTGTGGATCTGGACTGGAGGGCTTTGGCTTTCTTTTCAGAAGGATGGGCAATGTTGTTTTACTTTAGTTTCATCTGAATGCTCTCTGAGACAGAGACGTCCCTCACTCACATGGTTGAAAAGCTGTAGGTTACTTGTGCTGGTGTGTGTGCAGCCGTGCAACCATGTGTCCCGGGCAATATAATTACAAATATGTCTGGATGGAGAGGGGGAAAAAAAAAAGCTTGCAAGAACCAGCAGATTTACAGAAGGGAACAGATCAGCTGATTTACAGAAGGGACGAACTAAAGTTAATAGTTCACATAGAATATGGCTAATACCTGGCTATTACGTGTCGGTCTCAAAACTTTGCCATTTGCCCTAATTCAGCCTAATTTGAGCAATCTGGATGTATTGCCGTTAAAATCACAACAGCTCCCGCTGTGACGGAGTCTGGCTTGGGCAGACTCCGACACGGATGAAGTCGCGCAATGAGAAAGCACAGCCTCTTGGAGGGTACTGCAGTCCTTTGAAGACCTGGTAAAGATCTTACTGTTTTATACCCAAAAGGCTTGAGAAGCACCAGGCTTAACGTGCTGGCAGGTAGTTAATTTTGAATCTATAGCAGACCTTTCCTTTAGCTGCACTTTTTTTCCCCCCTCCTTACTTGACAGCTTGTTTTTCTGTTTCCTCACTGTTATGAGAAATACGGATATCTGCCAGCGTGTGAGATTTCTGCGCCAGTACAGTGTTTGGAGCAGTGGGATTCTCTGGCTGTGCCTGAGGCTTTGTGGTGCTCTGATTACAGAGATAGTAAAAATAATAATGTATAGCAATGTCACTTTCCAGAAACCTTTTTGTCATTGCCTTCTTTCATCAGGGACTGTAGTAGTTCAGCACTTTAGGAAAGGTACGTTTGTGCTGCAAACCAAATGTACGAGCAGCTCGAGTGAGTATTCCCAGGGGTATCTGGAGTAAATTAACACAGCCATAAGCTTCTGGCATAACAGTGTTTGGTCCAGGCTTGATGTCCATTCCCATCATGAGCTTTCGCTGAGCGCTGCGATGCTAGCAGCTAGGTTGAAGTTGCATTAGGTGCATCTCCCAGAGATGGAGGGAGGCTCTGGGCTTGGATGGCCGGGGTACCTCTGGGGTGCAGAAGCTGGGGAGACTCACTGCTGTATCCTGTGCTTCTGGTGACTTGGTACCTCGAATTAGGACAGTGGTAGAAGAATAACTGCTTGGTGAGCTCTTTCTGCTTACGCCAGTGATGAGCAGGGTGCCAATGCAAATGTTTCATGTGTTGCATAAATGATGACTTCGAGCGGAGTTGCTGACACCCATGCTTTTTGCTGGCATTAAATACACATTTAGCTATTATGATGGAAATGATGAGACATTCATGCCTATCCCCCTGCCACTGCAGGGAGCATCTTTGTTATATCTTATTTTTCAGTGTTTGGTGCTTTTTCGAAATTTGCCAGCTGAATGAGTCTTCTTCAGCTTCCCCTTAGAGACTCGCCCAAATCTGAACAGATTTTGCTTTTAGGACGTTTTAACTGATACTCAGCCTAAGTGGATCTTTTCTTCACTGCATCATTTCTTTCCCTCTGTTGCTTGCGCAACTGTAAAAAAAAAATAAATCACAGCGTGACTCTTCTCTTACTTCCCATTCAGCCAAATTGTTTGCAAAGAGAGAGATGGAGTGTCTGACCTACTGGCAAAAATGCTTTCTTTCTTATACCCTGTTTGACACCAGGTCACTATGCATATTGGGATCCAACAGATATGTTTTAAATACAGATAATAAATGTGATTCTGCTGCATTGGATGGTTTACCTGCTGTTTCAGTAGGCAGGTAAGCCAAATATAGAATTATAAAGTGACGAACTGAATGGAAATGGTAATGCTAAATGCCTTTTAGCAGGGAAAGTATGTTTGTGCTAGTCTGCTGGAATACTTCTGGAGGAGATAAAAATGATAGAAAAAATTTATTTGGACATGAAAAATCTTTTATAAAGTCACTTGCAAGACAAAGCCAATGAAGTCTTAAGGAGGGAGGGGAAGCATGAACTCGAAACTGTGTCAAGTACAGTGGAATGAGTATGTTGAAATAATGTCAATTTTCATTATGAGAAAAGGTTAAAAAATGGAATGTAAGTTAAATGTGAAGTATTTTAAGTATATTGGTATGTTAAATCAAAATGCTAGGTACTAAGCTAAGCATCCTGGGAAGCAAGGTGAAGTTCTGTCATTCCATGTAAAGGATGGAGGGAAGATACATGCCAGTTTTGGCAGGATGCTATGTCACAAAGCTAGATAAAAGTCAGCATGCCTGTCACCAAATATATGTGGCAGAAAGAACCAGGATGTCTGCTGGAAGGAATCTGAGCATCTCGTACACTTTTATGCTGTAAATGAACTGCACCTGCTTGGGGAAAGCGTTGGGGTCATTGCGGGTGGCTCTGTAGAGACAGCCTGTGTGCTCATGGTGAAATAAGTTGGATGGATGATAAAAAAAAAAAAAAAGAAAAAAACAGGAAAGGGTGGTTTTGTGCTTGATCATGAGTGACGGTGAACGTTGTGTTTGTTCTTTAACTGGTTAATAACCCTGCAGTGATCACGGCAGAGGGTGGTGCTGTCTGAGTAGGAGGGGAGTAACTTGAGGGAGGAAGAGGTAGAAGAACATGCATTAATGCACGGGGTAGAGAAAAATTAATGAGATGCAAATCTTGAGGATAAGGTAGAAATAAAAAGGCTTTCTGTGCACTTCAAAAGCTAAATGTTATTATTGTTAAAAGATAATACATTTTTATTTTCATGTAACTGTAAACCTCTGTGGCTTCTTGATCTCTGGGATTCATTTAGTCTCTGTTGGCCTGAAAATCTCTGAAGGGATTAGCTCATTGCTAAACATTTAGGAAGGAATCCTTTTTCTAAGTTGGTTCCCTCACTGTCCCTTACTGGTATCCTTGTCCCTTTCACTGAAGCATCTGCACTGGCTATTTTGGCAACAAAGCAGAAGCTGTCTGTACCAGCTGCTGGGGTGATCCAGTGCTGTATTCCTTGGTTTCTAAGCACTCTGAAAGATCTTAGACTCTTAATTTATGAGCAATTCATAGTCAGCAGAAGAGGCTGTGGAAAGATTCCTAGACAGATCATATTATTTTTATCACCTCGTGCTATGCAGACTTATGTCTTTGAGGTGAAAAGAGAAATGTACAGCTTCCATTTTCCATGGTGATGGAGGGTCATAAAAATGAGGAAAGAAGAGCAAAACCCATGCTATAAAACTGCTGAGAATAAAGTCGATGGAGTGGAAACAGGTGCATAAAAGATGAGAAGACAGATGCCGACACACAGGTACCGCAGCAGTAAGCATTGCTACCGCAGCACGTAGGCACACCAAGGCGGGAGGTGGGGGGAAGCACAGGAGAAACCGGTGAAGTGTTGGAATTTGAAACCTGAGAAGAAGGACAGATGCTGGCATAAAAAATGGAAAGTGAGCCATGGTCATAATGATTCAAGAAAATTAGGCATGGCAGAAACTGCTATAACAGACCATAAACTCAAAAGACTAGTAGACATTAAACCAACAGAAGATTGCATTTCTTCCACCATCAAACACCACTTGATCATTCAGGATGAGTATTTAGCATCTGTAAAAAAGCCCATGATTTTATTTTCAGTTTTTTTCTTCCCTTTATTCCTTATAGCTGGTGTAGATTTAGAGAGGGCGAGCGAGGACAGGAGCTCTGCTGGGATTCCTGACGCATCCTTGCATGGTGCTGGCGGGGACCATCAGCAAGCCGGGTGCCGGAATGGGCATACGCAGTGATTTGGGTTCTCAGCTGCCTCCTCCAGGCCACGTTTTCCACTGGGTGTTGGTTGGCAAAGATATAAGAGTCCTGTGCATTGCTTTATGCCAGCTGATGACCTGGGTCAGAAATGCTGGAATCGCTTGAAAGGAAACCCTTGCCTGCAAGTCTGGCTCTGTGTTCAGTGAAGATGCTGGCAGGGCTCCCACCGACTGCAACGGCCGTGGGGCAGAGCCAGGGGTTATCAGGACTTGCAGGGCTTGCCCTGTGGGCAACAGGGAGATGCCATCAGAGCAGGCTTCCCCCATGTCCTGCATGTAGGTTGCTATCGACCCTTGCTGAAGAAAGCGGTAAGCACCAGTTAAGAAGAAAAAAAATTTAGAAAGTGGAGATTAGATAAGGGTTGGTAACAAGAGAGGCAGCCTTGAGTGCCTCGTGCTTGAGATAGGAAAGAAGCAATGTTTGGGAACAGGTCAGGGAACAGAGAAGGCTTAAGGTGATACTTCAAGATTGTTGAGAAGTATCTCCAGAAATTATAGGAAATGTATTACTTGGTGGTGAAAATGCTGGGAAGCTCAAATTTCATTTGTTTAGATTTTGTTCCACCTTAGAGGTGCAAATATTTTCCAGGGATAATCTGCAGGAAAGTGGCTCAGGGTGTTTGGGATTGGTGAAAAGGATGTGCCCATCCTGCCGAGTACAGGAGCATCAGGAAAAGAGGTTTATGTGAACACGGTGAGCCAGCCGATGACACTGGACAGATCCCTGGCCCTCTTCTAGTTACCTGGGTAGACACAGCCAAAAAAGCTATTTTATGTATAATAATTACCAAAGTGGGTTACTAATGCTAATCTCATGATCCAATTTGATGAAAAAACCCTGCTTTGGGGAAAGGATGAACTTTTCCTCTGAGGTTGGAACTGACCTGAACATGCTTAGAGGTATTTTTGATGTAGTGAATATGGTCAGAAAATGGAAATGCATCAGATAACCAAGGTAGAGGAAGAACCGAGGGGGAGTGCAAAACCTGGAGATGCCATTAACATAATTGCTGCTGGCTTGATAAAGTACAGTATACATTTAATAGTAGGGAAATCAGTGTCTAAATTGGTCATACTGTCCCAGAAAACTAAAATGCGCTGAGCTGGAAACTTTTAGCAGCAAACTCAAGGGTAAAGGTGATTTAGACCTCAGCTGTTGACTCTGAAAGTGTTAATTTCCTATAGCTTTTCTTGCAGCATGTGAAATCCTTCTGGTTTTGTGCTTACTCTCTGAAGTTTCTCAAAGGAAGATCTTCACACAGGCCCGCCGTGTTTTAAACACGTGTAGGGGTGGTGCCACGCCTTTTGAGAAACGTACGTTGGAAATGGATGACTTCTGATTTTTCCCAGGCTTTTATATCCATGGCTCCCTCCTGCTGGCAGGTCAGCCGTGCTGATCAAATGCTGCTTGTTTCTGGTTAGCTGCTTTTTATCTCCAGCTGTGTGGTTCCTTAAGGCAGATGAAGAAGAAAGAATTCCCAAGACAGTTCTTTTCTTCTCCCTTCTGTTTGGTCTTATTTCATCTAATTTTTATAAAATTCAGATTTCTCTTGAAAGGAATGAAACAGGGGCCCTAACCAGACTCCTTTCGAGCAAGATTTATGTTTGCATGGAGGGAATATGAGCTGATGTGCATCTCAGGGATGCTGTGGGGAGGCTGCTGGGTAGAACTGGAGTGGAGAAACGATGCAGCTCTTCATGCCACACTTTTCTTGGCAAGCATTTGCGCTGAAGACCTGCTGATGAGCTGCTTGTCTTGCCTTTTGATGGATGTCAAGTGTGTGCTGGTTGGTAAGGTAATCGCTGTCTGCCCTAGAGCTGCTCGAGTAACAGCTGAACCCAGGCCAACTCTCTCCCACAAGATCAGACAGGGTGACTCTGTCGATTAATGCCTCTTTTTGATGCTGAATATGGGATTCACCAGGACTCTGAATTCTCATTTTTTTGGCTGGAAGCCCGCTGTGCTCTGTGTTGGCCCCTGCATGGTGAGAGGCAGGGGATCCCGGGGCGTTGCTCAGTCCTGCACCAGCACAACGTCTCCTGCCAGCATCAAGTAATCCTCTTAGGGATGCACAGGCGAGGTATTACAAACAGTTCGGCACTGAGCCCTGCACTGCTGCTGAAATAGCTGTGATTGATGATCAGATTCCCATTCACGCTAGCTAAGAGGAGCCATAATATAAAACAGAATCAATTCCCTATCTTTTTGTTTTGCAGTATTTTTAACTGCACTTAAAGCTAACCCTGCGTAAATGTTTGCTGGCTTTTCTGAAGAGTCATCACTTTTTAGTTCCAGCTTTTAAATAAAAAAGAAAAGAAGCTGGTTTGCAGCATTGCTCATTGTGATGCTGACCTGCTAATCTCTTGAACTGCTTTTCTAAACAAGGGAAAAGATTTCCTTAAAACCTCATCATGTGGTTATGCAGGAATTGCAGCTTGCATTGAAAAAGTGGGCGGAAGAAAAGATAGGCCAGCACCTCAGTACTGCAGAGAAGCATTGGAAAATGTGAACCTTGAAAAGTGAAAATCTGGAAAGTTAAACGAACTGGAGCTAAGTTGCATAGTGTTTTAACGTCCTGTGGCACTTAAGTAAGTAGTGTGAATTTGATGGGGTGGAAGCAATGATGCCTGACTCGAGGTTTTGGGAGGCTTTAGGTGACTGTTACTGAAAGTACGATTTGATTAAAAAACTTTGCCATTATTCAACTTCAGCATTTACACTGTAGATAGTCTGATGGAGAGGCCCAGTGGCACCTCGTTGGGCACCACACAGGCTGGAAATAAAGGTAAATTATTGGGGCGATATCCTGCTTTTGTAGGCAGTCTCTAGCCTGCTGAACCTGACAGGCCCGAGGAGCTCTGGTCCTCGAACTGTCCAGATCACCCCAAGGTTTGTTAGCGTGCTCCGTGGCATGGATTTGCCCATGAAAGCTGGCACGGGATGGGACACTGCAGTAGGGTCTGTGGGTGGACTTCCATGGTAGTCCTCCAGTTAGACAGTAAAGATAAGTGGAGGCAGCTTTGTCATGGGATGACTGTAACTGGGTGCAGTTACCTGAATACCTACCATGTTAGGAGAGCACGTAGCACCCTTGTAGTTCTTCAGGACAGCAGAAAACCAGTATGAAGGGGAAACTTGCCTCAATGATCCGTGCACAGTCCAAGCATGAGATCCTGGTGTTGTGGAAGTAGATGAGCACTGGGCAGAACCAGCATTTCGTACTAAGAACAGTACTTATCTTGCTTTTAACTGTACAAGTTAGGCATCTAGTCTGATGTAAATGTCTAGTTGTGAAGACAATCACCCTTCAAGACTATTTTTTCCCATCCTGAAAGGGTGGTGTGATTTTTCTTCTGAATGTGCCCGTTTTCTTCTGCTGACTACAGAGGGACTCTGGCTTACGTCAGGTAGATGCTCAACTTTTAGTTATCTAAAGTAAAATAAAACTAATCTGGACCCACCAGTGGAATTAATCTCCACTGTAACTGCATTGCATTAGCTGTTACACAAGCTACAAGGTTGCTTTGCAGCACTCTGTAAGCCGCGGGGGTGAAGGTGTTTTGATAAGGCTGGGGCATCGCAGTGGTGGAGCTGGGAATCCGCAGTGACCTAATTACACTGGAGAAGGGACCTAAATCTTTGCCTCTGAACTGCTGAATTAAAATAGAAACGCAGCAGGAGCGCAGCCTTGGTCCTTAGTTCTGGAGGACTACAAGTGAGTAAGGAGTTTTATTGTTTAGCCTGGTAGCAGCTTCCTACTGAAAGTGCGTTATCACACAGCAGAGTCCCCTCTTATCCAGGGAATAATTAATATCAAGCCCCTGCCAGTGTAAATATCTGTCTGTGATGTATGCAGGATGACATATAAGCTTGCGTGTAATGATCAGCTTGTATTTTATTGCAAATGTGTGTCAAGTGGGCTAGACCTTGTATTTGGATTTAATTTCCCAGTGCAAAAAGGCGGGTATTCAATTTATGGTTGGTTACAATGTGCATGATTACAGGCTGACTGCGTTATCTGGGCAGGAGAAGCAGCTTTGAGTGCATTTCTTTTCTTCATGTTGTAGACTGGATCGTATCTCGCGGGTGCAGTCAATAGTAAGGCACGACTCGGGAACCGTGCCCGAGCAAAACTCTCATCTCTTCCCTGTCCTCTGCCCCGCGGGCTGATGAGTGACTGCTGATTGATTTGACTGATACAGCCCTGTCGATAACGCGTTACCCTGCCCCTTGAAGAGGGTTTAATGGTGCTGCAGCCGAAGCTCTGCCTGCTGCTGTCACCCCCCCGGCTCATACCTCCACCCAGCCTTGGTCCTATGCGAGAGAGAAGCTTGTGGCATTAGAAATGCTAACAGATTTGGATTTCTAGCTGCCCAAAAAGCTGCTTTAGCCCTACGGGTAAATCTGGATTTCAGGAGAAGTGTGGACTGAACAGGGCTTGGCTAGACCCTGCTACTGGAGATCGTTTTGGCTGGGGTTAGCAGCGTGAATACAGAGAGCCTAGGAGCTGAATGCAGCTGATGGCTGAGTTAAACCTAAGATGCATTTTCTCCATCATTTGCTTAGCCCAGGCTGCCTTGGGCTGGTAGCTTGTCCTCGGTTTTATTTATTAGCTATTCTTGCAGTGGCAATGGACTCTGTGGGCTTGAAGGCAACCCAAGAGGGCAATATTGGATAAAGCTTCCTCATAAGAATATGCAGTTACATATTTTTCATGTCAGGCTGTGATTGAAGGTCTTGCTTTGTTCAGTGAACAGGGCTATCTCAGACGCATAACACGGTTAAGCACTCACAGAGGGCATGGTCCTATCCTGAGACAAGTGGTTGCAAGTCAGGCAGAAGTTCCTGAGCTAAACCTCCCAAACGTGGCCTCCCTCTCGTGTTACAGATGTCATCAGTCTCTTTTTGTCTTTTTTTTTCTCTTCAAAAAATGGAATATTCATCAAAACATGCAGCATTCCTGAAGTTGAGTATTGATGAAGCTTCAGCTAAAAATTGTAAATAATGTCTTATTTGCGATGGGTTGCTTTTTCTTTCATGTTTGAAAATATTCAGCCATCTGGTCAGCAAACAAATAAAATGCTGCATGATATTGGCAGCAAAGCATACACTGAAAAACAACTAATGGGAGAAGGAAACAGTTCACAGTCTTTCTGCAGTCTGGCGGGTTTTTGTTTTGCGATTTTTTCCGCGCACAGGAGACTACTGAGTTAAACTTGTATTTGCAAAAAGCAGAAACTAGTCATGATCTTCATATAAGTAAATGCAGCTTTAGCAAAGCCTAAAGTCAATAAAATCATTTCTATTTTTACTTCCCCCCACGGAAGAGTTGGGCTCAGTGAAAGAAGCATGCCTTTTCTTCATTATCAGAATCCTGCCTTTGCAATACTGTGTGTAAGTGCAACAATTAAAGCCCTGGTTATAAACACATTTTCTGTCAATGGGACCATTTTGGTTGAAATCCTGTCTTGAGGAAGTTAGGCAAAGTTCAAGTTCTAGTGCGAATAATGTGTATTGACACTGAAGTGACTAATACCTGTAGATTTTGTCTCTGTTCTTTTGAGGACTATATATATTGGTGGAGGAGCTTTTGTACTGGGATATTATGGGGTGATCCCTTCCACACTGCAGGTTTATTTCACTCTGTCTCTCCCTGGCTGTGCCTGAATCTCGGCCTCTGAGGAAGTCGGGATCTGGAAGGGAAGAGCTGAGCTCGGAAGTGAGCCAGACTCATCCGTCCCCGTGGCTTGGGTGAGGAGCGCACCAAGAGCACACAGACCTGGGTGAGGAAATGAGGGCTGGGCTTTTCGCAGCTGTACCCTGCTTCTGCCCTGTGCAAGCCAAAGAAGTAAGCGGATATTTTTTTTGTGTAGCAACATCTCTCAAGAGAGAAAAGGAAATACGGAGCAAATGAATTTGGTAGGAAATTGCAGAGGAGGTGACAGGGCAGAAAAATGATACAAGATCAGATGAGCGAGCATCACCCAGACTTCCTTCTAATAACAGTGTTGTTCCTTTTCTAATATTTTTCTGCTGCCTAGTGCTGTAGGAAAAGCTCGCACCCCTAATGGAAACTGATAACCGACAGCAGAGGGGCAGGAGGGGAAGCTTTGCAAAATGCTCATGCGTGTGCTCGGTTTCAAGTACATGAATAATTTCACTGAAGTTCGAAAAGCCAGTGCCTTATTTAAGATGAAGTTTGTGCTTAAATACCATGCTGGATTAAGGTCAGGGAATTCTGTGAATTGCAGAGTCAATACTCTGACATAACTGAGATAGGTTATTGAATTTAAACATTTTACTTCCAGTAAACCGAAGATTTTCCTTTAGGTGCAATGGTGGAAAAAAAAAATGTACTGACTAGTGTTCTTTAAAAATATTTAAATGTTAAGTCAGTTTGGTGCTTATTGCATGCTGTCTTTTGTGGGTTTTTGTAAAAATACTTCTTTTGTTCTGTATACATTCAGCAAATTTTTTAAGACTAACTGGTGATATCCTTTCATATACTTTTTAAAATTTAATTGATGTAGCGTATTGGACAGAATGGTGCTGTGGGACTCTGCTGCTGGAGATGAAATGCAATGAAACAGGCCACATTGATTCCTCAGATGCTTAAATCTGGCCATAGTTCAGGTCCTCACTAGATTAAAGCGGACAACTTGCAAAATTGTATTTCCTTTATACTGCTCCACATGAACCTTCTGGGAGCCCTGTGAGGATGAGATGGGCGGTTTGGCGATAGTTTGTGAACTGAATGCTGGAAGATGTGTTTTCCCCTAGGAGACTGTAACTGCAGAGGCTAAACCTGGCTCAGAGCGGTGGCTCAGTGAGCTGGTGGCCGGACGGAAGGAGATGCACAGGCTCTAGGATGCACTTGCACATGGCCGAAAATGTTTGTGTTGCGCTAAATGGCTCACTCAGATTGGAGGAGCCTCGTAGATGAATATGCTATAATATTTACCTTAACATTTGCTCCATCTGTCTTATTTTTCTCAAGTACATAGATATATTTTTCCCACTGAAATTATCAGCTCAAGTCTTCATCTGAGGTAAATTATTTTGCCCTACTCGGCTGTTTTATGTCTAATGTAGTTCTAGTTTCTTGACTCTACACATCTCAGGAGCACCTGAAGTGAGTTTTTTGCTGTGTCCTTTATTTTGAGAATACAGAAAGGGACCAAAATTTGTCATCTTTTCCTGCATCTGATAAAGAAAGGATGTGACAAGGCATGGCAAGAAGTGGGTTCACTTGGCTGGTGCTAAAGGAATTGCTGAAACTGGGCACAGCATTGATGTGGGGGTTCAGAAGGAGAGTAAGGGGCAGAAATAAAAAGGAAAAAGTTGTCTTGGAAGATGGAAAGCTGAGTGTCTGGGGGAATCCTGGGGAAAGCTTGTATATCTGTTGAGCGGAGGCCGCCTG
>Ga0181612_122598_pt1 | contig 12461 bp, 9 predicted proteins | sample HoacroProtozoa21_FD_119630 | JGI IMG/M metagenome (GOLD analysis project Ga0181612, IMG submission 119630) | Hoatzin crop microbial communities from Cojedes, Venezuel. Combined Assembly of Gp0051906, Gp0051904, Gp0051908 | reverse complement strand
CTTACAATCCAAAAAGTACTAAAAAATCCCTTGAATTATAGACGACAGCTTTACTAAAAATAATCATTGTGAGCTACCTGACAACATAAGCCTTATAGTTCTTTGAAAACGTTAATATTGAGAAGAGAAGCAAAACAAAACGGGGGGGAAAACTATCCAAGTTCTTTATAATGCATGTCATCAAAATATTACAAGACTGACATTTCACTTATATTGATATTCTAAAACTATAAGGGACAGCTTGTTTGAAATACCACCAGTATTATTATATATTTATTATATATTCGACCAATGTTAGCACACTTAGTACCTTTAGCATTAATCTCCCCACTGCAGCTTGTCTTTTTGTCCACTTAGCCCTAACAGGGGCAAAGCTTCCTATGCAAATCTTGTTTTTTTCCCCAATTTTTCTCTTGTTTCTGAATTTTGTAGCTGCGGCTCTCACGAGGACACAGAGCTGGAATCAACAGCTACTGTAATTGTTCACGATATACCTGAAATAAGCTGTGGATTTCACATGAAGGACGAAGAAAACTAAATGCTTATCCTGGCATCACTGAACATTTTTAACAGGGAAGGCAAGAACTGGACGGACTATAGAGACAAGGTTCTTTTGGAGAATTAGAGATCTTTTTAATAAACAGAGGTGCAGTACGGCAACGTGGAGGAAGTTTCCACCTCCACTGCTCATCTAGGAGCAAGAATACATGAGGAAGTCAAGCTGCATTTTGAAAAATGGAAGCGAGACACTAATTAATGAAGTAACTAGGTTGCTGCCCTCTGCAAGATGGGAGGTACTGTTACCAAGACTCACTTTGTAATTGCTCAGTTAAAACTGAAGCATCAGAATATCACAGAGAAACAGTATGGAAACAAAAAATAGCAGCAAAATGAAAAATTCCTCTGTGTGCATGGTGTTTGTTTTCACAGGCAAAGAGCTACGAATGTCCGGTGAGAGAACAGTGCTAACATCCAAACACAACATTTATAGAAGACAAACGCTTGACCAAGCCAGGACTGGACCTTTCAATGGGTCTATGGGAACTACAAGCCCTGGTTGAGCTAAATTCAGCTTCTCCTTAAGGTCATCAAGTTATTGCTTTTCTTGACCAAAGTCTGCAGAAATTCAGTGACATTCAGTGACCGGCCTCAGGGAATTGATGCATCTATGAGGGAAGCCACATGTCATAATTCACCTTTTTAAAATGAAACAAGCAGTAAATGATCAAGTATTTACAGCAGAGGCTGTGACAGCACATCACCTAATAAATATGTATTTTAGGTTGCCTCTAACATCCTCTGGGTTATTTAGAGCTGGTTTATTGGGGTTCATACACCCTTTGATAATGGTACATCACCGAGAAAGACTAGGAGGAAAGCATCCTGACTTCCAAACCATAACTCCATACAGCCACCTAGCACGATGCAGGACAAGCAGCACCTACAGATAAGGAACCAGATGACAAAAATACACATCGACTTTGCATTTCCCTTGAATCTTCCCAGCTTTGGGCAAAAGGCAGAACAACACAGCAGCTCAGATGACATTCTTGCACTTGGGTAACAGCTTCCACCATAACCAGCCAAGCTCGAGCTTGGCACAAAATAGCATAGTGGAGGGATGTAACTGTTGAGCAAATAAAATTCAAAAGCACACTCTGGAAAATAATTCTTTTTTTTTAATTTTTTTTTTTAAATCACTATATTAGTCCAATAAGGTAAGAATTACGGTTACTGAGGTAACAGCCTAAGTCTCACCATATTCTCCGAAAAAAACATCTCATCTGGGGGTTGGAGATCTGGTTTCTTTAGAGATCAAGCAACAAAAATAGAAACATTAGCTAGACTGGCAGTGGAATGATTTCCATGCTTCAGTAGGCACAAATTAAACCTGAGCATATACAATTCAAACTAGCACAATGTATTTGCTTTTTCTCTTCCATTCAGAGCATCTTGCACTTCCATGTGTCTCTTCCCTGTCTTTAAAAGGACTATTTTTTCATGCAGAATAAGAGGTGGGGGGTGAGCTTCCCACTTTTTTCCATTGGCAGGCATGATTTTTCATAGAATACAACATCGCTACGAAAAAGAAATTCTGACCTGATCAGTCCTCAAAAAGGAAAGATTAAAGCAAATGGAAAACAAATGGTCCTCAAGCACACAGCTCAGGCAGTCTGCACCGTTAGAGGTCAAGTGTCCTCAGATGGTTTAAGAAATTAGATGAGAGACAGCAACAGCAAAATATTCAACATCTCAAAGATAATTCCACATCCGGCGTAGAAACATCATGGGGAGAAAGAGAAGCTGTTTTAAGCCAGGTCTGCAGAACTGCTCCTTTGACATCTGTTCCTGCATTTACCACAGGCCAGCTCACAAAGCAGCTCCGGTGACAGCGCTTGCCCTAATTGCAGTCAGCAGATAATCGTACTTCTCCTGAAACGGTCAGCTGCTTCGAGTGGTGCCAAATGCAAAATGAGAAAAAGCTCTTTTCCATCTCTTGTATTCATTTTCTTCGAAATCTGCTACAAATCTAAGGCCGTCCCTAGGATATTTTGGGTTTGAACATTTCAAAAGTGATTATTCTAATTATTCAGTGACTATTAGCTTCAGTTGCAGGGCTATTCCAAAAAAAGTCATCAGGCCCTCTCACATTTTACTTTCCACCATGTGCCATTCTGTCCCTCCCATTTTTTCTTTTCCTCATTCAAGGGGAAGCAGAGGCACCTCTTCCCCACAAAACATACAGTGATCTCTGTATCTCCGCACAAAAAACCATTAATTCCACCTGACACAGGAGATGAAATACAGACATCCCTCCAAAAACTGCAGTACACATGGGTTTTAAGCTTCCTTCCTTGTAAAGAATATTAGCAGTATATTTTAGATACTTTCTTTGCTAGCATAAAGATGCCATCAACAACAGAAAGACAGCTCTGCATTTAACAAATCTGCAGTAAATAACTGATTATAAACATAATCCTTAAGTATTTTGAAGCTTTTGTTTAATTATTGTTATGACTTTTAAATGATAGAGCAAACAAACAGCTTCCATAAGCTTGAAATGATTTCTAGACCGTGTTTTCTATCACCAAACATCCTAGAACAAGGGCTTGTTACAGCAAATAAGATCCTCATAACATTCACCTGTTTCTGTAGGGGACCTTTCATTTGATCCAATCCCTATAAACAAACTATTTCCACAAGCAGACCACAGTTTCCAAAACGTTGCCCCAACTCTTACTATTATATCAGGTATACTGAACTTCGGTGTATAGTGATGAGAAAGATGAGCACACAGTGGGCTTCACTTTGACCATGAGCTCACCCAAAACCAAGCAAGGGCCACTGGGCTTCTCTCCACCCCAGCACATCTCCCCAGTCTCGCACCCTGGAGCTGACACAGAGCAGGACCTGTATTTAGGACAAAACACGACACCAGCCTGACATCCCTGCCCTTGGAAGGGGATAGGACACAGCCAAGGTCAGCCGGGTGTTATCTAAAGAAACTGAAATGCAATGCTGATTATAGTCAAACAGGCTCAGATAACACAGCTGGTTTCATTTCTACCTTTTATTTACATGAAGGACAACTGAGATAGGAACCACAGGCACTCCACACTATCTAGAGCTAACTGGTTTTCCACAAGCACATCATCACCAAGACAATATATGGCTTTTTCCCTTATACTAAAACCTGATTTATAAGAATCCAACATCAGTGATAAAAGAGAAACCATACTTTTTGCCACTTTTAAATATGATGTAAGATTACAAACCTCCGCCTAAAGTCACCAGACCTCAAGACAAAAGCACCTTCCACGATCCTAGCCAAAAAAGTTACACTATTTACTTTTCTCAAGTTATTAAATTTTTTATTCATATTCAGCAACATCATAAATACTTCAGCTGAAATATTTTCAGTCCTGTGCATGCATCTTGTCTATCTTTTTCATACTCAGAGGACTTATTTCAAAGTGCTCACCTGCCCAGCATACCTAGAAGTTTCACCAGAATCGTTCTACTTAAAGCAGAAGTTAGGTGAGCGGGACCGTAAACCATTTTAACCAAATGCTTTCAGATTACTATGAAATATTCAGCTGGCACAAGGCCAGCACAACTCTCCACATCAGAGAAAAAGGTCAGGTAAATCCAATAAGGAGTATTTAAAAAGACAAGTCAACAAAAATTAGTTCAATTTTCTCGCTGGAGGCAAAGCAAGGTCATTCTGAAACAGGGAGGTGGGGAGAAAGAGGGGATGCAGTAATAAAATAAAATAATTTAAAAAAACAGAAGATTTAACCTATCAGTTTTTGCAATTACTTGCACTCTATTTCACTGGCAGAATTAGAAACATTAGGACAGCAGCGCTGGCCACAACAGGCAGCTGCCCGGGGCCATAACATAGAACAAGCCATCCTCTCTACCATCGCCGTGCAGCGACAACAGGTCCGTCCCGGAGCAGATGCTGCCTCTCAGCTCTCATCAGGCACACGAAGAAACGGTGCTTGTCCGATGCACTAAGAGCTCCTGAGATCAGCTGCCAGCACAAACACAGTTGACAGAAGGTACAGGGTGTGTTACTCCTGTGAATTTATAAATACACTAAGGAAAAATTAAAAATGCACTAAAAAGGAAATTATGAGACACATTGATCTCGCACAGAAGGGTTTTTAGGACTCATCTTAGTTGACTGGATGAATGCCAAGTTATTGCTAATCAACGTGCATTGTTTGGAGACGACTGAATTAGATCTCCTTATTTCTTTACTGCCACTGACATTTACACTCTGTCTGTATTTTTTTTGAGAGATGATATGATACAAAAATTTCTTCTATCTGTTCATAACTGTCCCGTCCTCATGTTCCCCCCCCCCATAAAACGCTGTAGCCGATACACCACATCCACCAATATATTGCATGCATGGGAATCACAGACCACGATTTGGATCAGAAACATGAGGATAGAAAACTTCCTTCTTATCTTATCCTCAGCCCAAAAGTCCCTTTCTACAGAAAAATGCATTTTAACCATCTTAGGATTATTATCCTTATCTATCCCTTGGCTGCAGGCAGAAAGCAATCTAAAGTTTCCCGGACATTTAAGGGCATCGATGTTTTTTAAGTTGTTAGTAGTATTTGGGGTCTGACAGACAGAGGGGAACCCATTTGTTGTGTTCTTGGTTGTCCTCACTGACTTTGCACTTGAGCCTCACGGATTTTCCACTTTTCCTTGAGTCTTTCCAATCAAGTCTGTGGTGAAACTCATCATCAGTTTGCCTTAAACAAGCATCCTTAACCCTAACCTTTAAAGAATAATCAGGTTCGAAAGACAAATTTTAAGAGAATGAGAAGTTTTTGTTCTTGCCTTTTAAAACATGTTCCTCTGAAACAGAGGTTTGGGGATTTTTTTTTCTTTTTTTTAATGAAGAGTGAAACACAAGACCAAGTTATTCATCATCATACTCCATAACCCGCCACTTTGGGATTCCACCCCTATCAAAAGCCAGCCCAGGCTCTCAAGTTTTCATGAGGAATGTACCTCCTGCATCTCCATCTTCTAAACCTCTACCACTAAAGGGATTTCACAATTTTACCATCTAACCTATTCACATCCTCCATGGAAGTCTCCCTTATCTTTACCCCTGTATCACTTTAACCCCAGCCGCAGTCCTGAAATCAACTGGGTAGAAGCTTCAGCTTCAATAACCTAATATGCAGCAATGGATTTGACGGAATAAAGTTGCTCCCAGTGTCTACATACCAATATCTTTTTGATTGCTCAATTTATTTTCCAACGCCAATTATTAGCAGCTGTATTTTCATAACATTTCAAGGTTTCTTCTCTACTAAAGCCATAAGGTCATAATTTCTATCAAACGATGTTAATTTCTACAAAAGCAGTAAGTCTGCTACGGGAAAATAAAGAGTTCTCTCTGCACTATTTTGTCAAGTCAAAATTTAACTGAGCAAATACCAACTTCTCTAAACAATTAAAAAAGCACACTAGCATTCTGGTTTGAAATATATCAGGCTCCATTCATCATTAAAAAATCAAATTTTAATTAAAAAACCAAGCCCTAAGGAAGTGTGCGTAAGGAAGAGGAAATTTCCCAGCTGAAGTTACCAAACAATCTAACTGAATATTTTTTCCTCCAAACTTCAGTCACATCTTTAGTCTAAGGACAACCTGTTCACCTCTAACACAAACCGTTGAAAACAAACTTCTACATTTTTTTAAAGAAAGAAAGTTTCAACATATTCAGTGCCATCCAGATGCTGTTAGATTTGCCAACTTCAGTACACCACTCTAGTGATTTAGGTAAATTACTGAAGCCTGAGCAGCAGTTTGTAATTGTAGCTGAGTTTATTCTTCAGGCACCCATCACAATTTGTTAGATAGAAAGAAAATCACATCCTTCCCGAAAGAGATTGGGCTTTGTCTGAGTACATAATTCAGTTTTATAATTTACATTTACAGTTAGCTATGGTGATTTAAGCAGGAAAAATCCTGTTTTGCCTGGATCCTTTAAATTCACTGCAATACTTACAGCTGTCGCATGAATGCCTACCTTCCCCAATAACTAATGTTATAGAAATAACGGTTTAGAAGTTGCTCGTCAAGGAAACATCCCACTAGTGGGCTGGGGGGTTAAATAAGTCTAATAAACACTTCCTGAGTGACTGCATGATCTCCTTGTCCTCATGTCCACGGTGTCATCCTTTCTGGCTCCTCTAAAAGACAATAGGAGATGGCACCTTCAGAAAACATAAGTCATCTCAGATCTTCTCTGAGAACGTGTACGCTTACCTCTGTTACCTGAAAAACAGAGTACATATTGGCATCATATTGTAAAATAAAATACATAAGCATAATTATCCCTCCAAAACGCCTTAGAGAACATATGGTGTGGAAATGAAACTGCCTTAAATCTATTAACTTGGCTATGCGATGAGATCAACAGAAGGGAGCATGAAAAAAATGTTTAAAAATATATTCAGTGTAGGATCACACAACTAAAGCACATTCATCATGCGGATAATGTAATGACACTAGGAAATGAGCTAAGCAAATCCAAGATTGAAGTTTCATTTTCTGAAGTGCATCTGTTTGGCTTATATCACCCTGAACCTCATCATTTAGCCATGCTGGTTTTCATCTCAGATGCAAAAGATGCAAGAACATAAATCAAAAAAGGCTTCTTTGATGAGCAGCCATGGAAAACACGCTTCTAATTTGTTTTTATAAATAAATAATATGGCTCCCAGCTGGTCCCTGCCACAGCCCTCCATGTGAGTATGCAACAGATGACATCTTGTTTCAGGCTGACCCTTACTAGTATGCCAGGTTTTGGGTTTTTTTGGGTGAAAGTGTGTCAATCTTCACTAGGGAAAGTTAAACCGGCTGGTTTTTCACTGAAGCAGAAGAGAAGCATTGGATCAAGACAACTAAATCAAGGGGGACAGCCTGTTCCTGCAGAGGAGGTAACATCCTCTGCCACGCTCCTTCCCTGGGATCATCCGGGCATTGCCTTCTGCGACTGGAAATGAGGAAAGCCAGACTTGAGCTGGGCTCACCACGATCCACTCAACTAGTCAACTAAAAAATTTCTAGAGATGCCAAGTAGTTTCTACATTTCATGTGCCAACAGTACAAACAACTGTCCAAAACGCTGGCTTGGGACTCAGGTACTCTGACTTTGGAGCAGGCAGGTGCAAAAAGGGTTGACTCCCTCCAGATGAGTCAACTGGAGGCCCATCACACCAACCACCAGAAAGCCTGTCAGGTTGAGAGGCCTACAAAGCAACCGATACAGAGATCTGAGAAAATTTCCAAAGGAAAGCATGTATTAGCTTGTCTCCTCCATGCCTAAGGACTCTGGTCACCAGTTCAGTTTTAAGGTGGATGACACAGATAGAAGATTACTAGACCAAGACCAACCAGAAGTTTTAGTCCCATAAGTTCTGCAGGCAAACCTCCACAGGAACACAAACGAGAGGAAAACCAAGCAAGACGCAGACATGCAGAAGCTTTAAAAATTAATATATGGAGATTTTCTGATCCATTCAAACTGATTTTTGAATTGACTCCACCAAAATTACCCAAGTTGATGACTACTTTGTACATCACACAATTTGACTCCAATGCGCTGACCTGGTTACCAATTTTGCCAAACTACAGGGTCTGCTACATCACACTCTCATCCCTTTTGGTACCCCTTTACCTCCCCATGGTTTTGCAGCTCCTATTGCTCCACACCACAACCAGAGCAAACCAAAGCACCCTTATATGCCAACACAAAGAATGTTAAATCAGATGAATATCAAAGCCACCAAATGTTGGCACTAATATATCCAAAATTTTAATTCAGAGAAATACAAAGCCGAGCAGGTTAGCTAATGAGTTTACATAGAAATATGATGACATGAGAACTGTTTACTTGATCTCCTGTAACATGATATAAAACTTCAGTGTTTTTTCAGATTCATCTTGAGTACAGCCATTTCATGGGCTGGCTCGCTATGCTTTGCAAGGGTCTACAAGGAGGTGCTCTCCAAGGGGTGTCACCTGGTATTATTTTGCAAAGGATTCCCCTGTAACAAAGCTGCAACAAGAATTTTGCATAAGGATGTCTGCAACGCCTGCCATCTCTACCCTAGTGCAACCTCTCTCATCAGCTGCAGAATCACCTCTGGATGAAATTTTATCTCCCCACCCCACCCCCCACCCCTCCCCGCAAAAGCCAAAAAAAAAAATCCATGTCAACAACCAACGCTCTGGAAAGTTATGAAGTTTATTACTTATTTCAGAATTACCTCATTTAACATGATTTTTATCTTCCCTTGTGCCTGCACTTTCCAAGCCTGAACGGAAGTAAACAAACAACGGCCACCAGCGCCACAACACCATCCACCTTCCGACACCAATACCATACCTCTCTCAAGCTTTGAGGCTCGGTGCACCTCGACTCACTTGTTACACTCCATGGCAGAAGATGCTTGACCTACAGGATCTCTCTGATCCAGAGCAGGACGAACAATTGGTTTTATTTGCAATGGCAACAATCTGCTCCTGGCCCCCATCATCACCCTCCTCCTCCTCACCAGGTCGCCGGACTGCGTAGGCGCCGCAGGAACAGGCTGCACATATTTCAGCCACGGTGCTGGAAGCCCTGGGCTGACATGGGAGCTGCCCACGGACACCGGATTCTTTACGCATTTTCTGCATGCACACTGTAGGCAGCACCAGAAATACTGTCCACATGGAAAAACAGGAACGTATTTTAGTTCTGTGATAGGGAAGAGAATGTCTAGCTAAAGCCGGCTTTGTTCGAGGGCAGGAGTGTCCACTTCCTGCAATAGGGGTAATTCAGGAATGCTGATAAGTTTGTTTTACTTGCATAAATAACCTATGTTCAAGCTCAACCGCTTTATCTCAGCGAAGGATAAAGCCCTTGGTGATAATGCCCCAATATTTGTCTACTCGTTTATCAAGCAGGAGCCTTATTGCAAAGGCTAATTCAAGCAGAGATTAGATTTCACGTATGAAGGAATGGACAATAACATCATTTATTCTTCAAACAATAAATAAGATTAACACGAGTGCCGCTGCTGTGTTTTCACCTCGACAATGCCTTAAGCAAACAAAAAAAATCCCACCCCAGTACGGCCAAACTAACCTTCCCAAATGCTTCATCATATTTCATTGCGTAGACATCACCTCGATTCTCTCAGCCAACAGCAACTACAAATAGTCTGCAGGAAGCCACTAATTTCCTGAAAAGAGGGTTAACCGAGAATCATAGGAAACGAAGAAAATTAAAGCTGCATATCACATCTTGACTAGGCTAAGCATACTGTAGGAGGGAAAAAAAAAGTTGTTGGCAGCACTGAACATGATCAGAAATCTAAACCCATGCAAAATTACATAAGTCTATTAAAATCATTAAGACAGACCTAACACAAAGAACTACCTTTTGCAGCACACTTGTCTACAGAAAGCCACTGTCCATGCTCTGGTAGTGTTTTCACACGTAACTGCCTAAAGGCGACCATCTAAAATCTTAATTACAAGTAGAGCCAACTTAGTTGTAGGATATACCAAGCACCTTGCAAATTGCAGTACCTTGCAATTAAGTGCTCTCACCTAAAGGACTAATTCCAAAACGGAATAGCAAAAAAAGAACTCGGTAATGCAGTGAAATTTCACTTGCTCAACAGTCGTGCTGACAGATCAGAGACATGCAAAAAATCAACTCGGCGCTCTGTGGAAAACAATCCAAAACAAAAATGTGAAGCTTTGATGACTTTGTAAGAAAGTAGGAACCTTAGTTTTAAAATGTCCTAAATTGTCACAAAACATTGTGCAACAAAAGGAGAGGAGGGAGTGCATGAACAATGCGTCAACACCAGCCGACAAAAATAAGAAAAATTGCTTAAATGTACTTTTAAGTATTATAGCAGCCCTCCAAAACTCCAGGGATTGCACGATATAGATGCAGAATAAGGAGGTGATATGAAAACCGTAACAGCTCTGTGCTGCAGACTCTGTCACGCACATGAAATAACCAAGAAGTGGGTGAAGGAAAGAAACATGTACGCGATGTGGCAGCAAAAGAGGAACCAGAGTGATACGGTATTTAAAATGTCACTGTCCAAATAAAAACTGAGGGGGCTAAATCCAACAGAGACGGGGGAGGGGTGGAATGAAAACGTAAAACTCATTTCTTGAGCACTTATCTCATTTGGTGGAGCAGATTCCCTCTGATCAGGGAAAGGCAACCTTGCCCTGCCCCAACCTGCCAGGACACTGCAGAAAAAATTCATTATTTTTATACAACTGTGTTGCTCTTCTCTTGCATCCTAATACATCCTTACTGAATTAACTTTGTATTTTTTATCCGTACCTCTAAGGCTCTTCCTTGTGTATCACTTAAGATCACTATCAGGAGGTCAACTCCTCTGCCAGCTCAGGATGCCGATCTCCACTTGCAAATCATTAAGAAAAAAAAAAAACATCACCTGCATGATTTTCCAAGACTCTCCCATCACACATTCGAAAGAGAGAATATGAAAATAATGTATAAATATTTAGAGGCTACCTCAAGCTTTTCTCTCCCTTAGACAACACCTACAAAACAGAACTACCCCACAGCCAAGGCTGTAGTTGTGCCAAGACTCTGCACCAACCTATAGATTTTTGTCACCCTCCTTGACAGGCCCTGCGGATCCATCTGAAATGATGAAGTTGTTTGCAATAAATTCTCCTGCAAGACACCTGGGGCACACAGGCAATACAATAAATAAGTAGAAGCCTACAAATACCATATAGTACTGTAAACCATTTATAAAATAATATTAGAAACCTACAAAACATTGACAATGCATTTCAGTCGGAAAAAATCCCTACAACGAGGAGTAGAGCTCACAAGCAGGAGGTTCGTGCATCAAGCCACTGGTGACATATCCTGCAGACTGATGTCCTCTCCTAGGTCCAGCTGCATCCTTCCCTGCTGACCGCACCATCCTAAACTCCTCCTGGTGGAACTGTGCACACTTCTTGCTCTAAATAAATAAGCTTACGACAAAAAAAAAAAAAAAAAAACAAACACTATTTCAAAGGTTTAAAGATAATTTGATGTAACAAAAAAGGAGGGAGAAGCATTTATATTTTTAGTTTTAGCAGAAGAACGAAGGAGAGGAGGGCAGGAGCCTCCGCTGGCATCACAGCCCTGAGCAAAGCGCACCTCTACCTATATCCTCATACAAAATAAAACTGAAAATTCCCTTCCTAGCCTAAGAATTTCCTGACACACTAAATCCCCAAATATCAGCTCTAAAAAGTGAAAAAAATGCTCCAATTGTATCACTGATCTCAAAGGGCCTTTTCCAACCCATCCTCAGTTCAGCTAGACCCTCTGGACTAAGCATAAGTCTTGTTCAAAGCAGCAAGAAGAAACTCTTCTCACCCTCAGGATGAATTAATCGAGTTGATCACGAATTCCCTTGAGATTTGGGCACATCTTGCTGTCTTCTGCACAGCGAGAGATCCGAGGACCAGAAAATCAACCTTCACTCAAGGAAGGCCCTGGTTCAGCTCTGGCTTGAAAGCATGGGCTGCTCCTTTGATGCCCTGCCAGAAGTGGCCTCCAGCGAGGAAGCCCGGAATGAGTCACACCACCGGCAGAAGGAATTTGCCAATCTGGATTGAAAAGCACAGATGAAACTCGGGATTTTTCTCCCTGCTCTGCCATCTCTACTTCTGCACAGCAATTCTGGGTAATTGCATCCTGCCAGGCAGGCAGTCCAGCAAAGGAGAAGCAAAAATACACAGCAGAAACATGAAGGGTCTGCCACCCAAGGCTTTTTTCCTAAAAGGAGAAAAACTGAGACAAGGGAGTGTTAAGGGACTGAAACCATCATCTGGTACGAGCACCATAAAAGCTTTTTTTTTTTTTTTTTTTT
>Ga0181612_177305_pt1 | contig 12462 bp, 5 predicted proteins | sample HoacroProtozoa21_FD_119630 | JGI IMG/M metagenome (GOLD analysis project Ga0181612, IMG submission 119630) | Hoatzin crop microbial communities from Cojedes, Venezuel. Combined Assembly of Gp0051906, Gp0051904, Gp0051908 | reverse complement strand
TTTAACCCTCTATTTTTTTTTCTCTTTTGCAGCACCTTTTAATAAAAGTAATTCCAAAGGACAAAAAGCAAAAGGGGCAGCTGGTTTAAGAGGTACTTCTCTGCATTCAGCATCGATGTACCTGGTGAGAAGAAGAAGAATGGAGGTTTCTAAGAGTGACCTTAACACAAACAATGTCAGGAGTGCTGAAGCAGGACTCTTCTTCTACTAAGCCTTGTCAGTCCTTCACTACTTCTCCGTCAGTCAGACAAAGACTATGGTTCAATAAGCAGGAGCAAAGTACCATCTGTGTAAAAAGACAGGCCCTCTGCAGCATTTACGTAAAAGCTCAAGGCTGGCACATCTCCTCATGGGAGTCTAAACAATGCAGAGACATGGCAAAGGAGGGAGTTGTTAGTAACCAGAAAGAATAACCCCTGGCTTTTCTTTCTAATATTTTTTTTTCTGTTTTTCCTCTCTTTGTCTTTCCTTCCCATATACCCTTTACTAAGTGTGCCCTCATGGACTTTCTGTCTAGCTTCCCTTCCTAACTCACTTGCTTCCCTGTTCAGGGAGGTAGCCTGCACAGTATCAGACAACAGAAGTATTCAAAGAATGTCACAGTCTCTCTTCCATAGAGGTTTTCACATTCTGAAGGAATGCTATTTTCATTTATGTAAATAATATTAAAACCACTCAGAATTTGAGCTGTGACCAGAATATGTCCTCATTTAAGTTTTGGGGTTCATGCTGTTTCACTAGTTCAGCTACTGGCTTTCAAAATTTTTCTGAAGCAAAACCCCAAATCTTTTCAAAATCTTTTATTTTGTCCTATAAATCATGATTTGATTGTGCCTCCATTCATCATTCTGAGATTAACTCAACATAAATGATCCAGCTCTTTTCTAAGGTTTTACATTATGTGTTTAGCATTTTAACAAATTATGTAGTATGAACTAAACATCATACTGATGCAAAGAAATTTAGAAATGCATTTGTTTAGAAACCTATCTGTCTAAAACCCTTACATTAGTCAAGGGATATAGTTAGGAACACCTCAGTACAGGCAATTAAAGGAAGAGTTCTCAGAACAGGATTAAATATAAAGGAAAATCATTATTGCCAGGTGAAGCTAGAGAACTTGTTTTAAAGAAAAAGATATGGAGAAAAGGTAGAGAATTATTACACGTGGATTCCTTGGCACTCATGTCTCTTATATTCCTCTTTGCTCATCTTATCTACACACTATACTGTTAACCTTAGCTTCTACTCTAATGCCAATGATACTCAACTCTGCAACTCATTTGACATTTTCAATAATCTGACAACATTCCTCTTGTTCTATGTTAGGCAGAGGCTGTGACTTCCAAAGCATTCAGCTAAATGTCTGCAACACAAGTGCATGAAAAGCATCCTCATTTGCAATTCTATCAACTCTGCCTCATCTGCCTACTTTCTGTAACTTTGACATCAACTTTGATCTTTAAGATTTCACCACCACTTTTTTCCTTATTACCAAATTTTTACAGAAAACCTATCAAAATTACTAGTTTATTAATTTTCCTTTAGCTTAATTCCATATCTGGATTCTTCGTTGTCTCCTTCAGTTTACAAACCTCTGAGCCCCAACAGATGAAAGATGCTGTTGTCCACCTTCAACAGGCCATCAAAACATTCAAGGCTTCCTTCTTTGCACACCTACATGCCTTATCTGATGGATGTGCTCAGAAAAGCCATCATTAATTTTCACTATGCATGCACCTGGTAATGCTTACCTCACTGATCCCTCTGTTGACTTGTTTACGACCTCTGACTCTCCCACAATATCTTCTCCTTCCGTTACTCACACCGGATGTTCTGTAAGAGCAACCCATTGCTTTGTGGAGCAAAATTCGTTCCACCAAAGGCAACAAACTTCTCATCCGCACATATTTCATCATAGTGAGCACAAGTTCGGTCGCAGACCCTCCGTACATGCACAAATGTCATCTTCATGTTGGACAAGATGTAATTTTGCTCCTAGAAGTTCTCACAGGAGAGAAAAATAGTTAATACTCCCAGATTGACTGAGCTGGTATATTAGTTACAATTACATATATGTGTATACATAAATATTTTATTCTGTGGTTAAGGCCCACCATAGGGGAATGGTTACTTTCTGATGGTGTCTCTCTCACCATCTTCCAGAGGGAGAATCAACAAAAGTAACTAATAGGTGGATGAAGTTGGATAGGTAAATCTCATCAGAGAATTTTCTTCCTTAGGAAACTGCAATATTTTTCTAGTAATATAATGCAGAGGATACAAAACAGAAAGCTTGTCTTCACAGGAGGATAACATTTCTAAAAAGAGGAAGATGTAGAAGGGAAGAAGTACACTTTACTAAGTCTAAAAAACATGGTTCACTAACATCCTTAAGCTACTGCAGTTACAGCATTAAACCAGTACACTGAAAAGAAGGTTAGTTTTCAAAAGGCTGATGCTAAACACCGTAAAAGAAAAAATCCAATCCTATCGTATATGTTCAGATGGATGGTGCAGACTGCAAGAGTACATTTAAAACATGAAACCGTGCTAATTTACAGAATTAGAAAAGAAAGAAATAGACTGAAAGCAAGACAGAACTGTCAGCTCTGGAACAAAACAAATTAAATTAGGCATAGTATTTACTGAAAATCAAAATATGCAAACCAGCAAATTCTTAATAAAAAGCACTATTTGAATAGAAAGGCCGAAGTGCTACATAGCTTGAAAAAGACACTCCGTTCCCTACAGAAGACAATTATGTATTTTTTTCCACCACTTATTCTGATAAACTCAAAGCCAAGACAAATAGCTTTAAAATTTCTCTATTTAATATAAAGGTGTAAGCTCTCTTTCTAGTTCTACTTTCTACTTGTAGCAATTCTATTAAATTACTACAGCAATCAGCTGAGACCCATTAAGTGTTAGCTAGTCCTGCTTCTCAGGTATCTAAGCAGATGCAGCTGGAATGAAAACAGATGGAAGGTGTAAATGAGAAGATTCAATTAAAATTTTTCTCCTTCTCATATGAGTTTCAAAAAGAAACTCCCCCAGGACTGAAAATGATTCCTTAATTTAAGAAATATCTTTTTTGTCTATTCAAAATAACATATTTCAATGTCATTGTAAGCCCTTTGGTTCAGCCTGGGAAATTAAGCACTTACAGATTCACGATATGACTACAAGAAAAATGAAATCGAGCTAAACCAAAAGTGTGTGATCACTATTTAACTATTCAAACGGGAGAGACTTAAGCGTATTTAAGTTAGTTGAACAGTAGAGGTAATATATAAAAGAATTTACTGTAAAATTAGAAATTCTTGTAATATTTAGGTTAGCAAACATAATAGAACTCCAGCTTTTGTGTATTAAGATAGTTGTAGGCACCACAGATCTTAACCTCATTTGATGTTGTTGGGTACAGCTCCGCTTTCAGTGAAACTACACTAGAGGATCACTACCAACGACATTTCAGATAGGATCGGTATTGTAGAGAGAAATACAAATAATCTAGTTTTAATTAAATATTAGTCTAAAGCAGTTATGGCAGCTTTATTTAAATGCAGAGGCTACGGAAGCTTCTGGTTTATTATTGCTGCTGAAGTAGCCTGGTTTGCATTGTAACACCCTTTAGTATAACTGGAGACTTTTAAGAGGGTTTTATAATCCAGTTACCTAACAAGTATATTTGTAAATAATAACTTGCAGGTAGCCTTAAAATAACACAATTACATTTTATTGCAACACATTTTAATAACAACATTCATGTCTGTGAAGAAAATCATCAAAAGAAAAAAAAAACCAGAAATTTCACCAAAGCCCACATTCCTCACACCTACATTTAGGATTTGAAGTGGCAAAGTTAGAACTTTAAATTAAAGTGGAAATCCAAGTTAATTTTTGTGTCAATGAGAGAGACACTTTCAGAAGTTTTCATTCTCCTAAGATATTAATATTTTCCCTACTTTGTATTACGGAAGTCTATGCACATTCATAGACTATCAAATAAATCTCTGAATATTTCAAGGCAGTACCTTATCTGCCCTACAATACCTTCAATAATAATAATGATAATAATAGATACCTCTTTGTTCTGTTTTCATTATTGTTTGTGAATCATTTGTTTTTTCATTATAAAGCAGATCTTATGGTAAGTGTATGCTGAAACCCTGCTGAATCAAGAACCCCCCTCAGTACAAGGAAGACATAGAGGTGCTGGAGCGTGTCCAGAGAAGGGCAACAAAGCTGGTGAAGGGTCTAGAGAATAAGTCTTATGAGGGGTGGCTGAGGGAACTGAGGCTGTTTAGTCTGGAGAAGAGGAGGGGGGACCTTATTGCTTTCCACAACTACCTGAAAGGAGGTGGTAGTCAGGTGGGTATTGGAGTCTTTTCCCAGTTAACTAGCGGTAGCACAAGAGGAAATGGCCTCAAGTTGCGTCAGTGGAGGTTTATGTTGGATATCAGGAGAAATTCCTTTACTGAAAAGGTTGTAAAGCATTAGAACAGGCTGCCCAGGGATGTGGTGGATTCACCATTCCTGGAGGTGTTCAGAAAAACTTGTAGACGTGGCACTTCAGGACAGAGTTTTGTAGTCATAGTGGTAATGCATGGATGGTTGGACTTGGTGATCTTAGAGGTCTTTTCCAACCTGAATGATTCTGTGATTCTGTAATGGATAAAACAATATAGCTGACCTATTTAACTCTGCAGCACTCAACATTGGGTGTGAGGGTACCAAGTGGTTGCAGGGACTTGAGCTATAGCTGAGAGTGGTGAAGCCCTAGGTATCTGAATTTCTTCCAGGAGTGGGAAAAGCCAGTATGAAAAAAATCCATAGTGGGTGAGGAGAAGGTGGCAGTGACTGCTGGAGTTTTGAGGGCCTGGAGGAGGCTGATTTTATGGGAACTCTGAGCGAGTTGCAGAGAAACTCTCAGATCTTCTTTCTCTTCCAAGGACACAACATTGCTCTTTGATTCTGTTAGTTGTCTAGACGACAGAAAAGCCTCTCCTTTTGCATGGAGGGGATTTACAGCTGAACCGTTCCAATCTGAAGTTAGCTGCTCAGTGAAGCCAGTGAGATTTACTTTTTTTATTTTCTTGGAGGTTTTTTTTTCCCCCTAAACATCCAAAAGAAGATAACCATCATTAAATTCCAAAGTAAGGTGTTTATGTCTTGCATTTCCTGTATGGGAGGTATTTACTATCAGAAAATATTATCCAAGGGACTAACCAGGTGTATAAAGTCTACTTCTGCTGCCCTCGAGTCAATATATGTAAACTAATTAAACATTCAGCAGCCCAGAGAAACCAGAAACTGTTCCTTGTGTCTGGACACATATATGGGGGACCCAAAAAAAGGTGTTAAATAGTTGAGGATTTTCTATGAAGCGAAACATTGAATCTGGGAGAGATCAAGAGACCTGCCTCAGAATAGGTATCAGGCAGTGCAGATATTCAGGAACAGGCCCCAGCTCAGAATACCTTATAGCTTTGTTTTGAGGATGCAAGGACAATAACTGACTTCAAAACCCAAACACAAATCAGTGAGTGGAGGAGAAAAGAAGCTCATCTTTTACTTCTGAAGTAGTGCATTGAATGAAAATAGAAATTGTCTCCATCTTTCTGCTTTCTCTGATCATTGTTGCAACAACCTTGTTCTAGATCAGTTTCTGGATTGAGTTTGAGAGCACAGTAAATAGATGGGTAGGTGCCTATTTCAGGAATCTTCTCAGAATATGTCAAGGTGCATGATAGTATCACAACTCAGATGATTGCACACATTTTCAGATGAAGTACTTAGTTGAGTAAAAATCTTTACTGGCAAAATTCAGATGATTTGGGAATTTATATGTTGTCAAATTTAGATGGCAGCTGAACAGACTAAGGTCGCAAAAGGAGCCATAAAGACTCACACTTTGCAGGTCCTGCCCTGATACTGTATCTGCTCAGTTTAGAATTACTATAAAGCTTGAATTGGTTGGTTTTCCTAGACAGTAACATTGCAAACTCAAGAAGGTCTCTGAAAGCAAAGCTGAGCACTTACTATTTAGTAGCTCTTAGCCATGTATCTTCAGTATTTATAGATTGCATGTGCAGTACTTTTCACCATGGGGTAATTTATTACTGTGTGTTGGGGTTCCTCTTGTATTTGACAGTTTAGAAGCCCTAAAAGACAAGAACAAAATTCCAACCATGCTACCAGCCTACTTACAATATAATTTGGTGAATACAGGATCAGGTAATGAAGATGCTTTCTGAAGTCACTCATTCGTCTTTGATCATGGATTTTGGATTACTTATTTTGTCTTGTGCTCATACTGGGGAGGTATGAACATTATGTACTTTGCCAACATGATACAACTTTTTTTCATTAACATTGTGTTTTCCAAAGAATAATTGTAGGCTTGGCAGAGGAGGAATAGTTAATGTCTTTCTTAGTAGGACTTTGTTAAATTGAGAGTAGAGCTACATATGTGCCAATTGCTCAGAGATACATTGCAGAACATACTAACATCTCGTCAGAGCAAAATTTTGGTTGTCTAAAAGAGTGATTAAAGCTGATATAACTTGATTCAAACAATGTTTTACAGACTTCTAAAAATAAAGAAGAAGACAGTATGCTACTGGTAAATTGTCTACAGGTTTTTGATAAAAACAAATATGCATAGAATTTATTATGTAAAAATTTGTATCTTTGTACTCAAACATCTTAGTAACTAGAATTCTGACCCTTCCAGTGTTTCAGTTATTATACTGACAATACACCGGTGTCTTTTCTTTGACATACTCGTGACAAAGACTTATATTTATATTATCTTTTTTACCTCAAACATGTATTTATAAAAAAATCTTTTCTCACAGAATTCTTTCTAATCCTTAACCACTATAAAACTTACCTCAGACAACTTTTCTTGTCTCTTGGAAATGTAGACATCTCTTCACAAAATTTGACAGCTGTTTTAAAATACACAGCAACTCTGCAACAGCTCAACAGAAATACATGACAGACTCTATCTGTCAACATAAGCATATATGAGCAGACTAGGTAGACGAAATATGATTTTTTTACACTCAAGTGTGGTTGAGAGTAAGTTATTTCCTACAAAAGCTGATTTGTTTTGTTTTATTAACATAAGAGGTCAGGTTCTTAGTTTTACTTTTCTCCACAGAGTAAGTATGTGGCACTTTCTGCTTAGTGATGGTTTTGGATGAAGAAGAGAAGTTAACATTATTTTCTAATAAACACTGTAGTTAACAAAAAAGTGTTACTGGATTTTCGAGGAAGTTGCATCCTGAGTGAACGGGAGCAACCAAACGTTGAGTATGAGAAAGGTACAAGAACAAGTGGGATACTGGAGATGCAGCAGTAATAACTGCATGATCTTAGTTCCTGCATAGAATATATTAAAATTAAATATACAGCCATCCTTCCCCTACTTGGTCCCTGGCAGGATGCTGTATGGGGACAAGGAAAAAAGATTCGTTGAAGCCTTTCTCTGTTGTGTACAGAAGAGATGGACCGTACACAATAATGTATGTCTAGACTGTCCTCTGAGAATAGCCCCCAAGGCCATCCTTACAACAAGATTTGCTGTTCAAATGACAGTGAAAGTGAAAGCAGAGTCCAGGACGGCTGAGGGAGCAGACTTCAGGGTACAGGCAAGTCAACCTAGACAAGCTGCCTGCGGGCTGCCTAGAGACCTGCATGTAAGGAGAGCAGAAGAATGGTTCCCTGCTGGCAGCCACCTACCTATGGCTCCAGAGCCCTATTAGTGTCTGTAAATAATATAACGCAAGTAGAAATCTTATCATTAACTTGTAACTAACTAATTAAATGATGCTTAATTTTTTTTTTTACCAAGTTTCATTTCCATATTGGAGTAATAAAATAATTCCTGTTAAGTTTACACATAAAATGTATATCAGAATTATTTTTTGTATCTTGAAGTCCTAAGGAGATCCCAGCTGGTGATTATTGGATGGTCAAGTAAAATACTTAAACAAAAATAATAAAGAGCTGATACCTGACAAATTATCAAACAAAAAGTTTTGGCATTTAATCGATAGATATTTGATGAATAAAGGGGATTTTGTTTGGAACTCCAAGTGCAAAGGGATCAGCAGCTTTATTGCTGGAAACACCCATCTAGATTTAAGGTGATCAGGAGAAATAAAGAAATAGAACAGTTTCATATCCTAGACAGTTGAAGTATGATAGTTAATATTTTAGACTATATGCAGATACACAGTCAAAAATTTTGGTTTGAAATGGCCATCCATACTAGATAGCTGTGCAGGGACAGCTGAAAGCATAAACAAATGTGGTAGATGATTGCTGAGGTAGGATGCTAACACTTGGTTGAACAGGTAACATGAAATGTGAATTATTATGAAGAAACATTGAGAGAATTTAAAATTAGTTCATCAAACCATATGCTTAACTAAACATAAATCACCAGTTATGTAAAAAATAAATTTACATTTAAACCCATCACATTGCCCATCCACTTATAACTTGCTCTATATATTTTGTTTCTTCCCAAATCAGGGCTCAAATTAATATGTAATTGCTTTAACTACTCTTAAAATGAATGATCTACCAATAGCTTTATTTTTACTGTCAACAACAACTATATGTCCCTTCTCTTTCAGTGCATGTTTTGTGAAAGAAATGTGCTGCTTATCGTAGTGTGTTGAGGAGGCAATGAGACTGAGGTCTTCAAAGCACTATAGAAATTACACATGGCATACTGCAATATGCAGAAAACACATGCTCTTCGGACAAGCAGAAATCTCACTACATTGATGGGAGTAGCTAGTCGCTTGTGGAAAATCATTACCTGAAGTCAGCAGACTAGACGGAACAGTGCAAGCTGCACAGGAAGAAATTGCAAAGGAAAAGAGCAAGCTTGTTGAAAATTAACCAGATTGAATATAGATGTCTTTCAATGCTGGATGTCCTCTAACTTCACTCTTCTCTTTAAGCTACACATTCTAACCATGTCTGATAGGTTTTTTCTATAAGGAAGACAGACTTCAAAACATCCCTTAACACGCAGAGAAATGAAGGAAGGCTGGTGCTTACTCTTTTGCTCCAGAGCCAGAACCTGAAGCTCCATCCTGCTGAGTAGCATAAGCACAGTCTCGTCCTGTGGCCCTGTGGTAATTCGTGGCATGCTCTTCTGTGCGTCCAATCCACAGTGACCTGTACCTACTCGTTTTATTAGAAAATCTCTTATAACAATTTTTTCTAGGCCGCTCTAACCATGTTTGGGTGAGTCATTAAGTGCCTGTATTTTTTCTATTTTGACACCTGCATAAAATTTGTGACTTATTTAAATACAAAAATAGCAACCTGTATTACTTCTGAAAACAGTGAATATGTCAGGGGCTTCTCCTACTACTTTGCTGCACATGGCTAGGCTTTTATTAAGCAGTCACATTCAAAAGTAATTTTGAGCTCATTTAGTTATTTTTACCTTCTTTGACCTGGTAGTTTCATTTAAAAAAAATCTACTTGACTTTCTCTTCTCCCTCGTGTGTAGATACATTCAGCACTTCAAAAATTAATTTTGAAGTTCTCACTTTAAGCTTTGGACCTGTGTTTTGGGACCAACAACCCAGCAACAGCTGAAGATGTGCTCTTTGAGATTTTAAAAGTATGTCTGCCATACATCATCTTAGGTGTTAGCAGGTATCCTACAATAACCATTATCACTGCATTACAAAGGCAGTGATGGATCAATAGGAGGCTGCTATGGCAGCAGTGGGTTGTAATGAAAGCTTCTTGTTCTTTGGGTGTTCACACTAATAGCAATATAATTAATGGCTCCAAGAGAAAGTTGCTCCTGCATTCACTTATCATTTATACTACTGTATATACATGTAGGGTAGAATACAAAAATGTAGTGAGTGTCATGTTTTATTATGGTTTTGAATACATTGCTTTTCTTCCTTAATTTTTGGCCTTTTTTTTTCGCCTTGTCTTTTGGGGTTATCTTCCAAAACATAGCTGACTCGATCTTATGTTTAATTCTACCTGAAGAGCTCCTGACCTGTGACCTTCCTACTAAAAGACAATCAGACCCTATGTTTTCTCAATAATTTCTGGTTTATGTGGTTGCACTGGACTCTCTTTTACTTGAGTAAAACCATTCCTATATGACTTTTCTGCTAAAAGACCATGTTTACTTATAATGATGGCATAAATTATGACTCCATGCACATCTTCTGCAATATGTTTTGGTATTTTAATCTCAGCAATACTGACAAAAACTGTGATTTTTTTCTTACAATGTGTTAGAATGTGAGCTCCAGCTAAGCTTGTACTAGTAAAAAGCTATCACACACAGAAGGTTATTCTTTGAGGAATTAGATTATCTACTGCTTCTTCTCATTCAGGAAGCAAGAGGTGTGCTCATTTAATTCACAGTTAGCTTACCAGCACATGAAGAATATTTAGGTCAGGTTTTCCAGTGTAATGTAAAAGGGGCACACAATAAGCTTAAAAACAAATACAGTTTGTCGTTTCAGAAAGTCCTTTTTGAATGTATGATGAGGCACAGTGAATTTTTTAAAACCAAAAATTTAAGATATCTCTGAAAGTACATTTATTATGATCCTAAGTAAATAAATACACAAATAATCTGTGTATTTCACAAGCAGAATTTTTATAAATGTACTTTGAAAAACTCACAAAAATCTTAGACATGTTTTATTATTGTGCCAAATAAAGAGGAACATTATCCAAAAATTGTCTAAGTAATTCAAATACTTCATGCTGGATTCTAAAAAGAATTCATTAAACACAGGATATTTTTGATCTTTTTGGACATAACAGTTGCAATAGGATATAACAAGTATATTTAAAATCCAATTACAGAATCACAGAATCACAGAATCACAGAATATTAGTTGTTGGAAGGGACCTCTGTGGGTCATCTAGTCCAACCCTCCTGCCAAAGCAGGGTCACCCACAGCAGGCTGCACAGGACCTTGTCCAGGCGGGTCTTGAATATCTCCGTTAGGCATTTGCTGGAAGAACAAGAGCTACTAATTGCAGACAGGCCGTATAAAGTTAGCTGCGCTTTTCTGTGCCTCCAAATGTTCTCTATGAATTTTAGCCATTTAACTTCTGTGCCTACAGTGCTTTCCATTTGTATTGAAGAATCTTGGTTTCTCTCGGCGTAAACCTGCTGGTGTTCACGATGCACCCGGCAGGTTGTACCCATCAGCAGGCCAAGGTCAGTCTCATCAAACTCTCCGAGGAGAGGAAGCCACCTCGAGAAGCTTCCTTCCAGCTGATACGTGCAATTAGCCTCCAATTACAGCGTTCAAATAAATGGTCCTTGTGCCCGAGGAATCAAAGTACACTACCGCAAATAACAATCTTTGTTAGGGCATTAGCTGCGGTACCAGTTCTTTAAATAAAAATGTGTATTTTATTTAGCCTAATTTTACTGACAGTTTTCGTGACTTTTGGTTTGGTTTCACTTTCCCTCTCTTTCTGGTATGATTTAGTGGTCAGAAGAAGCGTGTGCGGCACATCTTACCCAGCGGGATGGATACCAGGCTGCTACTCAAGGACAGCTGAAAGATCAACTATATCAAGAAATTATCCATTACTTCGACAAGGGCAAGGTAAAAAGGAAAGAAAAAAAAGTCCAAATATGTTGCATTGTCTTTCTCTCTAACTTACAGGTTGAATAGTAAATATAGTTTACATCAAGTGACCTTCGGGGAGCTTTAAACTTGCTACTACAAGTTATTTGGAGTGCTTTATGTAAACGGTCCACCAGCTAGCACTTAGAGATAATAATACTAAAAAAAAAACTAAAGAGAAATCAATGGTACATTTCTAACTGCTGCGTTAAGGGTAAATATATGTGCCTATTATGCCACAGAGGAAATAAAAAAAGTGATGCATGTAATTTGGGGGACTCACTTTTTCCAGCAATCGCAGTAGCTAACGCAGTCCTTCAGCTGCTCGTTCTTGCTCGCGTACACAAAAAGATTCCCTCAGAGAGCGGATGCCTGGGGTGAACATCGTAAGGAGGCAGAAGTGCTCTCCGGTGAGAAAGCTTCATTGCAATTGCGTCTTTCAGCGCAGGGGGAATTTGCGTTTGGCGTTGCGCGGCGGGCAGCGGAGAGTGCTGGCGTTACCTGTCCGCGGAGATGGAGGGGTTTGACTGGGTAGGCAGGGAGGTGGAGGGCTGTGGCGGGGTTCGGGTGTTTCACACACAAAAGGCTTAAATGTAGAAGTAGAGAGCTCTTTGTCAGGTATTTCACACATAAAAGGCTTAAATGTAGAAGTAGAGAGCTCTTTGTCAGGCTAGTTCAGAAACGTAAACTCAGTTTTTTTAAAAGCCATCTTTGTTGCATAAATGTTGTGCAAACAGAAATGTCATTTTCTGGTAGAACCAGAATATTGTCCAAGCAGCTCTTGTTCTCCCAAGTAAGT
>Ga0181612_140931_pt1 | contig 12463 bp, 7 predicted proteins | sample HoacroProtozoa21_FD_119630 | JGI IMG/M metagenome (GOLD analysis project Ga0181612, IMG submission 119630) | Hoatzin crop microbial communities from Cojedes, Venezuel. Combined Assembly of Gp0051906, Gp0051904, Gp0051908 | reverse complement strand
GAGGGGACCTTATAAATGCTTACAAATATCTTAAGGGTGGGTGCCAAGAGGATGGGGCCAGACTCTTTTCAGTGGTGCCCAGCGACAGGACAAGGGGCAATGGGCACAAACTGAAGCAGAGGAAGTTCCAGCTGAACATGAGGAAGAACTTCTTCCCTCTGAGGGTGACAGAGCCCTGGCCCAGGCTGCCCAGGGAGGCTGTGGAGTCTCCTTCTCTGGAGATATTCAAGACCCGCCTGGACAAGGTCCTGTGCAGTCTGCTGTAGGTGACCCTGCTTCGGCAGGAGGGTTGGACTAGATGACCCATAGAGGTCCCTTCCAACCCCTACTATTCTGTGATTCTGTGATTCTGTGAAGCACAAAAACCCCCCAACCCCCCAAAAAAACAAACCACAGCATAAAAAAAACCCCAAAACTTTGTCTCAGAGCATATTCCTCAATTAACTAAGAACGCTGCATTATCAGAAGAGTTTTTTGTTTTGACAGTGAAAATTACTTCCTTTACCACCAGTTAAACCTATTCCAAATTTTAAACACTTAGAGTGATCCCTCTTAGATAGGCATCACAGAGTACGCCTACATACTGGAGAGCTAGCTGTAGATTTCCCAGTCCCATGCTGGCTGCAGCGTAGCCTTTCAGGAGTGGCTGAGGTTTTTAGGGCGGCAGCAAGCACGGTCACCTGAAGCACAGTTCCCTATTCACAGCTCTGCCGCTTCTGGGAAACCAGACTGTGTGTGTTAATACCTTGCACTAGCCCACCTGGAAATTTTGATGGTAACTGTGGATGAACAGTTGGATTTGGGAGGACTTTACATTCAATGAATGGACTTCTCGTGTCATGAGTATAGACGCACCAGCCTCTGTTGAAGTATTTTCAGGATTAGGGTGTCTGTAAATAAACCTGTTCTAAAGTTTCTATCGTGCCTTTTTTTTCAAAAAAATATCATCTCTCCGGCTCTGAACTCCTTATTCAATACACCATCTATCTTTCTGGGGAATCTTAATTTAGACAGAACAGGCAAAATAAGCACGTGCAAAAAATCTTTTTTATTTCAGCCATCTTGGCTCATTTGAAATCATTCTTAGAGTACTTGTGGCATCAGGATGGAGAGGCAAGAAAAGCTAACGATACTGCTAAGGCTACAACTATGAGCTTCTCTTCTTCTGATCTGGAAGAAAGATTCAGTGAATACAGCGTTCTGTCATTTTGTCTTATCTGTCACCCTGTGAGATTGTTCAGATGTATCACATTCTTCACTGGTCACCACAGGCATCAGCTTCTTTCTATTATACTGCTACTACAAGGGATATGCATCGGAAACAAACAATCAAGGAAGCGGAAGAGTTAAAGAAACCTAAGGATATTAGTGAAGGTGTCAGGAAAATTAATTTGGTATTTGAGTTCTCTTTTGTCTGCTAAAAGATCTCCAGGAGACATACAACATGTTATCTTAGCAATTTACACTTTTTTTGAATGTGATTTATGATTATCCATTTACAGCAGAGTTCCTGCTGTTCACTTCATAGTTTTGTTTTTCATTGTTTTTGTGAGATATGACATTAATTTGCCTTCCTACCTTTTATTCATTTTAAGAATGCAAAAATTCTCCAAAATATACTGCTACATGAATTCTGGAAAATACAACATCTGATTTTAGTAAAGATTGGAGCTATATATACACACCTATTATGAAGAAACATAGAAATTTCTTTTGGAAGAAGATATGACAATATATGTATATCTTAAAGTCACCCTTTTTAAAATTAGGGTGAAAGCATCTGTGAACCTTAGTATCTAATCCATTTGTAAACTGGTGGTTTTTCTGTTCATCCTAGAGTGATGCTTGTCATCTGCCTTCACCAGCTCTCACATGAAAGTTGATTTGCAATGTGCAAGCATTCGTCCCGCGGAAGCTTGCTATAGGAAGACTTGACCCTTTGGAAATAGCAAAGATTTGACCTGCAAGTAAGGACATAAAGGCTGTAAACTTGCCCATAATGAAAAGTGAATTTGCATGACAAATAGAGATGAATGTATAAAATACAAAAAACCCACTCTACATTAAAATTGATTTACTAGTCAAGTAAGTACATCATTTCAGCTTTTATTTGTGAGTAGTTCTGTTATCATATGTATAACTTCTTTAATTTATAGTGTTTGGCATAAACATAGATCCTATTTAAACCTGACTTAAACTGAATCTGATTAATTTATTAAGATATCCTGTGTTTTAATACCTAATTCCATACACTGCATAAAGTGAAAATTACTGTTATGTCTTCCAAAACTGGTAGCCAAAATTTTGTAGTGTAAGGTTATATGTTGACCTTCTGTGTAAGCTTAGACACTATAAACTCTCTTACTGAAAGACAACCAGTCCATTTTTGTAATTATCCATGGAATATTCAGCAAGTCCAGAGCAGTACCAGACAGTAATGGAGTTTATTTACTGTTGTTTGTACTAAACTTGTATGTAAGTGATAATTTTGGATTACACTTTAACAAGACAATACAAAACAGTTGAGCATAGCCTTTTAAAGTATTTTCCTGCTATTCTGTTTTCATTAACTTCAAAAGAAAGATGGAATTTCAATGGCACACAAATTTTTGCTTGTTAGGGAAAACAGTTTAGGTGTCAAGGTTTATGGCAGATGTAAATGGAATGATTCCATATGGTCTTAAAAATGGCTCAACCACAGCATCAAATCCCTCGTTAAAAGGTTCAGAAAAATGCAGAACAACCTAATTTATCAGCCATCACTTCAGCAACCTTACCTTTTCAGTAAGATTGATGAAGAGAGGAACCATGACAGATCTGTCATATCCATGCTACTTTCACTAGAAAGATATTAGACTCATGGAAATCACCCTAGAGTCTCTCATTACTCAGAAAGCAGAGTCTCGTGAGTGTTCGATCCTTCAAAATGTAACAGATTTTTTCCGTAAACCAAATACCATAAATATTTGTACGTAAGATCCCACATTGTGATGTTTGCCTCAAGTATCTGCAAGAGCTAGACTTGTACTTAAGACTTTCAAGCCAAATACGTGACGAAAAATATTCTTGTCAACCTCACCTACAACATTTTCACCCCCAGTTGGACCTACGAATGGTAAGATTTCTGGCAATTTGAGATTGCTCCCTGATATGCTTGTCTCTGTTTCCCAAGGAAAGAATGAGAACAGCTTCTAGATGATGGTGTTGCAACACGCTGTACAATGCATAGGTGGCAGCCTCAGTAGGTGAACTGAAACCCAGTCTACTTGAGCATTTTTTGCTACAGACTTAGTAGGAAATACTGGTTTATATGGAACACCAGAGCACCTTGACCGCCCTTCAGACGCCATGAGAAACATGGTACGAATCCGCAGATTAAAATATAGAGAAATTGGCACGGATGAAGCTGTAAATCTGAATGGAAACAATCATCCTCTGAATACAGCAAAAATGCTCTGATATGCTGCCATTACCTCATTTGCTGCTGAACCAAACCTAAGGGCACTGACACCCAATTTATCAAAAATGAAAACGATGACACTTCTCAGAAAAACACCGCAGCTTTGAACAAGACATCTGAAGTACAGGCTTTTTCTAGTGGAAAAATAAAAGCCTACCAAAGTTTCTCACTTGTTTATAGGTGCCACGTTGTACCAGTATGTGTATGGAAAATGTCCAGATATTTCCAACCTATACAGCAAGACCAAAACCAGGAATTGTCCCTCCTCACTCTTCAGAAAAATTCATAGTCAAAAATAATACTCCTCCTTTACCTGTTGTTTTTAGGCCACGATACTGCATCTTATAAGTGACCATTGTGTCTTTTGTTACTTGCATAGTATTTTCAGTTTGCCATGTCTTAATCCTGTTAGCTTCTGGGGTGCAATGCAATAGCTGTTGAAATGGGATGGCTTATAACATCAGGCAGCAGTAGTTTTAGAGCAAAAATTCATGGCTTTCAGTTAAAGTTTAATATGACCCACATTCATTCATATGCTGCTTCTGTAGATCACACACTACAGATGTCTATAGGCTACATCGTTCTGGATGGTGTGAAATTTTTCAGGATTTTAAAGAGAAATACAGGGAAAATTATAGCTTTCATTTACTTCTGTGAGATATTAAAGCAGTTTGTAAAAACAAATTACAATGATGACCCATTCTCTGTGCTTTTTAACCTGAGCAAAAATTTGGGGTTGTTGTGTTAACGCAGTGAATAAAACGTCAATGCAATCGTGCTTTATAAAGCAAACTAATCCATCTTTTGATATAGGAAAAATTCGTTGTTACTAATTGTAACCCTTAAAAAACAAAAAAGTGTACTGATAGATTGAAACCTGTTCTTTAACTGATGGATATAAAAAATGTTCTGTTGCAGCTGTGTACAAATAGCCCAAGCTGAAGAATTACAAAGGAAAATTTAAAATCTGTATGGTTGTACTTGTTTTAAGTTTGTTTATTAGTGGAATAATTGTCTTGGTCCCCAAAATATTTATAAATGGTCTGATTAGTTATATCACCTCAGCGATGCATGCTTAGGTCATACTGACTCCCAGGCTTTGCAACACCTCTTGTGCACTTGTGTGAGGTCTCTTTGTCCAGTACTCCTTGGAAAAGAAAAATAAACTGAATCCAGAATCTGAAACTGTTTAATTCAAAGCTTTTGGTTTATTCTCTCTGTTGGAGTGGCCAAACGGATAAACTAGTAGAGCTAAAAGAGCACTAGCAGTAGCAAGACCTATTAAATGAAATCCGGTTACAAAGAAAGAACAAGAATGAAAAAAATAATCTGAGCCTCTCCTTTTAGAAACTGGTGGGGCCTAAACTTCTGAGGGTTTACAAGTGAGGAAATGTTTCCTTGCGGACACTGTTTCCAGTGGTGTGTCTGGTTGTCATCGGATTTTAGGATGCAGTATACAGCTATTCTGTTACATGCCCTGGCTGCTGTATCAAGTGGTCATCATTAATTCGAATTTGGAGATGTAGCGGGCCATCTCTGGGGCAAAAAAAAACTGAAAGAAAGGCAGGCAACGAAAAAATCTCCTCTAGTTATGTGTGTTGTTTGTTTTGGTATTTACCAGTCCAGTGCAAACTTGTGTGTTGTTGTAAATACTGGGATAAAAGCAGGTCTTACTCAAACAGCAAAAATAATCTTCAGGCTCTGTTTTGTGTTATCTGCAAATGTCCAGCCAGGTGAACATGGCAGACTGTCAGCGGAGGTTGGAGGTAAGGCTGGGTAATCCTGGAGACACCAACAGTTTGACCTTCATGTATCTGGCCTGAAGGGCTCTTCTCCTCTGTTAGCTCAGTCCATGTCCAGGAATTAAGCTCTAGATGTAATGAGGCATCTGAGCTTGGTAATATTTAACTTACAGCCACCTGCTCCCAGAGTCAGTGATGGAAGAGTCATACAGAAGCCCCATGCTGAGCAGAAGAGGACAATGCTGTGGGGAATCCTTCACGTGCTGTATTTTAGAAGTTTTTAAAAGGAGAAGAATGAGCATTGCAAGGGCTGAAACAGGACTCAAACCCGAGGTAAGCACTTTTACTAGTGGCAAATAGAGTCACAGTCATTTTTTTATTTTTTCTCTGGTCTCTGAATCTTGTGTTCTTGTTGCTCTGGGGCCTTGAAGTGGTCCCTGTGGGCTGGTGATGAAAGCGGGAACTTGTGTCTTGTGGCATCTTTAGGGAGGGCAGAGAACTGGAGTTTCTCCAAGTAGGTAGTTGCATGTTTCTACCTGATTTCCTCTGTTTATATGCCTTGTGGAAGCAGTTGATCTCTAAATCACATGCCTTCACTCAGACACAGGAAGTATTTTAGGTGCTCTTTTCCCCTGTACTTAGTATTTTCTACTGCCAAACTTGATGTCTATCCCAGACACAGTATTGCTTTTGCATGTATTTTCTTAGCTAGCTGTTCCTCTCATTGAATGGAGTGAACCTGGGTGCCGACTCCAGAGTCTGAGCTTCAGAGGAGCAGAGCCATCTGAGAAGAGGACATTGTGGCAGCTGGGGCTCACAGTTCTTTCAGGGTCTCAGTTTACTTATCCCCTGGCAATGGTAATTTTCTGAACTGAACTAACCTAACAATTATTAAATCTACTTAATTCAGAATCAATGCTATTAAAGACAATGGGACCATTTCTTACTTAAAAAAAAAATAGAATAAAAATTGTGGCTAGCTAGCACATCCCAGCTCTCTCCCTATTCATGTTACTGCGGTATTCCTGCCCTGCCTACCACTGGCAACAATGCTGAACTTAGTTGCAAGTGATATTTTTTATATCCTTATTTAGCCTGAGAAATAATTAGGTGTCTTATGTCCTTCTATGGACATATCCAGAATGAAGCCATAATGTAGTCCATAAACAAAATTGATAATATTTTGGTACGTGTGATTGTACTGTATCCTACCTTGCTTTTTATGGATTATATTTTAAATCCTGGCCAAATTCTGTTCTTGAAATTTGATACTTTAAAAAAAAATTAGAAATAATAGTGCTGACTTCTAATTTTCCTCTAAAAAGGAGAAGTAGGATCTTACAGTCTGCAGAGAAACACACCAATGTACCACAAGCCTGCACAGACTGATGCCATTGCTTTCCTAAGCAACGAGAGAGGAAAATGTGGCATTCAGTCATTTTTACCTCATGTTTTGTTTCATTCTAACAACTTTGCTTGATAATTTTTCCTCCAAAATACAAATAAATGTCACATTGATGAGAACATTGCCAAGCAGTAGTAGAAAATTATTTGGGTTCTAGCACAAAATATTTTTTTAAAGAAAGTGTATCAAGCTTCCTTGAAGGTCATGAAATAGTAGTCAAGAAATACAGAAGCCATACAGATAACCGGAGCCTCCTTAGTAACTTTTAAGGTGGGTAAAAAATTAGATTTGTCATATTCAATATTCAGTGTGTCAAAACATATGCAGGAGTCAGCGACAGCAGTGTAAATGCTAATTGATAGGATGCTGGGGAATGATTTTGTATCAAGTGCTAATCAGACTGTTTTTCCACTTATCAGCATTACCACTCAATAACTGACAACTTCTGGATTATCTTGAATGTGTTTAAAATCCGCTGTGATTTCCAAGTGACTTTGACATTTGTGGTCTGCACAGAATCCAGAGAACCCAAGCAGTAGGTTTCCATGTAGAGTATACCGAGTAAAAATTGTTTTGTTTATCATAATAAGAATTGGGGACACTACCTATATGGAATATTACGGTTTATTTTTTTAAACTTAGGAAGTTTAAATTTGTTCCAGTTATTGAGAAATGCCATTTTATGATTTTACAAGTCTGGTTCTGAACATTTTGTGAGATTTTTTTCTTTTTTTACCGTGTTGAAATAAACACAAGATACATTTATGCACAATTTTCTGGGAGGGCTGAAAGATCAAATAACACCAAATACCAAAACTATGTTATGTATCAGAAACCACATTTACACTGTGAAAAGTGGATCTGTCTAAGCCAAAGAGACAAAACATTCTTATACCTAATGAGCTGCTTGTAAAGATGGAATGAAAAGTGCTTCCAGAGGTTAAAGAAAGGGCTGTGGTTCAAGATGTGGGTTGTTTTTTTATTCCCTCTGTCACCCTTGATAGATTTTCTGGTCACTGCTATCATTATCTAATCACTTCCTAATTTCTCCCTGAATGTATGCTTTTCTTTTGCATTAGTAATTATTATGACGCTGTAGCCAAATCAACGTAACTTATTTTTGTACAGAAAACTATAAAAATCTTCCACAGGATAGACCTACACAGAAAGCCTAGAGCAACAGATAGTTTTTCCTGCCATCCTGCCTCACTTGGAAGGAATGTGATTCAGCACCTTTGCTGACATAGGACTTCAAATGGATCTCATTCTGCTGAGATAATAAAATTAAATCCTTGGCATTCACGATTAACAAGATCTTCATTTTACTCCAGTTCAAATACATCCATACATTCTGATATCTGCCATACTACACTTGGTGGAAATGGCACCAAAACCTGTCTCAGCACTGTGAGGTATCACCCCACCTGTATTGTGACCTCAGTGGGGGCCGAGGCAGGACATCTCCCTGTGGGACACCAAGAGTCAGCACAGGGCACAGTGGGTTGGGACCCACACCTGGGGTGTGCCTGTAAGACCTCATGGGGCCATCCCATCAGCCTTCAGGTATGGGGTCCTGGGCTATGACCTCTCGGGATTAGCCAGAGAAGGTGTTCTGACATGCATGGATGTTTATAAACATTTCACTGCTGGAGTGTATGTATGTAGTACGACTGATATTGATCCTAAATGCAGGTTAATTGCAAGTCATCAGTAAATAAATAAACCCCTTCAATTCTGATTTGGTTTAAGCTACTTGAACTGAGCAGTATTTCCCTGTGACAGATAACAAGACTATAATGCTATTGCTACTAAAGACTGTGACAACTAGATAATACTGAAGTTAACTGCTTTTTCAGAAATTTATAATATTAGAATGGTGTGTCTGCCAGAACTATTATTTTTGTGAAAGATGTAGTTCGGAAAAGTGTCGGGGTTTTTTGGAAATTCAAAATCTTTATTTTTGAATTGTTCCGAATTGCTGGTAAGATTTTGTTAATACTAAGAAATAACAGAAACTATGAAATGGAAATATGACTTGCATCTAAAAGAAAAAATAAAGCAATGCTAAAAAACTAGCACATCAAAACATTCCAGCTGTCAAATTTTGTAGTTCCACAATGAATCTTGTATCTTGACTTCTTGTCTTGGGTTTGCAGTTTTTTAATTAGACTTTGAATTTTAATAAGATGAAGATATGTGGTGTTATTTTTTAACAGAAATTAGCTTTTGGACCATTAGCATATTTATATAAGTGATATTGAATGCGATCCTTAGTTAAAAATTCACAGTGAATTAACTTTTCTCTTAATATAAATTATTTTTTAAAGCCACTTTAATTATCTATAATAGAACACAACATTAGTTTGAGATAAATTCTCACAGGAAAAATGTGATATGTTTATATCAATAAACTTAGCTTTGTCAATTTGACTTGAAAGGAACTTATGCCTAGAATTCAATTCACAAAAAGTTTGAGCATTAAACTCATATCAGGGGAATGGCAAAATACTAAACAAAAGTAGAGTATCTTTTCCCTACATAGGCAGATGTTGAAAGTTTATGAAAGTGTCCAGTATCTTCATGGTTAGATACGTAAAGCTTTATTTTTATTTAGGTAATCATTTGTTACAATACATTAGAGAAAAAAACAACCAATGTATGTTTCCAATACACTCTTCAGCAAAAATATTCATTTGAAAAAAAAATATATTAAATGCATTTTTGCTACAAATGGCACATCATAATGTCATAGAAATTAATAAAAATGCTGGTATTGCCAAGAATTAAGTAGGATTTTAGCTTTAGCTCTTCATCTCTTTCCCCACTAACCGAAATGAATATGTAATGACTCAGAGTAATTTCATATTATAATCTTTGATACCAGTGTGATTAAGAAAAGCATTAAAAAAGGTTGCTTTATACAAGATGCTGAAAAATCAGTACTGCAGTGGAGAATGATAAATACTGAAAGCTGCTATAAAATAAAAGTTATTACTGATATATCTGTGTATTTATGGCACTACTTTTCATTTATTTTTTGTATCACTGCACATCATAAAAATTCCAGATGAAATTAGTATTAGGAAAAGTCTAGAAACCAAACTACTTAAAATAGTCTTCACACTTCCAGCACTGGGGCACTGGACCTAACACAGAAGTCTTTTTTTCTTTTTTTTTTTTTTTAAAGAGGGAGATAATATGAAGTACTCAGAGGTCAGTATAGATCAGGATTTGCTTTAGGTAGATGAAGTGCATAGTTTCAAAGTTTTTTTCTAAATGAGCATGAATTCAACCATGGTAACCTGATCATCTTCTCTCCATTCAGATGTATGAAGGGAATGTTACACGAGTTGGCTCGGTTAGGGATCTTTAAAACCACTGCGAGCCCATGTGCAGCAGGAGATAGTGGTTAACTCCAATGTGACACAGAGATGCAAAAGTGAGTTTGAGGCCTTATTTTACTTTCTGGCTATACCTAGTTAGAGAAAGCCTGTTCCTCGGGAGCTGTTCTCACTAAAAAGGCAAGGTAAAAAGGAGAGCAAAAATAAGCCTACTCCTGTGGGACAAGGTGCTTTGATAGCAGAAGATCCAATTGGGGTTGTTTAGACGTGGTCTTCAGGTCCTCCTCCATGGGAATGTGAACAGGAGGGATAATCTGAGTCGGGAAAAAAAAAAAAATCACACTGGAAGAGCCATCTCATATTCTGTCATTTGCTTGCTGACCTAGATTCATTGTGTGATGGAGTTATGATGTTAGGAAAAAAAATTACATATTACTTGTGTGTGTACTGGTGTAGAACTGTAAGCTAGGAGCCATTTTTAGATTTAGATATGTGTATCTGGGTTACTTAAAGACTTTGGAAATCATTTAATCTTGAAATGGAACATGTTATATGCTGTCTTTCCACATATACTAATGCAAGGATTAAATGTGCTGAAGCCTCACAACCTAAGATGCTAAATAAGCCTCCATTAAGACCCATGTAGATCAACCTGCTTATTCTTTGCAGGCAGAAGGAATAACTACTGGAGCTGTATGAGTTCAAGATGGCATAAAACCAATAACATTTTGGAGGCACATAAATTTGTCAGTCAAGCTATACGCAAATCAGTTCCTCGCTTTAGTGGAAGATTTCATCAGTATTAGAAGGATCAAATTACCTTGCCATTATTACTGAAGGGTCTAAGCCCCAGAGATGTTGTCCTAAGGTCACCCTTACTTTAAGAGATAGGAAGTTTTCATCCCTGTACTTGTATGAAAAGAGGACAAGAAATGCTTTTCCCAGGTAATGAACATTATTGGAGGTTTTAAAAGTTTCTTATTTTGTGGAAATGAAGTTTTTTTGAAGTTCGTCACCTAGTAATTTGGGGATTGACTTATCTGAAGATTGGTTCCTGGACCCTGACAGTTGCCCTGTTCTGAGTAGGGATGAACAAATAACTGGAGCAGAGAAAGAGGAGGAGAGTAAGAAGAATTGGGTCAGCGTTTGGAGTGAGAGTGTGAAAAGTTGCATTTCAATTTAAGAAAACCCTTATGGAGAAGGCTAACTTGCATCTAACAAAGCATTTGATAGAAACACAAAGTAAAAAAAAAAAAAAAAGTTAAAAAATATTTGCTGCGTGGTTTGAAACACTCATTCTTTAAATCACACAAGCACAGTTATTCTCACCAAACTGAAATAAGGTGGTAGTGCCACTGCACTGTTATCTGTAAGGCCAGTACTGATACTTCTCCTTGTTTAAGAAATATGAAGCTTCACTTCAATTCATCCATCAGCCTGAAGGCATTTGACTTCTGCCCAGGAACTTGCTCAAAACATAATGAAGTATCTCATTTAATAAATTAAAATTTTTCTATGAAGCATTACTTATCAGCCTTTTTCTCATTGTGAAACACAGCGTAGGGCATCTATAAATTTTTTCTGGTTCAAGAACTTTACCATCTTCATTTTCCAACAGAAATCAGCATATTTTAATATTAAACAAAAATCTTGACTTAAATAATTTCCCTGTGTATTAAGCTCATTAAGAAGCATCAGGCTCTCAAATCCATTAATTTGATATGAGTAGTGTTGCCTGCAGTAACACTACTGAATTTCTTGCTGAAAGATAACATTTGGATAAAGAGACCATTCGTTTACAAATGACTTCTGAAAAGAAATCACTACCCTTATAGAACCTAATTTAATTAATCTTCTAGAAGTAGGCAGTAGTCAGTAGGAATTTGACGTTGTTTAGCCCCACTATTATGAATATTAATATTCAATAAAGTGATTCTTCTGTATATTCATGAACACTATATAAATGTGCATTCAGAGCTCCAGCTCTCAAAGTTGCCAGTAGTTGATTTTGTTCCTCTGGTCTTGTGAACAAAGACTCTCACTTTCTTTCATTTGATTTATACAAAATTTTAACAACAGAAGTTATGGTGAAACTCTCCTTTAAAGGAGAGAAGGATTAATGCATATGGACCATGCCTCCCCCAAGCTGCACTTGGAGAACTCTGCTGTGTGTCTGTGTGTATGAATTGAGAATTAACATCTATGGCACCTGACATTTTAAATTGCATAATTATGCTAGAATACATAAATAGAAGTACAGTTTTTATGTCCCTGTGTGAACAGAATCTAATTTCACTATAAAAATCATATAACATACCTTTCTTTAAAAGACCAAAATGAACCAACTTTTACCTTTTCATGAACAATGAATTAGCATAATGAGCAAAATGGTTAAATGGTATTAACCCGGATACAGCAAACTCAGACCTAGTAGCATCAGTATGGAGATTTCACAGTTTAGCAGGGGGGCTGGAAGGTAGCCCCGGTTTTGCAGAGCCCTGCTGCTTACCCCCAG
>Ga0181612_140268_pt1 | contig 12463 bp, 17 predicted proteins | sample HoacroProtozoa21_FD_119630 | JGI IMG/M metagenome (GOLD analysis project Ga0181612, IMG submission 119630) | Hoatzin crop microbial communities from Cojedes, Venezuel. Combined Assembly of Gp0051906, Gp0051904, Gp0051908 | reverse complement strand
CCCTCCTGCCGAAGCAGGGTCACCTACAGCAGGCTGCACAGGACCGCATCCAGGTGGGTCTTGAATATCTCCAGAGAAGGAGACTCCACAACCTCCCTGGGCAGCCTGTTCCAGTGCTCCGTCACCCTCAGAGGGAAGAAGTTCTTCCTTGGGGTGCAGGCGATGGTGGTGGCTTGCTGCCGCCCGGCAGGGATTGCTCCTGAAGGCAGCTCCGCGCCTGGGACGCTGGCAGCAGGACTTGCGGCGTTGGGGTGGCTTAGTGCTTTTTGTGGCTTTCCTAAAAATGGTGCCTTTTGCAATCCTCCCAGTCCTTCGACAAAACTTTCGTGGCAGAACCCCTCCAAAACTCCTGGGAATTAAGTTTCTGAAAGGTGATGGGGTTAAAGACATTCACAGTTCTTGTGCAACGCTGACAGGTTTCCTGGTGCGGAGATTTCTTGCGGGAACTCCGGTTCATGTCAGTGGGTTGGGGTCTGGGAGCTGAAGTAGCTCCAAGAAACACAGGGAAGATTTTCAGCCTAAAAGAAGGGGCAGAAGTGATGAGGGAAGAGCCTTGGAATCTGCTGGGGATGGAGAGCCTGCCCCTCTCCATCCCACCATCCTGGGGAGGTGGTATTCCCAGTGTCCAACCTGGACTTGGATCTGGGGAACTGCAGTGTGCGCTGTTGCTCTGAGAACGTTTTTCCCCCATCCCCTTCGTGACTGACCCCGAAGGGCTGATCCTGACCCCGCTGCTCACGCAGGCGAGACTGGCTCCGTGTGCTCGCCGGTCACCTCCAGCTCCATCCTCGTGGACATGCGTGTGGCCACACCTGCGTGGTGGCCGGCCGGGCTGGCCGGCTCCCCTGGCCCTGCCGCGAGACGGGCCGTGCTGCGTTGGTCGGCGTGTTACGTGTAGGGTCCCGCAAAGCTTTGCCACGGTGCCTGCACGCGCGCTGCGTTTTTATGGGAGAAAGCTCTTGCAGATGTCAGGAATTAAAGACTGAAATGAATAGGGCATAACAAGCCCTGAAACATGACTTTGTGTCTGCAAATAATAAGGAATGAGTTACAGTCTTGGAAGAGCAGGAACATTACCCTCTGTGCAGGGTCCAGCCTGTCCCTGATGTTGATTAGGTGCCCTCCTCACACTGTCCTCTGCATGGAAGCTCTGCTTGAAGTGTATTGCCTACAGATGGGTTTCTCAACCTTTTCTAACCCAGGGATGGCCAAACCTTTTTGGTGGGAATCCAAGGATCATTTTGTTCGGAACCGCCACATGGTTTTATTTACAACCCATGCGAATTAGGCAAATGTCTCGCTGTTTGTCTCTTTTATTTCATCCTCTCGCGCTTGCTTGTGTGCATAGGAATGTGTGCGTGTGTGCTTAGGAACAATTTTGCAGACCGCTTCCTACTGTTGTTGGGCTGCAGAGCAGGTCCCGGACCCAGCGCGACAACGGGCAGCAACAGGCCCCTGTCCTTATTTCACATCACAGCTCGGTTCCCCGGGCAGGTCCTCCTGGGGAGGGAGAAAAGCGCTGGGCACTGCCGAAGCTGCTCCACCATCTCCTGTCATGCCAAGGTCAGCACCCTAAGGATGGAGAAAATCCTTGAGGACCATCAACATCCCCATCCTCACCATGAGACCAGCTTCAGCCTCGGGCTTCAGGGCTGTCCCTGTTCATTGACAGCACATGGCTGAAAAGTAGCCTGAGCCCGCAGTGCTGGGCTGAGTACTGCCTAGCTTGTCCGCCAAGCTCATCGACTGGGGCTTCAGCTCCTCCATCTCCTGCCTGGAAGTGCCTGGGTCCCCGTATTTCTGGAGGAGACACCCGCAATGGTGTCCTTGGGTCTGGAGATGTCCCCACTGACCGGCTTCTTGGCTGAGGAAGCGCTCAAAGGCGGCTGCACCCCCTTTTGACAAACCAGCTGTCCCACGGTCCCCGGCAGGACTTTTCCTCCCTCCCTGGGGGGAGTCGCGTGGACTGCCCGGACCCTCGCAGAGCCAGGACTGGCCTCGACGGGAGACTTCCCAAAATCCAGCCACTCGCACGAGTCCCCGGCTCGGGGCAGTGCTGCCAGCTCCCAAAGCCACGCTTAACTTGACACATGTGTGCGGCCCTGGGAAACGCGGCGGCTCTGATTCTCATTTGTGCCGCCTTGCCCAGCGCCAGCGTGCCGGGAGGGCCAGCAGCCGCGCTCCACTCCGCTCCACGCCAGCCTCCCTACCAACGCGCCGACCTCTCCGTCGGACAGGCCCGAAACACCGGAGCATCTGCGACGTGGGGTCCTGGGAAGGTGCCTGCTCCCAGCCCCGTGGCCCCGGGGCCGCGGGGAGCAGCATGAGAGGCTGAGCCTGTCCGGGAGATGGGGTGGCTGGCACCTCCCGCATTCCTCGCGGTCGCCGCCGGCAGCTGCCATGCGGGACCCCCGGGTCTGGGCAGTGGCCGTGCCGGTGGGTGCCATCCCCGGCGCAGGGATGAGGAGCCAGCGGTGCCTCACCTCTGCAGCCTCTCTGGAGGGAGATTAAGCTCTGTGCAAGCTCCACTGAAGCGTGATCCAGGTCAAGCCCTAATTTGGGGGATGCCCAAAGAGAGGCGTTGTGGGGAAGCAGAGCTCTGCGCAGCCCTGCTTGGTGCAGAGCATCCCCGGACACACGTGCAGCCGCCCTCTGGGTTTCAGGGGCTGTTTGACTCCGAGACGGAGGCACTGATGGTGTTTGGGTGTCTCCGAGCTCCAGTGGCAGCTCCTCCCAGGGTTGGGGACTGAGGTGCTGGGCGCTCCGTTCCACCACCCGTGGGCTGTGCCCTCCTGGTCCCTGTGAGCTGGCTTTTGGGCCAGCAAGGGTTGCAGACAGAGCAGCAGCGAGGCACGTCCGCGGGTCCAGCTCCGGCTGTTCCTTGCTGACGAAACCCCCGGTTTGCGACACAGTTTTTTGGCGTTTCGTCCTGGCCATCCGCTTTCTATTCCAGCGCTCGCCTTGTGGGAAGGCTTTGGGGAGCGGGGGGGTGGGAGCGCGTTTCAATTGTTCGGGGAATGGAAGCAACTCGCTTTGCGGCTGGAGAAACCCAGCGGAGCTCGCTGTGTGCAGGGAGTTTTTCCACTGCTGGCTCTCCCAGTCGAACAGTGTAACCTCGAGGGTTTCCGAACCAACGCTCTGCACGCTGCCACCGTCCTCGCGGCAGCGCCGGGACTGGTGGCTGGCCTTTGGGCTGGAGCCTTGCCCACGGCACCGGCTGTGCATCACCTGCCCGAGACCATTTCGGGGGAGAAATGTGCACCTTGTGGGGTCTAGGGTATTTTTTAAGGCGGGATGGGGTGGACCGAAGGGGACAGAGGATGCCCTCGCTACAGGCTGGGATTGTGCTGCTGAAAGCCCAGGGCTTTTAATGGCAGGAAGGGTCCAACCTTCATCTCTCTAGGCAGGGGCGAATCTCCCACCTACTCCCACATGACCCCAGAAAAAATGAATCACCAAAAATGCAAGGAAGCAATGAAAAAAAAAAAAAAGAAAAAAAATATATTAAAAACTCCCTCCCTAAAGCCGCCTTCCAGAGGGTTGGGCAAAAGATAAAAGCTCTTCAAGGAGCTGGGACTCCTCCTCTCCCACCACAAAGTTCTCATTTAAATGTCTGCGCGCAGGCTGCAGCCGGCACTGCCTCGGCGGCTGCCCCAGGGGAGCCCCCACCGGCCCCCCGGCCCTGCTGTGGCCCCGGGGGCGATGCCGGGGGCTTAGCACCCCAGAAGCGACGCGGCACATCCCCGTGGAGGTGGTCCCACCAGCAGACTATGTGAGAGCCCCTGGGGGGGCTGAGCCGAGCGGCGCCTGCCCGGGCACGGAGGAGTGGATGGCAAGGGGGTCCCGGTGGATGGACCCCCTGAGGCCAGCCCCCCGATGTCGGCTCCGCCGCTGCTCTGGGTCATCCTCCTCCGCTGGGCCACCAGCGGGGGCTTCGTCCGGGGGGGCAGGACCTGGCAGCACTGCACAGGTAGGAGTGAAGGCCAGCGGGTGGGCTGTGCCAGGAGGGAGGCGTCGAGGCGGGTGTTGGCCATGCCAACGGTTGGGGTGCCCGGGTGCCAGCGGGCCGAGTCTCGGGGTGACAGCACGGCGCGATGCCAGCTGCCAGCACCCCGCCTGCACCCGCGGGCAGTGGGCGGTGGGGTCTTCCCCATGCCTGCAGCCCGCCGGCATGCCACAGGACCGGGGAGCAACCAGCCCTTCTCGGTGCCGTGGGGAGAGCTGTGGCTCTTCATCCACTGCGACCGCTTCCCCTGCGGCATGAGCTTTGTCCCAAGGTCTGGTGGCTCTGGGGACCAGCTTGAGGAGGGGAAGGGCTGGAAGGAGGAGTGAAAGAGAGCTGTGAAGCCCCCCTGGAAAGTCACTGCAGCTCCGGAATCATCGGGGCTCCCTGCACTCTACCAGACACAACCTCCACCCTCCCGCAAGCGAAACTTCCAGGACAGTTTCCGTCCTGCTGCCCCTAGCTGAGGAGCTGGCATCTCCGACAGCATTTCTCGCAGGGAGGCACTGAGAGCAGCCCGAGCCAGAGAGAGTCCCCGCGCCCCGCGGGGCTCTGCCTTCCTGCCCCCATCCCAGCTCTGCTCGGATCGGGGGCAGCAACTGATGCGGGAGGCAGACTGGGTTGCGCAGCTTTGGTTTTAGGGGTTTGGTTTTGGGTTTAGGACTTGGCCCTTTTCTGGACCCAGCTGAGCTGTCCCCCGGCTCATCCCAGCCTCCCCTGGAGCACTCAAGGGCTCCAAAACCCCTCTGCAAATGCAAGCCTGATTTCAGCTTGTGCTTTTTGCTGAGAAAAACAGGAACTGGTCATTTGCTGAGTCGTGCATTTCTGAAATAAATCGTTTCAGTTAAACCTCCCCCGTCAAGGCTTTGCTTTAGGAGCAGCTTAAGCCAGTGGAGGGGTGGCAGGAGGGACGCAGAGGTGGCAGGGTGGGAAGGACCTCGCTGGTCTCCCTGCTCTGGGCTGGATGGAGCCTCGAGAGCAGATCCCTCCTTGCTCTGCCCATCTGGGTTTGGGCTGGCCAGGGGTGCCCGGGGGGTGAAATGCCTCCCCCCTGCAGCTGGTTTGGATTCAGGCACACGCCAGTCCAGCCTTGCTCACAGCTCCCTCCCTCCTAGCTCTCCCGCTGTGCCCCAGCAGCCGAGATTTATTAGTACAAATAGGAGCTAAAAGCTCAGTCTCGCTGGGGTTGGGACAGAGTCAGGGATTTTTTAGTCTAGCCAAGTCCTCCTTCCTCCTCCGGGCATCACCAGCGAGCCCCTCTGCCCCTTGCTGCAGATGCCACAGTCCTGCCAGGGAAGCATTCGAAAATAAACATTGCGAGGGTGCCGAGGTGAGGAAGGAAGGAGAAGCACCCACCGTGGGTGCAGCCCTTCTCGCGGCTGCCGGCACGGGGCTTGCCGGGACGTCAGGCTGACGGCGACCCTGGCACTGTTACCTGGGGACGGCTGTGCAGTGCCGCTGCGCGGGCCGTTCTTCACCTGGGCGATGCCCTGGAGCTGGGCACGCTGTTTCCTCCTCTGGGGAGAGGATAATTATTTAATGAGCGGTTTGGGTGCCTGCCAGGGGAGTACGTATGTGCGTGCGATTAGGGCCGGGTTGGGAGAGCCTGGACTGGGACTGGAGTGGGGAGCGCCGAGCCCCGCTGTCCCGGGGATGGGGAAGCGGCCGCCCTGCAAGCGAGCCTGCGGGCGCCGGATCCCTGCCTGCTCTCCTGGCTCTGGCTGTGGTTGCTGGTGCTGGCGTAGCCCGAGGAAGCTGGTGGCAGCCTGGGGCTGCCAGGCTGCCGGGTCCCAGCTCCGGGGTCAACACTTGGAGCTTCATCCATGGGATGGTTCGCAAGGGTTAGCTGGCATGCTTGGTGCTTGGCATCCCTGATTTGGGGATGGAGAGCTCAGCCTCGACACCTGGAGGGTAGACCTTCCCTGCTCTGGCTTGGCGTAGACCCTGGGCAGGGGACAGCAGCCCCCGGGGGAACGCCAGACCACCACGCTGCTGTGGAGCTCTGCGGCCATCGCTGGAGATGGTCTGGCTGTCTTGAGCACCCCACTGCAAGGCGGGGACCCCATCCCACAGCGGGGCAGGGTGGGATGGCTGCTGCCGCCATGACGCGCTCCGCTGTCTCTTGGCACAGACCTGCGCCCGCTGGACATCCTCTCAGAGGTGGTCCCCGCCAGCGGGCTGGCCCATGGCATGAGGGTGTTTCAAGCGCAGGGGGTGCGCGGTTTCCAGCTCGCTGCCTCGCAGCCCCATGCCCTGGGCTTCCCCGCCTCCCGGCTCTTCATCCACTGCGACCGCTTCCCTGAGGAGTTCTCCATCATCGTCACGCTGAGGGTCCTCAGCTTCCTGGCCAAGGTAAGCGCCGCCGGCTGGGCACGGAGCTGGCACAGCCCGGCCCTGCAGCTTGCGGCATGCAGATTTGAGTCGGTGCCCTCCCGCAGAGAAACGAGTACATCTTCACGCTGATGGCAGAGGAGAGCCCCAGCGTGCTGGTGGGGCTGCGTTATGCCCCCGACAAGCTCCACTTCCTCTTCTGGAGCCAGGAGCGTGCCGGCGGCTGGCAGACCCGCGTCACCTTCCCCAACGTCTCCCTCTCCGACAGCCAGTGGCACACGCTCGTCCTGGCCGTCTCCGGCCAGTCCTTCTCCCTGACGGTGGACTGCAGCGTCCCCAAGGACGTGTAGGTTGGGGGTGGCAGTGGGCGGCTTGGGAGGGCTGGTAGAGTGATGTTCCTCCACCAGCATCTCCTCCAGCCACCAGCAGATGCCATGAAATTGTCCCCTGCTTCTTCTCTGCCCATCCGCAGGGTGGTGGAGACACCATTTCCAGCCTCTCTGTCAGTGAAGAGAGCCAGCTTCTACCTGGGCAACAGGAGGAGAAGGAAAGGCGTGTTCACGGTAGGTGCCCCACTGGCAGGGCTTGCGCCACAGCGTGGACGGTGGAGGTGGCTGGGGGTCCCGGTGCTGGGCTCAGTCCCTGTCCAGCTGTGGGTGTGCAAGGGGCAGAGCTGGCGACTAGCACTTGGTGGGACAAATCTGTTTTAATTTAAGAGGACACTGCCAGCAGTGAGTGCCGGGACAGTCGATGGCACAATCTCGTTGATATAAATGTTAGGCAGGGCCTGAACCTGACCAGCAGTGAAAAGCGGAGGCGGTGAAAGCCGTCCACAGTGAACGAGCCACTTGCCAACGCTCCCCTCGCACCAGCTGTCGAATTGCCCGGGATGGAGATTTTGGCAGGCTGGGCATGTCATGAGGATCTGATAAATGTGCGTGAATCCTGTGGAGGCTTCTACAGCCCAGGAGGGAGGGCAACGAGCAAGAGTCGGGAGGGAAATCCAAGGGCACGAATCACCTGCAGTTTCCATTTCTTGGTCTTGCTGGACTTGCCCTCCATCCTGCTGCTCCCACTTTCCCAGGGCTTGCTGAGACAGCTTGTCCTGCTGCCAGGAGCCGATGCCACCCCTCGGATATGCACCGCCATGAACTTCAAAGTCGCGACACTCTCTGTCCCCACTGTCCTCCAGGATGTCCCTGCAAAGCCAGCGAGCAACGAGGTGCTAAAATACCCCTACGGTCAGTAACTCGCGGCGGCACGGGCTCGGTTGGCCGCCCTCCGCTGCTGTTGAGGAAGGCTCTTTGCCTTTTTGCTGGGCATGGAGCAGGAGCGGAGGGGAAGAGGGTGCCCCCAGCACCCTCTGCTTCTCAGCGCATGTGTGGGGTGGGATGCCTGTCTGAAACCCCCCTGGAGAGCCAGGGTACGCCTGCCCAGGTCCCTTGGCAGCACTGGGCTTGTGTCAGTCGCCCCATGGGTGCCAAGCCCCAGGGTGACTTCCCGGCTCAGTGCCAGGATGCCATTTCCCCCGTTCCCCAGTGCCCGTCATCAGGATGGGAGCAGGACACCCAATCCTCCCTGTGTGCACGGAGACGAGCCTCGCTGCTCCTCCGTCACGTGTGCTAAGAGGCATCTGCCTCGCTCCTCTTGGTGCCCAGAGACCGACACGAAGGTGACCCTGGGGTCCCGTCCACCCTGCACCAAGCAGGAGAAGGCGCAGTTCTGGTTCAACGCCTCCCGGCGAGGGCTGTACCTCTGCAACGGCAGCGCCTGGATTTCCGTGCTGGAAGGTACTGGTGTGCAATGCGCTCTCGGGGATGGAGGGAGGCTCTTGCAGCGGAGGAGGAGCGGCGATTTGCCCTTGACAGCACTTTGGGGTGGGAACCAAGTCAGGCAACAGCAGAATGAGAGAGCTGTGGTGTCCCTCTGCCTCTGCCCTGCTTGGCTGGGCTTTGCTTTGCTCTCGGTGACCACATTGACACTTCCAGTGCAGTGCTGGATTCCCGCTCACTCATACAGTGCCCGTGTTGTCCATCCACCTTATCCATGTTGTCCATCCCTCCTGGGGCTTCTCCGGTTGGGAACGAGTTCCCGGTCTGTCCGAGTGGGACAGCTCACCCCACGGAGAGCCATGCTCGGGGTGCTGGGGTGCTCCCTGCTGCAGGGTCCCAACCACACAGGTGCTCCCGGTGCCGAAGCGCTTGTGGGGTGGACAAGAAGGAGCAGAAAGACGCATCAGCTGCCTGAAGGAGCAATGGCAGGGTGGCGGAGGCAGGTGCCCATGTTGTCCCAGCTCTGGTGGCCTTTGTGCAGAAAATAGTGGGGCAACATTGGAGCAACAGGGTGGCAAAGCAGCCAGAGCCTAGAGGGATGGACGTTATTCGATTATGAAATGAATTTCGCCCACTGGCACTCTCCCACTTGCTCCAGGCAGTCTGCCCAAGATCCCTGGTGAGGACATGGAGGACGGGACATGCCCACAACTGAACCATCCTTCCCCCTTCTCCCAGGGCTTTGCTTACGCTGGTGCCCCCATGGTGGGTTTGGATGAGCTGTTTGCTCCCCACAGGAGCTGGCAGTAGCTGGACTCCCCATCCTTCCGCACCTCTGGAAGTCACTAGGATTGGCACCATGTCCTTGTTTTGCCAAGGAGACCTTGTACTGGGATCTTGCTGATCTGTGTCTGTTGGTACCACCAACACTGGCCCTTCTTGTAGCCCTTGTGCTGCCATTTGTCTCTTCCAGTGCCCACCCATTTGCTGTTGGGACCACTCTTAGCATTTCTGTTCTAATTTCTGGCATTAATTCTGTCTAAGTCTTCTCTAACTTCTTCCAGAACTTATACTGACTCCAGCCAGAGAAAACATCTGGTGCAGGGCTGCTGCAGGTGGGTAGGGGTAAACCCGGCTGGTCTCAGCAGCCCACACCCTTTCACTGTAGTCCCCTCTTCTCCTCCTTGTTCTTTTTAGGATAAATATGTCAACCCACTTCTTAAGCAGCAATCAAAATCCGTGGCATAGGAGAATGCCTGGCAGGGCATTTTGCAGCCCTGCCTTCCGCCGGAGAACAGGCAGGAGTGGATGGGGCTGGACAGGCTGCCCAACGAGATGGAGTCAGGCCTTTTACCACTGTCTCTGGTTTTAGCCCTTCACCACCAGCGACACCAGGACCTTCATTTTCCCCTCATAAAGCTCAATCCAGCAGCAGGCACCGATGAACCAACTCTGCTGTGCGATGTGGGGCACCTCTCCAGGCAGGTCTGGTTTTAACCTCACCCCTCTTTTTTTGTGTGTTCTCCTAGTCAAACAAAGGCTGGACTATGTGGAGGAGTACCAGAACCTGGTGACCAACTCTGAGACGATGGGCATTGAGATCTTCACCATCCCAAAGGTGGGACTCTTCGCAGCCACTGCCAACCGGTACACCCCCCCGGGATCGGCCATCTATAAGTGGACCGATGGGAAGTTTGTGCCCTACCAGAACATCCCCACCTACCAAGCTCAGTCCTGGAAGTATTTCACCATAGGAAAGAAGGTAAGTCTGCCTGGAAGGTTGTTTCAGTGCCTTCATATTTCAGTATATTAAACTGCAGTTGCCCAACACTGGCTTCTTCTCTGAAGCCCTGGGTCTCAGGCATGCTTTAGGGGGGTGAATCTTTCTCTCTTCTGTCTTTGGTGGTGTCACGCTGATACACATACTCAGCTGGTAAGGGTCTGTCCTAGGGACTGCCAGCTGATCTGCGGGCTGCCCTCTGGGTTTTACTATTTTTGCCGAGACACAACTACATCCACCCAGGACATTTTCAGCAACGGATGCTGGCAGCATAGGTCTGGAGTGCTCAGATCTCTTCCCCGGAGATCTCCAGGGTGTCTGCGAGGTCAGCCTCCAAAGCCAGCTGCCAGAGCTGGATCCCCTCATGTGCTGGGGTTCGTTTCTGGCAGGCCCTGCTTGTTCCTGTCTCAGATGTAGAGAGTGCCAGTATCAGAATGCCCTCCGTGCAGAGTGCAGAGCTGCAGCCCAGCCTGCCCCGGGTGTGCTCGCAGCGCAGCCTCCACGCCAGCGCAGAGCTGACCACCCCGGGGAGCGGGTTTTGCTGCGGTCCCCATCCGGCACCATGAAGCACGGCAGAGGTCACCCCAGGCAGCGGCTGTGGCACTGCTCTTGGGGACACACGGCTCCTGACATGGGAGCACAAAGCCCTCCTGGAGCTCCGACTGTGGTGGGCGTCCTACCATGCGTAAGGTCTGCTCTGGTCTCAGAGATCTGCCTGTGGTCTCAGAGCACCGTCGGAGCCTGTAGCTCCCTCCCGAGACCCACTGAGTCCAACCTTCTGTAGCTTTAAGCCCTCTTGATTTTAAGTCATTCCAGGACTTTGGAGCCATCTCTCCTCCCCTGGGCAACCTGCCATGGGACTTCTGGAGAGTTCCTCTCCCTGGGGAGCTACTTACCACTTTGCAAGGAGCCCCAGGCAAGCCAAACAAACATCTGCTGCGAGCCAGCTCTGTGCAGAGCTCCTAGGGTAGTTGGGATCGTTCCCCCTCTGAGATGACCTGTTCTGGCTTTGTCACCAGATGCCGCACAGGGTGGCTGCAGGGCTCCCCATCGTGAGCCACGGGCTCCAGAGTACAGAGGGGTGGGCAGAAGTCCTGCCTCCAGGCTTGGTGGCACTGACAGCCCTGCTGCTTGGATACAAGTTGGCCACATCCCCATTACCTGCCTGATGGCTGGGTCCTGCAGAAAACCTGGTCAAGCCCTGAAAATGCAGCTGTGTTGCAAAGCTTGCTTTGGGCTAGGAATGTGCCTGCCATCCCCAGCCCTGCAAAGCTCTGGCTGAACCCTCATGGGTGGGAGACAGAAACATCCTCAGCTGGGTTTATCTGCTGATGGGAACTACCTTGAGACTCCCCAGTGTTAGTCTGGACCCACAATACCCCCTTGCAGCGATGGCTGTGGGGGCAGAGAATACCACCAGGCTGGGGGGGTCCCAACTCCCGGTAGGTTCTGCAAAGTGAAGCACTTGTGTTGGTGCTCACCAAGGCTCATGTGCTCTGGGTTTGCCTTCAGGGTCTTCACTGGGAAAAACTTAGACTTACTAGGCAGGATGGCCTTTCTTGCACAGCTTGGGGCACATTTTCTAGTTAGGGCTAGCCTTGGTGCTCTGGAATGGCTGGGGACAGAGGCAGGCACCCTGCGTGCAGCTGCCCATGCTTGGCACGTTTCTGCATGGAGATGCTGACCAGGTAGGTGTTGCACTGGCAGTGGTACAGCTCTCTCCAGTTAGCCCAGGTTCCTCGCACATGTTGCAGGTGGGATGCACCTCTGTAGGTGTCAGCAGGTTGTTACTGCACCAGGACTTGGTGATGCTCTGCCGGGACAGGGTGAAGAGCCCCAGAGGACAGTGTCCGGGTCTCCTGGTGGCTCCTGTCAATGGAGAGCAAGGGACCGCAGGCTCCTGAGTTGCGGGGGTGGCCTTACTCCTCCCTCTGAAGCTGTGTTTCTGGAGATGCCCCGAAGGGACTCCCCAGCCTGGGTCTCTAAGGGAGAGCTGCCCAGCGCTGGGGATGTACCTTCCCTGGAGCAACGTGTGGACCCAGGACAGGCCTCTGCTGAGGGTGGAAGGTGTCTTATCCTTGGGAGCGGCTGAGCCTTGGCTGGTGCTGCAGGGTCCTGCACTGGGCAGGAGGCAGGAGAACCCCCCCCCTCCACTGACTTTTCTGCTTGTGGGCTGTGTGTCTGTGCTTCTTTGTGGCCCGAACTGGGGCATAACCTCTGCCATTCCATACGGAACACGCCGGAGTGGCAGGACCAGCACGCCACCCATGCGCTGAGATCGCTCCCCGCCTTGCACAAGGTCATTTCTGCTGCTGCACACTTGTCCCCAATGCTCACAGGGGGGTTTTCTTGGTCTGGAAACTGTTTGGTCTCAGAGAATTGTTACCATCATTATTACCATTATCATATCTGCAGTTTTTCTTCTGATCAGCCTTTCCTTGCGGGGAAGGTTTGGTAGCTCGGATCCCCGCCTTCCCCAGCCTGTTTCACCAGCACGGCCGTGCTCCCCGTCCCCGGGGCTGGCGGGGTGCAAGCGGCCGCAGCACGGCTCTCCCCCCGCTCAGCTCCGAAGCTCTG
>Ga0181612_123959_pt1 | contig 12463 bp, 9 predicted proteins | sample HoacroProtozoa21_FD_119630 | JGI IMG/M metagenome (GOLD analysis project Ga0181612, IMG submission 119630) | Hoatzin crop microbial communities from Cojedes, Venezuel. Combined Assembly of Gp0051906, Gp0051904, Gp0051908 | reverse complement strand
TTTTTCCTGCTATGCCACTGAAGTCCCATGAAAAGTTCAGAGGACAAAACCATGCAGCAAAGGGTGACTTCAGCCAATACAGGGCTCCAAGAGCAGTTTGCAGATAAGACCTTAAACGAGCCGTTAAAAAAAGTTAATTTTCCTTTTCCAATTTCAAAGACCTCATCCAGCTCCCATGTCCTAACCTACCCCACCTTCTTGTCATATTAACCCTGTCCAGAGACACTTTAACTATTCCAACTTGGATTCGTATTTGTAGAAAAAATCAGAGTTTCTATGGGCAATAGCAACAAGGATGCACAGCTCCATGGCTGTTATCACCTCCCCGTTTTAAGAGCCCAAGCCCCATGCTGGTAGCACACAAGGAGACAACTACAGCCCCCTCAGACTCCCTAATATCCATCTTCTCATCCTGCCTGACCTCAGGCAATGTGTTCTCCTTCCCTGTTTTAGCAATTCAGCATTGCATAATAATTCACTTTGCCCATCTCTGTGGGTACGAAGAAGTGTTCCAGGTTCAGGAGAATGGAGAGCCTATTGCCTGCACAGAGACACGGCAATGAGAGAAAGATATTGAGTTCTGTTTTTATTAGCAATGGAGTGGGTGAGCTTGTGGGTGGATAAGAGATTGGATAGAAATGACGGAGAAAGCTGAAAACAAACTGGTTTTGACTGCTTCTCAGAGTTTCCTGATCTGAAAGGTCAAAGGCTGAAAATTGCTTTGTGGGAGGTTAAAACCACCAAGATTGTTTTCCTCTGTCAATAGTTTCTTCTATTTATTAAAATTATTTTTCATCTACTGAGTGGCCTGCCCAGAAACAACATGCATTCTTTAGCTGCAGTAGTATTAGCCTGGCAGACAAAACAGAGCCAAAAAGATTCATTGTAATTTAGGGAAAAGAGATTTATAATAATAATTTTGGGTTTTAATTTGCAAAATTTTATTTTGGATAGAAGGAAGTATCAAAATAGCAAACTAAAAGAAACCCTGGTTTTGGTATTTCCTGCTTTCAGCCCCTCTTCTTTAGATAAGTGAAAAAAAAAGAAGGGATGGAGACAGAAGGTGGAAAACAGGGAGAATCTCACACCTCCAGATGTCCATAAAAACACTAATAAAAGCGTTAGGCTAATGAAAGCACATTCCTTTCTAACACCGTGAAACAAAAAAAAACAAACCCTGAGTTGCTTTTTTTGGAGGGAGGGTGGAATTTTGCTCTTTTCAGGTCCAGCCTTGGCAAAATAATTAATTAGCTAATAAAAAAAGAAGTTAAATACATCTGGTTCTTAAATGCTCTTTCTTGAGGTATCGTCAGTCCCTTCGTAGCTCAGGCCAAAAGGATCTGCTGCATCAATTTATATGTACCCATCCCAGTATTTCTCCAATATTGAACAGCATTGTGAAAGGCTAAAAATACAGTTCCACCTTGTTTTGGTTTAGGAGCAATTAAAATCTTAATTCTGCATGCTGCCATCTGATTTCCTACTGCGAGCACCCCTTCTGGAAATCAATAGCTGTTTTGTAGGTTGATTTGTCCGTTCTTAGCTGCTTGAATCCTATCTTGAGCAAAACTCTCAGATGGTATAAATTTATAGCAGAGCATACTAGACACAGATTGGTCTCACACATAGGAGCTATGAACTTCAAGTCCATGTGTCCTTCTGGAAAGTGGCAGGGACTTTCTTGCTAGTGAATGAAACAGGGCATCCTCATGGCTGCATTTGCATAATCTGTCTTCCAGGTGAAAAGGGGAGATGGAAATGGTTGAAATTTTTGGTATGGTGGAAGGTCTTTTCTTATTTGGAGCAGTTTTCTTTTCCTCGATAAAAAAATGATTGAAATCAATAGTGGTTTGGCTCAAACACAAACACTTGACAATTCTAAATTTCCTTGCCTCAGAGAGATGTCTTTCTGAGAGAACCAGTGAAAGGCATCTTTTTTTTTTTTCCTAGTAAAGAACATCCTTGTGAATTTTCAGCTGTTACTTTAGCTAACTTTGTTGCTCCCTCCACCCTCCCGATTTTGTGGGTTGCTAATGGTAGCAAATATTCTTCAGCAGTGCTTTGCTTAAGGTGCTAAAGCTTAGAGTATTAGGCAACTTACTGTATAAGATCCAAAGAGCAGACATATGACTCCCCCTTGTGAGTTATGGTCTGGAAATAAGATTTCTTAGTAGTCCAGTATTTGTGTACATCAGACCCTTCCCTTCAAGACAAGCACTAAAGGATGCAAGCAAAGCTTTGTTTGCATATTGTGATCTTATCAGAATCCTCTCCATTATCAGATAAAAGCCCTATTCAGTAATGTATTTATTGGTTTATTTTGAAATAAAAAGAACAGAATGAATCACCTCATCAACTTAAAGTCCAAAAGGCAGAGAAATGTCACTTTCTGAATTAGGACCAGAAGCACAAAGATGAGAAAGTGAGGTTAGCCCTGGGGGACGATTCCTCCCCCTAGGCTGGCTCTGCAGGCAGGCAGCGATGGCGAGCGCAGTGTCGTTCTGGGAACACCATGTGCCAGTCACATTTTGTCACTGGCAGGTTCAATGCTACTGTCCCTCCAGTGGTTTAAGGCACCTAGGTTCCACTTTAGTTCAAAAGAGTACACGCTCAGCTGTCCCCATGAGGCACCGTAGTCCAAGGTCACTTCACTGTGATCTTAAAATACTCAGATGTGTTAAATTGTCTTTAGTCTCTCTGGTCCAATGAATCCTGAATTCTCCTTTACACAGTAGCTCCACTTCGCCAGCAAAGAGACCGAGTGCCTGCTTGCCTGCCTGCACGTCCATCTGCTTTCCTATTTCCCCAGCCTGGAACAAGTCTGGGACACTTTCCGGGGCATTGGAAAGCACCAGATATGAGGAAACAGGCAATTCAACCCAGATTTCCTGCTTCCTGAATGAATACACTTGACTCAGGTTACAATTTTCGCAGAACAGTCGCATCTCCTACACTGTGAAAAGCAGGTCACAACCCAGGACACTTCAGCTCCAGAGACTGTCAGGATTCAATGTCTCTCCTCTCGGCCACCTCCACACAATGCCCTGCTCAGCTCTACTAGCTCTTTAAGGTCATCACTCTCTCCAGACCCTATATCAAGAGTATGGTCTCGCACTAGGAGTGAGACATTTTCCATGGAGGCAACTGAAATCCCTCTAGACCTTGGGGACCTCGGTGCCAACTGCTCAGGTGGGCTGTGGGAGGATGTCTATGGCCCGAGACAGATAGACATAGGTAATCTGTAAGAGCATTTGGAAGTGTTTCGTCAGGTGCAGCCCAATGGTGAATTGAACAGGAGGGATTTGGTTGAACATAATGAGATGCTTGACAGGTAATTTTTGTTCTGTGTTGTGCTATTTCTGCAGTGGCAACTGTCACTGTGAAAACTACTAAGTTTGTTACCATGACATTTGTAATAATTACATCCCACTCTCTGCAGTGAAATGGGGCAGAAATACTGATTGAAATTCTCAGCTTTCATGGGGCTTGGGACAGTGACACCTCATTTTTAATTTTCAGAGCCTTGGAAGGGAAAAATGCATAAATACCTCAAGTCTCCTTTGTCTCAGCCTCAACTGAGATCCAGAAAAAGACCTGGCACAGGCAGAGCAAAGAAGGATTAGGCCTAATTTAACTAGGTAGAGAACAACTCATTTGTTAACAGCTGCAACATTATAGCTCACCAGTAGGCAAACGTGTAGCCCCACTGATTTTCCAGCTCCATGTGGAACAAGCTTCCACAATAAGAAAGGTGGAAACACAAAGGTGTCATGCCAAGCTTCAGCATTCATTAACCGTCATTAAAATCTGAGATTTTCTCTTCACAACTGCACAATTTCTGGTTCCCTCCCTCCCCAAGGTCGCATTAGCATCTGCGATAACGTAATTGCTCTGCAGACATTCCTCAGCAATGGGTAGGCAATTCTAAAGGAGTTACAAATACAGTACAGATATGCCCTTAATAAAATGAGTTCAGATAATGGGATCTGAGGTCTCCTCTATGCCTCTTTATTTCTAGTGCAGTTCTCTTCATTTCGAAGATTGCCCATTTGCCTCTCTGTCCGTACAGCCTTAAGTAGAACTAATTGCATGGGTGAGAAGAGGAGGATTTGTACCTAAATATTTGAGAGACATAGGCTCGTACTATGCCTTTAATTAGGGAAGTCATTAACACTGCACAGATGTAGCCCAGAAGAGAATTTGGCCCTGTTGGTCCTTTTAATACCATTAATCTATACTCCCAAAGCATTCACAGCACATTTCAATTTCGGTACAAAAGCATTGATACTAGAAATATTAAAGAATTATTCTGGCTTTATAAATACACAGACAACTCAGGTTATTTGAAGTACTTTTAAAGTACTGCCTTGTACTGTTAGTACGTATTCCCACAGCTGAACCCAGTTTATTCCACACTTTGTTATTTTTCACTGCGCTGTTCCTGGGCTGGTTATCTCATTGCATTGCAAATTTCTGGTGGATGCAGATACCTCGGCTCTCCACGGCCAACAGACATGGTCATTCTTGTGGATTTAGGGGTGATTGTGTGTCTGACTTGTAGCATTCAGAAAAGCAGAGAAGTGGCAGGACCACGGTGCTGGGGGGTGGGGTGCAGGCACTGGGGCGAGGGCTGGAGGAAAGCAACGGTTTGAGGCCAACCGCTGCAGAGACGGGTGTAGAACAAGTGTAAACCTTAGAAACCACACATGCATACATGTGTGCCAGGATTGTATAAGCGTGTACTATACTGGCAACTCAAAGTGACAAGCAATCTTACATAAGTTTCTTGCTGTCATGCTATAGTTAGGTTTTGAATATGGTTAACAGCTTCTGTTAATACCAGATGTCCTACTATTGTCAGGCTCCAATAAAACTGTGGTGATGTTTCCTGTTGACTATGAACAGCAAAACTGCTGAGATAAGAAGGCTTCCTTGCTGTAGGACAGGTGGAAAGGAAATCCTGCCAATATGCCACTGGGGAAAAAAATACAGAACTTTTTTTCCTTTTGAAACAGCTTGTCAATAAATTCCATAATTCTAGATACTTAAAATAGCCTGGAGACAAAATCAAGTTTTTCCCTAATTCACAAGGAGAAGGTGTCCTAAGATAGGAGCCTACAAGACGCAAAAAAAAAAGTTGTTGACACTGAAAGGGAAAAAATAGTGAAGAGGTAAACAGCGCAAAATACCACATGGCACTTCATCAGTCAGGACTGCCTTACGCTGTTATAAACAGATGTAACAGAATGATGAGTTTTTTTACAGCTGAATAAAACTGGGGTGTTGCTGCCAGTGAATAGCTATTTAAATGATATACTTCGAAGTGACTTCCAGACTTGTTCTAGGAGGGAGAAAGCCGTCTGTTCACATTCGCTTTGTGACACTTGACAGACCTGCTTAGATGACAAGATATTACAAATCTCTGTCCTGTAAACACACTGCTGAAGTCAATCATTACTTGGAAATATCTTCTTTTTAGAAAACTTGCTGGAATGAGTCAGCAGGGCAGTGGAGGAGATAAGAAGAGGGCGGAGGTGGCTGGCCAGGGCCAGGGCATCTCCTCTTGTGGTGTTTTTGGAGGAGGGATGACCTGGCTGTGGATGGAGCTGCCAAGGAGGCATCAAAGGCAGCCAGGGAGGAGAGTTGCCTCTCTTTTACTCATAGACAAGCTGTTGATTTTCAGAGCAACTCCCATCAGGGAATACACACACTTTGAAAAAATCAGGTCAAATTTTCTTCATATTTATTACAAATTAAAATAAAAAAGACTTGCTTTATTTCGAAGGACTTTGGGTCACTACAGCTATTTTGGCCTAGAAACCTAGAGATGAAAGGTTTTGCATGCCATTACTGACTCCCAGGAGCCTTCCCATCCCCGCCCTTCACCCTCTTTTCCTAACAGTGGAGTTTTGTTAAATCCTGATTCATGGCAACGACTCCACCCAGAAACTGGGGTGGGAGTGGAGAGGGCTGTAGTGAACAGGAGGATGTACAACTAGGGGATGGAGGAAGACCGAAGCCGACAGCTTTGCAGGCTGCATGGCCTTTCTTAAAGACAAATTCAGTTTTGAGGATTATATTTAGTGCCTGCCTCTTGATGAAGTTAACAGCACTGGAACAGAAAGGTCTTGTGCAAGAAAACAACAGGCAGGAATCCTGCTCAATTACATTTTCTACAGGCCAGTAAATGCCTATGAAAGTGCCAGATGTGTAAAGAATTACTTCGTTTTAGCAATATACGCTGAATTGTTACAAACTGTACTCACAGTTGTAGACCAGTAAAAATGGTGCTCCCTAATTGGCCCTGGACAGTGCCCAGAGCATTCAAAATCCCTTTTCTTGTATTTTTGTTTGTATCTTGCATTTTATAGTGGCGGGAAGGCACTGCACCGGGCACTGCAAAATCATTATCACCTCTCTCAGGCAGTTAAAAGAACATGGTGCTGAGTCTTGTAACAACCCCTGAGGGACTCACCCACAGACGTACAGCCTGTCACGTCCTATTGCATATGCATTGTATTTGGTAGGGTTCTGCCAAGTAGGAGGTGCTGTCAGAGTTTGAGCCGAGATACAAATCACTGCTGCTAGGACCTTTCAGTAAGAACTGTCACTCTTAAAATGGGGTGCATGGTGATAGCTTGTTTCAAAAATTGCAGGTTACTGCAGTGTGGAGTCCTGATGTCTCCCCCCCTTCCCGATTCCAGGAAGGAAAGTCTCCGTTTCTTTCTGCTTTGTTTCTCTAGCCCCGCTTCTGCTTGGAGACTGAGCAGGTGGCAAAGAAAGTGTACATGACTGCCTCTGAGTCTGCTCCACTTCAGGAATTATGACTGTTTAGAAACAAGAATCAAAGCCGACAGCAGCCTGTTCAAAGCCAAGGCTGAAGTGGTTCTCACCTCTGAAGTCACATAAAGATCCAATACATTTTTCTTGTGTATGAGTTATGAAAAAAAGGAGGAAAAAAACCCCTATGTCTTCCCCTCCACCTGCTGAAAATCTGGCATGCAGCATCTAGGTGATTCCCACAAGCATCTCATGGATTTTTTTCTCTGCTCTGTTAACAAAGCAGATCACAGAATAAGCAATGGCAATAGGCTGCCATCCTCTGTGTATGCCAACACTGTAGGGTGATGACACAACTTTCTAGATATCTTAGATTTTACTCACAGCAGAAACTGCAGCCTTTGCGCTGCGGGTGCTGGAGGTCAGAGTGATTTTATTCTGCTCTGTATGTCCAGGACACAATGCAACTGAAACGTGGAAAACACTGTTCAACCCCTCTGCATCTGGAGACTGGGGACCCTCTTTACTCTCCTAGTAACGGCACTTCATGTATTAAATCAAGCACTTTCCCAGGTCTTGACCCATGTTGGATCAGGCATTCAGCACCAGTGATGGTGATGAATGATGCAGAGTGTATCCCCATTCCTTTGGTTGGCTGCTTTGGGCAGCGGTGTTTCACATTGTTGACAGCTCCATCTGCACAGACACCAGTTCATGGAAAAGCCTGTGATGGTGGTCCAAGCCCGAGGGTACAGCCCTGAAGGGACCGCAGCCATGGGTGACCTCTGCTGAGGCAGGGACACCCAAGAGACCATGGCTATGGACAACCCATGCCAACACTGCAGCCATGGATGAACCATGACAGAGCAGTGACAGTAAGAAGCACCCTTACACACAACCTCAACTCACCACCTATTGCCTCACCAAAGGTTTGGGAGAGACTGAGTGTAACTGGGAGTGAAAACTAAAAAATTCAGATTGGGAAGCAGCGACAATAGGCATTTGACTTAATCTGAGGCTGGGGGAGGAAAGGTTTCTAGTTAAGTGCTTTTTCAATTGTTTGTGCTTACTTTTTCTCAATACACAAATCACTGATTAGAAATCTGTGTTGATTTGCAATAAAAATGTTTAAGTAAAAATTCCCCAGATCAAGGCTGTTTTGCCCATGACACTCTGGGCAAAGGGAATGATTTCTTGAGTCTTCATCAACTTCAAAGAATATGGCTGGCATGCTGGAACAGACCCTTCAGCAAATTTAGTTGCCAGAGTCCAGCAGTTCTGTTGATAGATTTTTTTACCCCCAAACTTAAGAACATTTTCTTATGTTCCTGTTTTGTCTTGTTGGGGTTTTTTTTAGGAATAATGGCAGGGAGATGACTCCTCCCTCTTACCTTCTCCTTGGTACGTGTCAAGTCCTTGCTTTTGAATTTGGAAGCAAATTAACATTTTTTTAACAATGTACTTTTATCTCATCCTCAGACTGAGTTTTACAGCAATTTAACAGATGCTTTTCTAGAAACACCAAATTCTTTCAAAAAGCCTGCAATTCGAAATCTCAAAACTTCCACAAGTTGTAAATAGCTGAAAGCAGATCTTATAATAGGAAGTTCTGAGCTGCTCTAAGCAGGGACAGTGGCTCCAGCTATAATTATTAAATTAAAATTCAAATTCCTCTGTAGACATTAAAGCTTCCCTGAATCCTAAAGCTTGAGTAGTTCAGCTCTGGAGATGTTTACAAATATTGAAAATTGTCTGAAGCCTTTGCCTCTGGCTCCCATTTTTTGCTAGTAACAGAAATGAGGCCAATGTTTAACTTTTTCAGAACTTGGTCCTCAACAGCAGCAGTCAAACCCCATGATAGTTAATTCATTTTCAAATGTAATTCAGAGGCTTATTCACAGGCAGGACAAAACCAGCAATTCAGTTCAGGGTGCATGTACTTGAGTTGTCTGGGGAAACAGCTGCTGAAAAAACATATTTGCCATTAAACCTAGGGTTCACCAGGAGTCATCCTGCAGCTAATAGAGAGCAGACTTCCAGTAATACAGCCTATCCACACTGCCATTACCTGCCCCTATTTATCACAGCTTTACAGGCTGAAAATTCCTGAGTGTGCAGAGCCATTACAGCCTAAGGGACAAATAGATTCAGACAGGGGTTGGGAGCTTATCTGGCCATGGAAAATTAATTAGCAGTATGGTTTATCTCTATTGTTGTCTTTGGTCAGCAGAAGACCTTTTCTATAATGAGCTTCACAGTGCACAATTTCTTCAGTGAACAGCAGAAAGGAACTTTCTTCAGCTGCAAGAAAGATTCCACTTGCAATGGGTTGGGGGAAGAGCTTGCTCCAGAACCGGATGGGCTGATTAACCCGAGAATCTAGTGTGCCCCATTGAGCTGGAACCTGGAGATGTCTCTGGGCTGCAAAGTCCAGTTGATGATCTTTGTACGGGGATCTGCTAAGGAGTCAGAGATGTTCTTAGTTCCACAGCTTTCAGCTGGTCTGACTGCTTCATCCTGCTATGCCCTTCACATCCCACTCTTCCTGGCTTTTCCGCTTAACCACTCAGAACAACTTTGGTGTCCATTTTACAGGAAAAGGAGAACACATGGCAAAAGGGAAAAGCTCAGTGCATCCACATCTCTGCTGACAAATAGCCTGTCAAATTGCTTCTGCAAAGGGATAAAATCTCTGCATAGTTCCTACAGCACTTTATGAACAGTCCTTCACAGCTCCAAGCATGAAAAGAAAGAAAAGAAACGGATCTTTGGTAGCTGTGGAAAACATTGGTCCTTTTTCACTTTATTGCCACCCAGAGTATTGTCATCAAAGTGGCTGAAGACAACCCACTCTACCAGAGGATCATCCTTACCTAGCAAGGTCTAGGTCTGAGCAGAAATCTGAAATATCTCCAGGAAAGTATGTCCTTTCATGACAGCAAGCTGTCTCCTAGAGCACTGAATTCTGGAGTACAGAGACCTTTTTCTGCACTCCATTCAGAGTAAATTCACTGAAATTCAGGGAAAATAAGTGTTTGGCAAAAGAGAAAATGAACAACATGTTATAGAAGGGCCATCACAGCATCTCCCACATTTTGTAGGATTAATTACAAGCTTATTAAAAGAAATTATTAAGAAATATATATTAAGAAATAAAAAGTCAGAGCCAGGATTCTACAGAATTCTGAAGCTACAAAAGCAGAATTGCACATTGCTTATTTAGACAGTCAGTATTGCTGAAATCTTGTTCTTATACTTTTCACCCAAATACCCTTCTCTGCCTCTTGCTGCAGCCTAAGGGAGAGATGCAAGATCTACTGACCTGACAGTACTACACATTTTCAAGACATCTCAACAGTTTTTTACTTACAACTACCCTTTTCTTTTTGCTAAATGCCTGATTTTAGCCCACCTGTCACGTCTGAAATACTGCTGTTTGACTGACCCAGCTTGGAATACACTTCTTTTTTCCCTACTTGGCTGCACATGTATCTTACTGTGCTGCCAAGAAATATTATTGCTAATATGAGGACGGGTTAACTGGTAAAGGAACAGCAAAGAGCAGTCACTATCCCCCCCAGCTTCTTCTGTTCTCGGGTAAAGGATGGCTCCTTTGCATGAGTTGGCAGCTGCAAAACAGCTGCACTATCCTGATACCGCATACTGCTGAAGGTGACTGCAAAAAGGCATTTCTGCCTCAGCAAGAGAAAGAAATCTTGCAGTTGGCATTTTGTTTTGTTCCACTTTGGGACAAAAGAGTTCTGTGAAAAGAGCTAGAGGCAGGGAAACTGGGAAAGGAATTAGGTGTGGAAACATCAAAAACCTTTTCTTTTAATTATTTCAGCACATATCAAGTTAAAATTGATAATGAAACCAGGTAGGTTGATATTTTTTTGCAAATGTATTCTGTCCTCATAAAATCAAAATGTTTAATTGTTTTTGACAGAACTTGGGTGTCCGCTCTGTCAATTATGACCCTTAACTCAGGATTTGGGGTTAGGAAATGGATGAGATGGTGCCAAGAACATTGTATCTTCTTCCAGACCCAGCAAATTAAATGCAATTTAAATATTGGTAATGTTCATTCTGTGACTACAACACCAATGAAAATCTTGCTGTTCTACAGTACTTGGATTTACAGGGAAAGGGGGACAGAAGGTAACAGCTCTTTACACTTTCCCTCCCCTGATACCAATCTCAGCACTGCAGTGCAATTTGTTCCGTGGTTACACCTCCATAGGCAGATACATACTCTGTGTCTTTTAATCTGTACTGTGGTGACTGCTGTTCTGATTTAGCCTTACTTCTCCTCATTTCAGCAAGCTTAAACTGTCAAAGATGGCCAGTATGGTCTATCAGTGTGGAAGCAGATGTGCTGGTAAACACTGGGGTTTCACTGTGAAACTGGTGTTCACATACCAGCCTGCAGGTTGGCAGGAGCTGGAAGAGTTCCCGTTATATGTCTATCTTATAGGTCACGTAACAGTCACAACTTTTTCTTGGTGGTACAATTTCTCACTGTATAAAAGCCATATAAACACAAGACATCTCACCAGCATCCCAAGGAGACAGGTTAAACAAGATAGCTGAAAAATGAAGTGCTTTGCATTATCTTACCGGATTTGCCCTAGTCTGCCTGTGGCCAGATACCAAAGCAAGGTGTGAACAGAAAAGGAACACAATGAAAACCACACAGTGCCTTGAACGACTTCCAGGCTTGATATTCCATACTGAATTCCAGCCCACATTCTGCCTTCATTTGAGCTGGAGCAGTGTGGCTGTTATCCTTGTCTTCCATCTATCTGCTACCTGGGTACCAAGTTGCTACTTTCCCTCCTCCCAAGTAGGAAACCTGAATGAAATGGGATGCAAAAATTAGTGCAATTTGTATCTGCAGCCTGAAGGGTTGTCCATTCCAGCGCTCCCCTCTGCCACTACAAACAGAAGCCACGGGCTAACTAGATGCAGCAGGAGAAATCAGCAAGCCATTTACTGCTTCCAAACAGCCTCTCGCAACAAAAACCAGCAGAGTAATGTAACTGCTTCATTATGCTCCTGACTACCCACCTAATGTGTTCTGTCTGAGAAAAGTAGATTTCCTGAGAGCTAGAGAGATGGGGCATCAGTGACTTCCACCAGCTTCAGATGAGATTCATAGAAAGAAATTACAGTCATTTCTAGGGAGAAAATGCAAGGCAAATGCATAGATAGTATCATCAACATGGTAAACCAAGCAGTCCACTGGGCATCATTCCTTAGAAGTCTCATCCCTCTGTACTCGACATGATCATCATGCTGTTCTCTGCATTCCTCACTTACATTTTCTCTGGTTCCAGAGGTTGCTGCTGTTTGATGTGTTTTATCTCAGACATATCTTTGATGTATTTTAGAAGGAAACAGAAGTACAGAAGCAGCCAAAGGAGGACTAGGATTGGGCAAACCCAGGGGAATTTGGATATATTTGATAACCACTCAAATTATTTATTTTGGGTACAAAAAATGAGATTGAGTTCATAGACCTTTCCCCTGTAATTTAAACCAGGATTTTTTTTCTTCCAAAAAAGATTCAGTTTTTCCTTTTGTCATTGAAGAAATATGTTATCCTAGCTAAAATGAGGCTGACACTAAAATGTGCTTTCTCCATAAAATATTGACTTTTTCTGTTTTCTTTTCTTCTTTCTTT
>Ga0181612_177601_pt1 | contig 12464 bp, 9 predicted proteins | sample HoacroProtozoa21_FD_119630 | JGI IMG/M metagenome (GOLD analysis project Ga0181612, IMG submission 119630) | Hoatzin crop microbial communities from Cojedes, Venezuel. Combined Assembly of Gp0051906, Gp0051904, Gp0051908 | reverse complement strand
TCTCTGGGCTGGACTCTCTCTGGTAGTTCATTTTTCTTGAGCTAGGGAGCCCAAAACTGGACACAGTACTCCAGATGGGGCCCTCACTAGGGCAGAGGGGGAGAACCTCCTCAACCCAGGAGACCATTGGCCTTCTTGTCAGCAAGGGCACACAGCTGGGTCATGGTCAACTTGTTGTCCACCAGGACACCCACGTCCCTCTCCACAGAGCTGCTGTCCAGCAGGTCCACCCCGAGCCTGTACTGTTGCATGGGGTTGTGGGTTTTGGTTTGGTGTTTGGTTTTTTTTTTTGCTTTATACATGAAAGCAATGGAAACACACTTGAGGTAAAGCATTCTCATTCATATGATAAGGAGCCATTAAGGTGGAGCTGTTGTTTTCCACGTACTCCCCAGTAGCACAGCGGTTGTACTAACAAACTGTTAAGATTCACTGAGGAAATATTTATGTTAAATAATCATAAACGTGGCAGTAAGAAAAGTTTTGGCAAAGATAAAGGATTAGTGCTAAGATGTAGAAACTGTGGCATTTTTGATAATTGTGTTCTTTTCTGCCAGCACATAGTAGGAAGTTATGTGAAATGTAAACATTTTATCTCTTGGCTGATCTCTGGAGGCAGTTAGCTAAATGGTGCCTGTTCTTATGCCCCCATACATCTTCCCCCTTTTCTTCTGAATATAGGAACTGCAAATGGGAAATGCAGTCTCCTTGGTCCATCTAGGCTTTATGAAAACAGACTGTCACTGGCCCCAGGAAAGGGAGAATGATGTGCTAACTCACAGCGAGGAATGTTGTCTCATGACAGCATTCTGGAGCACCTTGGCTAGGTAGCTGTGATCTCCCCAGACACAGCGGAACACTTATTTATGCTTTGTTTTGTGACTTTTTACAATAAGCTGAGAGACTGCTCTGTGGAAGTGACAGGCGAAAGTTACCTTGTCAGCAGCTACAGTCACACATCTGGTCGAGGCCTGAAAGATGCAGTTCTGGCACGCATCGCACAGGGAACGTTTCCAGCAATATGAAGGTCAATGGACAAGGCAAAAGAGAGACCTCCTTTGCAAGTATTATGTTCACACCCAATCTCAGAGGCTTAGGAATAAGAATTCAAATGAAATCTGTTGCAGTATGAGAAAGCAAGAGTTGTAACGTGAGCCGTTAGCTGTGTCCTGGCTATAGTTTCTTCTGCCCCTTCCCATTTCGCTCTCTGTACTCACATGCATAGCTTTCATCAGTCCCACCAGTCTGCCGCAACAGTATTTTTGCTCCTCATTTTAAAGGCCATCTGGACCTTTGTCACTCTACAGATCTCAGTATTTCTAACAGGACCCCCTAACACTTCAATCAGTGAATTGAAACATAAGCCACAAGTGTGTACCTTACCTCCACACCAAATGATGGATACTAAGCTTTCACAACGTACAGAAATGCTTATTTGTTAAACATTACAAAGATTTCTTTTTTGTATCTATCATCTACATCTGCTTTTCATAGCACTTTTGCTTTGTTCAAGTACTTGATAGTCTCCCTCTCAGACCAAATCCTGACCTCAACATAATTCCTATACTGTCTTATTTACTACAGCACGTACCCCCCTTCCCCCATATCTTCAGTAGCCATTTTGTGATTAGCATACAGTTGTGGTACAGCAGCTCCCAGGGCACACGTAATACACTTCTGTTGTATTAAGTTTTATTTAACTTTATGAAACCCACTTCTCAGATGGAGCTTGGTAACCATGATGTTACACGGAAAGGGGACAGATGGGAAAACACGAATGGACTCTTAGGCACAAGAAAGACCACAATGGTTCTCATCCTCAGCTGTTTCCTTTTAGCAATCTTGTTTGAATCATACCTAGAGTACTCTAGTCACAGCAACTTCATCTCCTGTTTTGTTTCAACCTTACCTTTGCTAAAATGAACATTAAAGGAAGCTTTAAGTAGTAAGGTAGTAGTGTTATACAACAATTTCACGTCACTAGCTTAGGAGCCCTCAACACAAGCAATCTTAGTCTTTAAAGCGTTTTGCTCTCTCAGTTTAAGAGGAGTTTAGATAATATTTGCTTCACAGATCTTTTAATTCATTAACTAGAAATTAAATATAATAGAAGTAGCAGCTCAGCTTATCTTTAGCTGTTAGGTGACTGAAGCTTACAACAGTTCTGTTGCTGTATACGCAGGACTGTAAGAATTAATTCGACTTAGAATGTATAAAAGGTAAAAAGATTTCACTTTAAAGCAGGAGCAGCAGATCTAGGAAGCAAAGTTGTCCTGGACAGGTACAAGCAAGAATACAGTACATTCAGAAAGAGTGTATTAAGAGTGACAAGAAGGGTTTGTTTTGCAAGCTTTACTTCCAAATAATTACACCTGGTACACAGTGAGCAGACACGTTAACAGAAAACTCTCGCTGTTACTGTACTCTCAGAAAAGGCTTTTCTACTGGAACACAAAAGTTGCTGTACAGAAAGCAGAGTTTGTGTAGCTTAGTGAATAACATGGCCTGTCCTGTACAGGTCAGACTTCCTTTTGAAGTCCACAATGTGTGTATGTGCATGCCTGTTAGCAGTCAGATTACACACTGAAGCAATAGTGCACTATCAAGTTTGCTATTACAAGGACAGAGGGTACTCCGAGCGCCAACTTCCAACAGCTTCTCATACAGGTATTCCACCATTTAACTGCAACAGAGTGCCTCAAATACACCCTCTGTGGTTTCATCTGCATTACTGCAGAAAGACTGCCCATTAAATACAGAATTTGCTTCTGTTCATAATCATGTAATGAGTACAATAATATAAAAGACATTGTCTTAAATGTCTAAGTCCATATCCTAAAGCAGCAAATTAAATAAGGATCAAATTCAGCTCAAACACTGGCTGTAGGCATTTACTTGTCTTAGGGCTGAAAGCTGCCACAACCTACTGTAAGTCAAGAGCTTCCTGAGTTCTCTACGTATTGCAAATCCTTAGTTTCACAGTGCAGAGATTACTGGTAAACACATTCATAGCTCAGGTTAACAGGAATAAGAAGTTTGGAACTTTAAGGCTGTATACTAAAAGTTCTCTTACAGATTTGTCGTAATCTACATCCCTTCAAGTGCTATTAAAGCTGACTGAATAAAGTGTATCTTTTTCCTAACTAAAAATGATTATACTTCAGGGACTCAGATTTTTTTACCTTATTGACCAGAAACATGCTAGAATGGGACTTAAGGCAAAGACATGTATTAACTTCAAAAAAATCATCAGTTATCTTGCATTAAACTGCTGGAAAAATTAGTACAACATTACAACAGTAAATGAAAAAAATGGACATTAAATATGTAGGAAATTTATTTCCTACTTAAAAAAAATACACAAATTATAGGAATTAGGCAATTAGAGAAGACCTGAAGGTAATTTGTATTAACTTATAGTAAAGACATTAGAGATGAAGTACCACTCACAGCAAAAGGAATGTAGTGAGACTAAACTTTAATATCTAGCATTGTTAAGAAACTGACCTCTAGTGAAACAAAAATGGAATGCTGATTTCATAAAAATATACACATATAAAATTATCTTTGTGCCTGAATTCCAGAACAGTTTCTCCAAAGTAGTGCTTCTAGAACTTTCAAGTTTTAATTATATTCAAAGTATTTATAATTTGAATAAAGTTGGCAAATTACATTCTTATATTTTTTTACTTGACACCTTCCTAAACAGAAAGTGTCACTAATTCAATAATGGGTCACTCATGAATGGAAACTTTTCTTTTGCTCCCTCAAGAAAGCAGCAGAATATTACAATTTTAATAACAGAGTGAAACCCATTTGTAATTGTATCTACTACACCTTCTGCATCCTCTTATAAAGCAAGCTAGTCAAAAGTAATTTGGCAAAAAAAAAAAAATTTAAGTCAACAACACGATGAACTGGGTTTCGGTTTCCGATGCAGGTTTACTGTATCTGTTTGAATAAAGTGATCTGATCTGTCTTCAGAGGCTAGAACTCTTCTAACAGCTTCTTCAAAGGCTGCTGCAACATTAGTGGCATCTTTTGCACTGGTTTCAAAATACGGATGGTTGCCATTATTCCTGCACCAGTCTTGGGCTTCTTCTGCAGACACTTGCCTTTCATCGATATCAACTTTGTTACCCAGTATCACAAACGGAAAGCTTTCAGGCTCCTTGACATCTGCATAATAAATGAATTCTTTCTTCCAGTTGCCTAAGTTTTGGAAGCTCTGAGAGTCATCCACACTGAAGGTTAGCAGGCAACAGTCAGAACCTCTGTAGAAAGGAGTCCGCAAGCTCCTAAAGCGTTCCTGGCCCGCTGTGTCCCATATCTGCATTGTCACAAGATGTCCATCGACTTCCAACTCTTTATTTAAGAATTCCACACCTATTGTATGAAACAGTTGTGCATCAAACTTGTTGGTGACGTATCTGTTCATAAGGGAACTCTTCCCAACTCCACCATCTCCTAGCAGTATTACTTTAAGGAGTGATGATTTTGCTGCCATTGTTACTGGAATAGATCCTCCTGGTTTCCTAGACCTGTAAGGATTAAGAAAATCATTAAAAAGGAAAGAGTTGAGAACAGAAAATTTTACACACGTAAGTATCTAGAAAGCATTGAAGTCCACCAACATCAAGTTTCACGTACAAAAGCAGGAGGACAATGCTAAATAGGTGAAGTCTGGATACTCATATTAAGAATACCCACCCAAGAATACCACGTGTTCAAGAGGTCTCTCTTCCACAGACTGTGCTCTGTATGGCAGTCTAAGCAGTACACCGTGTGAATCACGGGTCTGTCACTTAGAAACCCCAAACCCTCCAGCATTTGTGCACAAGGGGTATCGCATCACATTCAACAAGTGGAACGACTCATTTACATTCACTCAAAAAGATCTGTGGAAGAAAGTGGAGGGAGAGAATTTTACAGAGCACATGTCTGCAACCAGTCACTTTAGTGCCATACTTCATTAGCAGTTATGTTTTAACATGCAAAAGCGAAGAGGAAGCTTTAGGAATAAAGCAGGATGCTATCTGCTATACTGGAATAACCCCTGCACTTCACCCAGAACTGCAACCAGACAAGGAATTTTAAATCAACTCACAGGGAATATGGCTATCTACAGAACAAATGCAAATGCAGTAATTTTAAAAGTCAGGTTATTAGGCATTCGGTACAAAAACATTCAATATTTTACAGTTTACTCCTTGCAGAACAGCCACAGTGAACAGAGTAATTATTACAAGTACTACAAAAACAAATTCACTGTTGTGCTTCAGATGGTACTCAAGATGCCAAGCCTACACTGACAGTTCAGTCAGTCAATTTCCCATGGTGAAACTGTCAAAAAGCCTGGAAGTGCTAGTCAATAGTCTTGGCTGCCAGCACAGGGATGGTGAATTAGCAGCACCAGTGAAGCTTTTACACTGCCAGGCTTTAAAAAAAAAAAAAAAAAAAAATCCTTTAACACTGCAGTAGTTCCCTCATTAGTGTTTTGTACCAGCCCAAGCTTTGCCCTCATTACAGTAGTGTCATCCAATACTGTAAAAAAGTGTTTATATTGATTGAGGGTAAAGTTTCATTTTAAATAGCCCAAACGTAAGTTTCTGTATGAGGAGAACTGCTGTTCCTATACCTGCCTGATACTTAAAGTGCTCAAAGCAACTCGGCCAGAACAGGCTTCTCTGAAAACAGCATCTATTCAAAATGGAAACAGGTCATAAGTACCCTAGTCCCCTCCTTCTCTGAAGGAAGGAATGCGGTTTTGCTAGTTGTAATTAGCGTTACTGGCATATACATCACCCACAGAGTATAGTTATGGAATTAATACCTGATACAAGCTGGCATGACAGTCACATGACTCTGTGCTGCCTTAGAATCAAGGCCTAAATTGGAAGTGAGAAATTTCAGGAATTTTTTCATCTCTAACTTTCCATCTTTGAATGTTTATTTGTTAGACACAGTCTACAGTAGGACAGAAGAAATGCTTTATAGTTTGAGAACAGCTGAAGCCTCAACACAAAGAAATTTCAACATAGGAGCAGTGGCTGCTTCCATTAAAAATTGGTTCAGAGCAAGTAATTTTATTAATTTATACTGTGCAATTAAAAGCAATGTTTATAAACCCTTAAATTTGTACAAGTTTGTATCACAATTAAAACTGCTTAAGAGCTACAAATGGATCGCTCATTTACTTTTCAGAGAGCTATGGGATAATTGCTATGGCTCAGGATATGAACACATACATTTTTATGTATGTGAAAAGTCTCATTAGAGTCACTTGACTACTTGCATACGAGTTCTAGGTTCATACTGAAGTCTTTAAAATGGTCCAGTGTCTTAATTTATCTCCCTAATTCCTACTGTTTGTTAGCAAATAAGTTCTCTGAGCTATGCCATTCAATAGGAGCATCTTCTTAATAAATAATGCATTCATGAGAACAGAGGGTACTGAATGCTTCCCTGTTCTTCCATTTCAGCCTAGGGAACAAGTTACAACTTATTTTTTCTGTACTACTGAAATCGCAAGTTCCCTAGAAAACATAGTGTCAGTAAGTACTGAGTTAAGTAGTTCTGACTGGTACTATGCACTTCTTTCTGTAGCTTCTGCAGTGTGAAGAACTGCAGTTATTACCATGAAATTGTCCATGAAGCCACATTTTAAACATAATACAAGGAAACTGTTAACGGTATCTACCACTTTTTTGCATCCAAAACCTGAGAAGATAATTCGCACAATTTCAACTACATGAGCCATTGCAGGGAGGTCTAGGAGAATAACAACGATAAAAATACTTTTACTGGACAGACAATTACAGATCAGCCACTAAAAATGTCTTCTCAATTAGAACCAAACTGGTCCTTCTACACAAAGGCTACAGAAACAGTCTTCCCAGGACTGACAAGCAAGTATCTCAATGCGATGTTGCAGGCAACGTCACTTTTCAGGACATTCAGCTTCCCCTGTAGAAGCTGTCATGCTTAGATAGCAGTTTATGTTTTTGCAAAGCTTTTAATCCAAAATAAATAGGAAATATGTTCAGTCATTTAAATACATGCTTACAAGCTGGATGTGAGGCAGCAAAGAAACATGTTTAAATGCATTAAGAAGTACTTTTGTTTGGAAGCAGCAAAGACTTCATACAACCACAGGTTTTTTGATCTATATAAGGAACTCATCTGCTGCCCCGCTGACTGATTTACAGTGTCTGCAGAACCAGGATGTTTTCAGCACAGTAGGCTGCTGCGTTTTTTCCATTTTGACATCTTTAAATAAGTTGGGATTTTTAAAAAGCTCAATTTAAAATTTTTTTTTCCACATTATGAAGCCTTAACACTCCAACAAATAAAATAACAATAAAATCCTTAAGATGCTTGGAGAACTAATGTTACTTCTATTACATACTTCAAACTTATCTGTATATTGTGCTTTTTGACAATGCATTTAGAAGGAACAGTCAACACCTGATACCATATTTCTGAAGATTTATTTTACCTTAATTGTTCAGTTTAAATCATCATTCAGCATCTGAAAACAAAACAAAAACTTAGTTTCTAATGTGCATCTGATTGTTTTAATCAACATCAGGAACTGCAAGACACCACAGAATTACAGGTAACTATTTGTTCCAGTTACTTCTTACTGTGCTGCATAACTAGTTTAATGTAAAAGTAGTCTCAACCTTGTACACTGAGGAGAGGAGTCTGTTAACAGAAGATTTCACCCTCATGTTCCTCTATCATTTCAATATTCAAAGAAATTCAGAGCAAACAAATAAAAAGCAGTGCCACTCTGGTCCATTTTGATAACCATTTCTGAATTGCCTCCACCAACTTATAATGAGTCCAGCTCTTCTACCACCAACTTCAATATTCCTGTTAAAAGGAGGGAACAGTTTCCACTAAACACCATTTCTAACATGATCATACACCATAATACAAAAAGTAATTTAATTGTCACGTCCCATAATCTTCCTTTTAAACAGTGAAATGAATTACAAATCAAACATTTCCATTAGCAGTCCAAGTATTTGCTGGCAAGACTGAAAACAACATGCTAAGCAACTTAAAAAAAAACAACCACCCAGTGCATATTACAGAATCTTTGATTCCCAGCCCCTCAAAGCTTAAACACCACTGCCTTGTCCAATCTATCCATCTACATTTTTTTTTTAAGTTTCATGACTGTCAACTTCGTAGCTGCCTTTTGAGTGCAATTACCTCTTTTAGGTACTGAGGCAGCACTCAGAGAAAAGCGAGATTCTTGGTCTAGAAAACCATAGCAACAACATGCAAACTTAACTTATGAATCTGTCTTTTTTTACTATAAAAATAATTTAATAGAATAAGGAGGACCTACTTATACCAGAGTACTGAAGGCTGAAGACAAGTGCTGAACTCAAGTTTTGTCTATGGAAAAATAAGTGTTAGCCAATACGATAACTGCGTTGTATTTATGATGTCAGCAAGCTACAACCCCAACTTAAACTATCAAGCAAACAGAGTCAACTGGACTGATTCATAGTTTCACTTTTACTGATACCAGACAGAGTAGCACACCAAAAAAACCCCAAACCACACAGCAACTGCAATCTCACTTCTACACCCCGCTCCCCTGCTTTTTTAATGAAAGACACCAAAAACCGGATCTGTTGCAACAGCACCACTGAATTCCCTCTGTATTCTTGAATAAACAGCTGTAAGGGACACTTCAAATTTCCAAACTATTGTTTCTCCACTTGTACCTACTTTCTAACTTGGAAACAGGAAAGAGAATGTATTTCAACCACCATTTCCAGCCATGGTCACTGACGAACCACCTGCTATATGAAATCAAGACTAAACCCAAAGGTTTCCTTGTAGATACATGGTGAACCGACCTTTAACTAAAGTTGTTAAAGAGCACCCGTTTGACTTGGGGAAGGAAAGAAAGCAAAAATCCAAGGAAAGGCAGGCTCAAGTTTGTTCCAACTAATTGCATTTATTTACAGCCTCATAAGCTTTCAGCCAAGATTTCTTATAAAAGGGGCCATCTTTGTTAAAGATTTAAGAAAACGCTCTCTCAAAGTTACTGACAAGCAGAATTAGCAGTTCCATAACTGGCATAACAATAACACTGACCATGTTACATAGCTTCCTATCTATCCTCAAATTTACACATACACAACACATCCATTTCAGCTCTGAAGGTTATTCACAATTTTCTTTGCTAAGCCATCTTATTTTGTTAACAGGTCTCAGACATTAACAGTTTAAAAGGGCACACTAACACTTCCAAGTATTTTGTCTGACCAAAACACTTGCCTTTCAATAATGTAATCTTACTCTCCCATTAGTAATTATTTTTCTTAACACTAACAAAGCATTTGCTGATATTTACCAGGCTAGCATAAAAAAAAAAAAAGCTGTTTCCTGTGGTTTGTTAGTTGCAGTGGCTCATGAAAAAATGACATAAATTGCTTCTCTGTAAAGTGTCTGAAAAAAGTCCCAAGAATATCAGAGTTGCAGCAGAAGGGGCAGAATCCAGACTGTGAAAAGTAGTTTTCAACACACTTGCTGTTTGTGGAATCTTGACATGCCCTCAATTACTACAGAGTAGTTATACTTGTCACCTACAGCATATCTGCAAGTTTCCAGGAATCTGAAAAGAAAGGACAGAAGAAAATTGTCTCCTCTTTCTCCATTTGGCCAATCCTTGTTCTTGTATTTAGAAGGTACTGGTTTACACCCTGGCCAATTAAGTGGCACAGGAACAGTTACTTGGTGCATAAGAAGTCACCAGCCTGTTCAACCCCAAAACATTTTGCTCTCAATTCAGGGGGAAACGTACAGATATGAAACCTAAACTGCTGCACGCATTGTACTTCTGAACGCATTACATGCCCAGACATTACTCAGCCTCCAAACTGACTCTCCCCTCTACCTAAGACCTGTGGATCAGGAACACCCCTTAAATAATGGGCACTTGTCAGCTGCCTGGTTCTCTACAAGCCCTTTAGTCACATGGCTCGACCTACTGAGATCCTAATCATCTTGCAAGTCTTCCTTCCTTTATCTACGATTTCACCACTGCACTGTGAAGGTAGCTTGTGTTTTCTGACGGATAGCTCTTTAGTAATTTGATGACAGGTTATCTGAAAATTGCCTCTAGTTTTAAACAGCCTAAACAGGCCTTATCTAACACCAGAATATCACTAGAGTTTATTCATAATAATTTGTAATACGAACACAACCGAAACTGAACTGACACACAGCTGTTGCCACTCTTTTCTATATCAAAAAATATTTGGGGGGTTTTTTAGAAGGTTATTTTGACCTCCTGCATAGTTCAGGACTCTAGTTCAAACAGTTGCCTGGCATGACTCAGGACTATGAAAGCAGCAGCCCAGGGAAGGAATCCTTCAGTCCTCATAACCCCAGCATCATGACGTCATTCCAGTATCTACTGCCAGAATCTCTTCATTTATTCTAATTTACATCTAGCCACAAACTCAGTCAGCAAAACTTGTCACGAGAAATACCTACATTTATACCTCTGCTAGTTTAATCTTGCAGAGACCTAGCCTTCACTTTCCATCTTGTGCCCCCATGTTCAAGTAGAATGAGCAAACTATTCTTTATTCTGATTTAGTAAGAGCTGACACTTCTCAGCAGCTCACAGTTGAGCATCTCCCAACTTAAATATTCTGTTACTTTCAGCCAACTTCAAAATACCCTTAGGTCCAACATTTCTAACAATTTGTGAGGTAACTGACATCCTCCTTGCACCTACTTCTCTGTTACTGCTTCCACACTTTCAATAACTTGCCAAGCAATTATTTCTGCTCTTCTGTGCTTGTCTTTCTCCCTTGCATTAGTTTCCCTTCTGCTCCAGGGACTCTTAGCAACAGCAGCTTCTATTGGCCAGGCTATATTGTGCATTCATATTCTTCCCAATATAACTATGTGACCAGAGCCCGTCCCTAAGGGATTATGTGGGTTACACTGTTCCGGGCCAACATACTGTCTCCTCCGTGGAGAACAAAAACAAAACACTAAGGAGAATGAACATTATAAAAAGGAAAACCCAACTTGAGGAATTCTTATAAGCCTTTTTGCTGAGAAGTTCTTATTCACTGTGAAACCTTCATGTAAAATTCCAATCCTAAGGAGCCAAAAGATCTGTTTCTCATGATTTATTACTAACTTGACACAAAATAAAATATAGCTGGAAATCCAAATACCTCATTTGACCCTCTGCAATTTTTTTCACAAATTTTCAATTATAGGAAGCTGACGGTTTGTTTGAGCACTCAAAAGCAAAACAAGGACTGCTGGAGCTTTTATTTTTTTAACTACACACTCATTTTTAACTTAATGGAAAAGGCTTTACTAAAATTAAGGCAACAAACAGAGCTCCTTACAACCCGAAAGAAGACAGAGAAAAATAAGTTTGTTATAAATCCCATGTTGGTACTGACACAGATGTAGTTGTACCACCGTTTGGTTAGATTTCTCTAGAAATGAAAGTGCCACAAAAAAAAGGTTTCGCATTTATTTTGGGTATGTCTGAGAAACAGCCCTCCCCCTCCAGCCTGCCATTACAGTTTGTTACTTTATAAGCTACTAAAAAAATCACAAAAAAATTCCCCAAAAAAACCCAGCCACACACAATCACTCTTGAGCTGAAAAAAGCAAGCACTGGCAATTTCAGTGTTGTACAACACTTCAAAGACAATGCTTACTTAGTAGAGCTGTAAATTACTGTGGACAAGAAGGAGGAAAGCAACACGCGGGGCAGCAGACTGCATGACAGCTATCTGCAGACAGGCGAGTGTTTTAATTCCAAAACAAAATTTAGCCACGGAGTTCCCTACTTGCCTACCCCACCCAAGTTAATAAAATTCAGTGGTCTCCATGTATCTAGCTATATGCAACCTTGCTCGAAAGGCCACTAATAGAGGTTTTTAAAAGCAGTTTTCTTGCACTATACTGCTATTCGTTCGACTGTTTTGCACAAGCTACATGGAATACTTACACCGAAACTGCTCCTTACCCATTCGGACGACAGAGATTCAGCTATTTTAACCCGACCTTTTGGCCCTCCGGCCACCCCCGTACCTAGGTTTGCCATCACAGCCACCCTTCGGGTCCGGGAAGCAACCGGCCGCTGCAGAGCGGAGCTCAACCGAGCCGCTGCTTCAGAAAAGAAGAACTAAAACCGTGCAGCACGCACCGCTCAGGGCCCCTCGGGAGCGCGCAGTCCTCCTTCAGCAGACACCAACCCCAAAATACGACAGAGCGACTTATTTTTCCACACCTCCCCCCCCATTTTCGGTTTGCAAGGTGCCGAACGGACACCGCAACCGCCTTCCACCCGCGCAGACCCCCCAGGCCTTCACCCGCGCCGAGTACGCACCGCGGAGCCGCAGCCGGACGCCGCCCCCCCCGGGGAGCCCCCCCCCGGGGCCGGCTCCCGACGG
>Ga0181612_177239_pt1 | contig 12464 bp, 8 predicted proteins | sample HoacroProtozoa21_FD_119630 | JGI IMG/M metagenome (GOLD analysis project Ga0181612, IMG submission 119630) | Hoatzin crop microbial communities from Cojedes, Venezuel. Combined Assembly of Gp0051906, Gp0051904, Gp0051908 | reverse complement strand
TAAATTCTTTGGATGTACTTCACCAACTCGGTTCAAGGTGGAAGAGGCAGGGTGCATACTGGAAAGCCACCATGCATGGAAGCACAGGGGGACACCGCAAAGAGGAAAAGGCCAGGTTTTGAATTTACCCACGCTACTGGTTTTTCTGTCATGAAGAAGCTGTCCCTGGAGGGCCTTCCTCCCACGTGCTGCTCACCATCCATGCAAGTGACAGACTTACACTGTCACGTCAGAAGACTAATCCATTGGACATGTGTGGACACATGGAGTTTCACATGGCCTGGAGTCTTTTTCAGCTTCCTACTCCTTTGGGCATACCTGGGACATAAAACATCATAAACTTTTCTGTGAAAACATCTAGAATATCTTTAAACATATACACAGCATGCAAGCCAACCAATAAATTAAGTGAGGGGAAATATAGATTATAAAAGGAACATTCAAAATTTAATCTGAATTTTGTTCACTTGCAAAGGAAAACACAGTGGAATGATACAGCAAAACAGGGATTTGTTTTCTACAATGTTTTCAGTTTGAAAGGTGGCTCAAAAAGGTAGAAAACACTGCCATATCTGTAAGCAGAGTCCAGCCCCAGAACTGCAATGCCATCTCAGCTGTTCAGCATCACTTACAGTGTTACAAAAGACAGTCCTTAGCTGAAAAAAAGAGTCACAAAGTTGTCAGAATCATGGAAAATAAATTTCAAAAGACCCACCCCTTGGTTTTTGTGAGTGGACTATTCATGCAGGTGCTAAGAAGAGACCAAAGGAACAGTAGCTTTGTTCTAATTGAGAAAACCTTGTGGATCTTCAGAATTATGAAGTGTGCTTTTGAAGTTAGAAGTCATGGATAAGACCATCTAAAACCAAAAACAATTTGGATAAATCCCTTCTAGCTTCTTACGATGCCTAGATGATTTCATTGTGATATAACAAAGCAGTCAAGGAACCTTGGAAAATTAGAAGAGATGGATAAGAGCTTAGTAACAGTAAGAGTTCAACATCTCTATTATAAATTAAATTATAAGATTACTAAGGTTATTGTAACACACCTATTACGGGGGACTCAAACAAAACCTGAGCCAAACTGAAAAGATTAGGGGACTGTGGTGGTTTTTCTTTTAAACTAGGAGGTAGCTTGTGCATGAAAATTTCCTGAATTTGACCTGGAATAAATCAATCACAGCTGAACTCAAAACGGAATAGAACTGAAAAAAAATCCACACTTACACAAGCAGTTTAGCATACAGTAAACATGACAGACAGTGATATTGTATGAAGCACAAGAAATGATCCAGAAGTCATTGACTTTACATGAGAACTTTGCCTGACTGAAGCACTTGTGTGGGTGTTATAAAGTAATATATTGGATAAAATAGCTCAGATTGAAACATAATTTAGCAGATGGAAAATGTGATGACTCAAGAGATCAGTGAGACAACGACTACGCCCGGTGGAATTACACATACTCTGAGCATTATTGTGTCCTGGGCAGAACAATTTATGTCACCTTTGATGTGAGGCAAAAATTCTGCCAACTGGACATGCACTGAAGCACTGATCTGCAGAAACATAGGGAGTTTGTGTCACCTCCTTGACCCATCTGACTCACCAAGGATGCAATAAAACAGGGATTCACACAGGTGTGATAAAACCAAAGCACAAATAGCACCAGGTCTATTGCACTCAAACTTGCCAGAGTAGAAACACATTCGGAAATAGCCAGGAAGGACTGCAAGAGTTACCTAATCCCTCTTCCTTCTCCTTGCTAGTAGGCAGGATCTATTATACATAGATAATTGTTGGCACAACTTTTTCTGCCTTCTTCTGAAAGACGCCAAGACAGAAACTCCCCATACTCTTCTGAAAACATATTCCAACGCTTTGCACTCAGTACTGGTAGTTTTTCTTAACATCTAATGTCAGTCCATTTTGTTGCAATTCAAGCTCTTAATGTCTTACTTTCTCCATTATGGATGTAGAAAACTATTCCTCCTCTCTTTGAACAGACTTTTAATTCCGCAAAGTACTTTAAAAACTGTTCTAGCACCTCTCCTTGCCTTCTAGAAGCAAAGCAATCCCATCTTCTTCAGACTTTCCCTGTAGGTCATATGTTACATACTTCTGATCCTTTTTGGTATTCTCCTCTGGACTTTCCAGCTGGTCTACATCTATCTCATAGTATGGCACCCATAACATATACTTCTGTGCAATACCTCTGCCCTGCTGAGGACTTGCCTTTTTGACATCTGTCAGTCATTGTTAATCCATGCTTAGTTTTGGATTCTCTACCTTTTCTGCAAAAGTTATAGCCTGACTTTCCCCCATCCTGCATTTGCCAGTTAAAATTATTCCCGCCAAAGCATAGTGCCCTGCAGTTGTCCTTAATGAGTTTCATCTTGTTTTATTCAGATCACATCACCAATTTGTCAAGATCACTTGAAATTTTAATCCCGCCTTCCAGTGTTCTTGCATTTGGTTCCAGCTTTGCCTCATCTGCAGGTTTAAGAAGCACACTCCCTCTTCCATCACTGAGGTCACTAAAGAAAACATTGGGAGGTCTGTCTCCACGTCTATATTCTCAAATTATGTTCCTGTCATTAACTGTTCATTAGACATTATTCAGTCACTGAGGGCTGCCTGCTCGCATGATGCTGTACAGGACATAAACACTGAACTTACAAATTCTCCAAACCACAGACGGTCTTGAGCTTCTACAACAAAATAAAGTACTTTGTAACATGCAGTGGAAGGAGCTACTGGGTATCAGGCTGCAGTTTTCAATGGAGTCATTGACTATAGGATATCCAGATTCAGTGGTATCTGAATGCTTATGTGATTTGAAAATCCACCCCGAGTCATGGACTCTCTCTGAATCTCAGAGAAACAAGAACTTTCATGACCAAAGAATGTCTCAGTTTTGGACTCTGGCCCTGAAATCCTCCTACTCCTCTCAGTTTCCCAATGGACCCAGGTTGTCCGGCTTGAGCAACCCAACATGAATGGTTGTCTGAGTTCCCTCTGTGTTGTGCAAGTCACATAAAAGGGAGTGGGCTCACCGCCTTCCTGACAAAATGCACAAGTAAAGTTACACAAAACAGGTAGAAAGGATATACGGAAATAAGCACCCTCTTCCCAGCTCCTGCACACCCCAGAGGTTGTGCCACCTGCCCTGTGGAGCCAAGGAACAGCAGAACTGGGAGGAATGCAACTGGGGAGACCGGAGTCCCATTTTGTCCACACAGCAAGTCCGTATGTTCCATCTTTTACTGATTTTTTTTCAAATCTCCTAGGAACTTTTCCCGTGGGCCATGAAAATGAGGCCTAACCACAATAGTCTGCTTTTCTTAGCTGGCTTTCACAGCCCCCTAGAAGCTGGCTGTGATCCTTCAAAAGTTTGTGGGCTGCAAGCTGAAAATCGCGGTGCTGCCGCCATCGTACAGGAACTACCCCCTCCGCAGCATGATTCTGCCTAGCTAAGATCCATAACTGCCTCCAGTACTTTCACCTTAGGTGTCTGCAGTTAAGGTGGATTAATAGGAGCCTTACGCTTTCTCCCTCTTCTCCCCTCTACCTTGTTCCACAAACTCCTTACCTGCCAGTTATGTGTCTTCACATTGCAAACTTCTTGCCAGTCAGTGCCTTCCTGCACCAGCTTTGCCTGTGCTGGACCTTACCACATAGGCTGGAGGACCTTCTGCTTCCTCCTTGCTGCAGGTGTTTCACAGAGCCTGCTCCAGCATGGCTTTCACTTTCTCTGTGTGTTACTGGTAAACAGTCAGCCACAATCCAAGTGTCGTACATATTTTTCTTTTAGTTCTATCTTCACCTTCTTTTGTTCTAAAGCACTGTGCATCTAGATTCACGGGACCCCACTGGTAACTGACATTACATATTTCTTGAAGTATTCACATAAGCCTCTCCCTTCTCTGTCTTCATTCTTTTCCCAAGATCCTATTTTTCAAATTAAGTCTCCTTGTTTTCATAGACTTCATCTGTTTCAATGTGATTAATCCCCTTCATTATTTTAAAATCATTGACCGAATCACAGCAAGATCTCTTTTTAAACAAGATAATACCAAAGCTCTTCAGTCTTGCTTTATAACTCAGAGCTGAAAGGCACAGTATTATTCTCATTTTCCCTGCTTTATCCCCTTAATCATATCCTTCTTAGGTAGAGTGAGCAGTACTGAAAAGACCACTCTGAACAAGAACTCACCAGTGTTTTATGTAATAACAATAACACCTTTTTGATATATACTCTGTTCTTACTGTAATGCAACCCAACATCCTGTTCAGTTGTTGGGGTCTTTCTTCTACAGCTGCGTGTTAGGCTGAGAGCTCTGGGGATTATTTAAAAAGAATATTCTCCAGATTTATCAATTTACCTTCACGAACATTTTGTTCTATTCATTCTAATGGGAGCAATCACTTAACTAAACCCCAGCACTGTTTAGTGGCATTCTCTTGCTCTTTAGCTGGCTGTCTACCTAATCTCCTCTCCCGAATCTTACAGATTCCTCGATGGAAGCAATAAAAAGGCAGCTAAGGTGCTAAATACGAAAGAATCATTGTAGACATTAAGGGCTAAAGTCACTGCAAGGCAATTGGATCCAAGTATTTCTTGGCTATGCACACGTACACTAATGCTAGCTTAGGCGTTCACAGTATACTGTATTGTCACCAATGGATACCACACCTAATGATCTTGGTATCCAGAATCCACCCCTCTTCCAGAGCGGCTGGGTGGTTTTGCCAAACAATCTTAGTCTGAGCACCTTCTTGAACTGGTTGCATGCAGATTTCCCTCCCCTCCTCGTTTCCATTTCTAAATGACCCAACTGGAACTACTAAATTGTACTTTGCAAATATCCAGCTCCTCGAATAGAACACAGATCTCTCACCACAAGAAATGCTCTTCATTTCTCTCTGTATTCTGTTCTGCCTAAGGGAGATCAATCTCTCCACAGATGCAAAACCAATCCCCAAATAATCCTCTGGGACTGCACTGGCTCACAATCCCTCATGCCATGGCATCTTAGGCAGGAAGGATACATGGGCTGTCAGTCTACACCCAGAAAGAATCTGGTTGAACTCCCTGACCTGCCAGAGCCATCAGGCAATCTTTCAGTGCCTCACTTTATAACACAGGGTTTAGTGCTTTGTTATATATCATGGCTTTTGTAAGGATCATAGAAATGAAATAAAAATTATATGGTATAAATAGGAAAAATCATGAACGAAGAGAAGAAAAAATAAAAGAAGAAAGATGAGACATAAAGAGAGAAAGAAATTGTTCTTTTTTTGGCAGCAAGGAAATGATAAAGTCTGCAAGATTCGATGAAATGTTTAAACTGATTGTTGCCCAAAAAAAGATATAAAAGCTTTTGACCAGACTAAGGAGATTTTTGGTATGTGATGGAGTGGTAGGACAGGACTATCAGCCTAGCAGCATGCCTGGAAAGAAGTGGCTCACAGCAAAACATTTTTTGGCTCAATTCATGTCTTGAATATTTAACTCTAAGATTGTGAAAAACCCACTGCAGTGCCCGAACTGTAGGGTGATGCACTATTTGCATTGAAAACAGGTGTTCGGCTGGCTGGCTTTCTAGCGGAGCACAGTAGATTTGTCCCAGATTTTCTGTACATGATCTCTAGGTAATACTTGCCTTTTTTTAAGATGTTTCAAGAAAATTAGATAATTATTTTCCATGTTCTGAGCCTTCCCTGAACTGACTGACAATAGATTTACAGAGCTGAGCTGTAGGTCGGGCAGAGAGAGAGTCTGGCCAGCTTACAGAGGCAGTGAGTGGACTGTGGAAAAAATAGTGCTGCAGTTCTGGAGCATCTCTGAGAACGACCACAGCTCGTAACACATGCCCTGGCACACTGCAGTTATGGCCAGCGACCTACTGAGGTGCAGTCTCTGGCCGGGGAAGAGGAGAGCAAACAGTCTTGACAACCCAAGCATTCATTTCTTTAGTTTTGAAGCTATTTTAGGTAAAGAACTACATTAACTGAAACTCTCCACTGTGTTTATTCTTTTTAAATGGCTTTGAGATACAGTTTCTTCGAAAGATCCTGTATAATCAATCTCCATTGTTCTGTATATATTTGCAGAAGATAACAGCTTCATTAAAATATGGTGTGCTATTAACAGCAGTAAATATATAGCCTTAAACCTTAAAATGTAATGCAATTAAATAAGAAATATGAACCTAAGGAGGTTAAGTGCAAGCAACCACTGACATTTACATTTCACTTGAATTAAAAAACACACACAGAGGGAAATAAAGGGCCTCCGTACATACTTGGATAACAGGAAATCCCCTGGATGTAAAAATAGTGAATATAAGAATGGAGAATATAAAGGTCTAGTTCAAATTAAAGATTTTATGACTGAGGACTCCATCAAATCTTTGAACACTTACACTAAAGAGTTTGGAATGCTTCCAGTCCAATTCTTTATGTTCTCACAAGTGACAGATTATACTTCTGAACTTCTATGGCAAAGGAAAGAAAGAGTGATTGTATTAATCCATCTAAATCTGGAGCTTGCTAATTAAGATGAAAACTACAACAATCTGTGCTTAGGTGAAGCATAGTATTTTTATAACCCAACTCAAGATAATATCACTAGCCCAGCCAAAAACAGAAGATTTAAGTTTTCAAATTATTGAACAACAATAAAGTAATGAACCACTTCATACTACATGATCAACAATCTGCACTAAATATAAACGTTTTTATAGTGCTCAGTCTACTTTGCTTTTTGTATTTCCAATACTTTCCTCATGGTGTTTAAAATACATAGTACAACATGCTGCTTCTAACTCTACCCCTACCTGCAGAAATGCAAGGATCTTCATTTGCAAGTCCACAGTGGCAGGCCACATTCAATTTAAGTGCCAGTCTCACACATATGTGTATTTGTAGCCATAAGATATTAAGGAGGACCTTTCAAACGAGAAGTTTGCAAGGGAGTCAAGCATTGGAAACTGATATACTACTTTTCCCAGGTTTCAGATGGAATTGAGGCAAAATTATGGAGGCCACAAATTTTTAAGTTGAGGGTATAGAGTTAAGCATTCATCACTGTGTCCAGGTATCTAAGCAAAGGAGCAGGGATTTGAGATCTTGTTGCAGAGTCCTCAAAAGATACTAATTACTGGTATCAAGCTGTTGTCTCTAATGACATCCTGCCAAGAGGTAATTGATCCTTCAATGAAAATGAATGTGACACATCTGAAAAGACAACTGATTTGGCCCAGGATGTTAGCAGAAACATAATGCCTGGCAGGACCACAGGGTTAAGGAACTCCCGTGTTTGGCCATAAACTCTGAAGTAACACATAATTCAGAGAATGAAAATGAGATAAAACAAAATCTTCCTGTCAGTAGGATCTCATCTCCCATAGGACCACATGGCAGTCCCTCTAGAGACAACACACACACTTTTTTGCTTTCTGTGAAGTCTTTGAGGGTCTGGCCTTGGGTGAATAAATAGATCAGACAATGTTAATAAATGCAGGCTCCTTCCAGACCAACAGGGGTGGCAGACACCACAGCTGTCAGCAAGAAACAAAACTTACTTTGAAATTTGATATTCAACACAAAAAACACACGGGTCTAATAGAATATGTTCCATAAGCCCTTGTGAGTCACAAATAACAATTATCCTTTGTGTTGTTTCAATACCTTCTAGTCCACCACCTATGAAATTGTTTTTACCAAACATAACAGGTTTTTGCCCAGCCCAACAAGGTTGCCGTGCCCTCTTCTAAGAGTAAAGTGTGCCCAACACATCCCAGTACAATATTTCTCATTTCTCACTATCAGGCTGTCTTTCTCTTTGATGACTCTCACAAACAGGTATTGAGAACCCCAAATTTGAGAGGTCTAACTAATGGTATGACTATATCCACACTTTAATTCAGTGTACATCTGCACAGTAGCCAAAAAGAAATGGTCCCATCCTTGTCCCACGTGGCCACATCCCCACTCGTCCTCATTACCTTCTTTCTGTTAGCACCAGGTTTTTGTGCAGTTATGCAGTGAACAGGTTCAAGGATCGGATTTTTTTTTTCTCCAGAGGCATCAGATTAGCTTTCAACTGAATCAGTTCCATCCAAACAGGTAATTGGAAGGAAGCTAGACAGAGAGCTGGGGACATGAACAGAGGCAATACTACTTCTCTGAGTGGGTGGTGATACAAGTTTAGATCATATGTAAAAAATCATGCATCAACAGCATAAATTAAGGGTCCAGGCTCTGTCAACAGGCAGTGAAGACTCTCCTAAATAGATGCTTCCAGTGGGTAATTCAGAATACCTAAACCAGAAGCCTAGACTTAGACAGCATGAATATGACGAGAACATAATCTCTCAGTACCGTAATTTCCACAAAGAGTTGAGCCTCTATTTACAAATACAAATGATCTGGGCTTTAGCAGAAATACTTTTGGTTAATGTTTTTTTCCATGGAAAAATTGAAATTTTCCCCTGTGAGGGGGAAAGAAGACCCTCTGAAGGGCTCTCCTGCTAACACAATAAACATCTGTGGGTTCTTTCCTCTCAAACGCTGTTTTTCTAGGGGGTCCCTCTCTGATGAATTAGCAGTCCCAGTAGATCATGGCAAACAATCCTGCATACCACATCTTAAGAAATGGTACTTCTTGGAACAGATCGGTTTGGTTTGCCTTAACACAGGCAAGTTAGCGCCACATTATCAAATGCACTGAGGTCACCAACTTCCATCAGATGATCTGCTTGATCCTTTTCAGACAAAAAAAAAGAAAAAGAAAAAAGCTTGGATTCCTTACAGAAATCTGAGTGTTCCAGATGGAAGCAGTAGGCTTGGCCACTCACAGCCCACCCACCTACAGATCAAGATGGACTGGAACAACCTCCTCCATGAGCCAGGAAAGTGAAGGGGGCTGGGAGGTGGGAGGAAGAGTTTCATATTTCATCTACCACTTTTAATAGAAAACAGAACATGGTGTGGGGTTGAAAGGAAAATGGTAAATCCCTGGAGATCCTAAGTGTTGGCCTTGAAAGTCAAAACTGTCAATCATACCATGTTCCCCTCCAACTCGTACTTCTTGAAGGGAAGACAGGAGGCAATGGACTGGCGTGTTTAGCCACTAGGTGTTACTGTTGCTCCACAGAATGTGACCAGAGCAACCACTTCAGAACAAGCAAAATGACATCTATCCGAGACATCATCTGCTGCTGTACCTTAAGATGTAAACCACAGGAACTAAACCCAACTTCTGGATTCACATATTGTGACTAAAAATCAGACCACTTTGGTGTGTTTGCTCAAGGGGGTTGTGGAGGTAGACTGCTGCTCCCTGTGTTTTGTTTATACATCACTACATAAACAGAGCAAGTCAAATTCATCCTTGGGGAACTTCCACAGACTTTGATGAAGGTACGCAGGGAGAATTGGGCTGCCTAAGGTGTCGCTGAGCTCATGTCCACCAGTCAGGAAAATACATTGGCCGCTGAGTTGTCTGCTTCCCCGGCCACAGCCTGCACTGACAATTCAAGGCATTTTAATTAATCCTAGATGTGCTGTCAGCCAGGTGGGTAACATTTCTCTGCTTGTGTTTCTCCATCTATAAAATGGAAATAAAGATCCTGGTCTCCTCTAGGAAAGACTTTGAGACCACAAATAAATCAGAGCTGTAGTCCTCAATGATCTGTTGGCATGAACCAAGCAACAAGTTTTGCATGAGCATTTTCTATTGATTCCAGAACAGGTTTTCTGAGACAGAATGATTGAACTGAGTGCTTTCACTAAAAGTGGCTACTAAGGAGGTGTAACAGACTCATGATAAAGAGCAGCGCTGTCAATGCAGCTTAATGTCCTGTGTCCATTTGGTCCTTTTTCATAGCTCTACAAAAATTTTATCCAGAGGACAGCCACACTTCATCCAAACCTTCATCGCTTACTTAAATCAACTGGACTTTGACCCTCACACAGATATCCCTTTGCAGAGATTCGTAAGCCACAATCTTCGAGTTTACAACAATATTGATTTTCTCCTTAATTTTTAGTAACAGGCTTCAGGGCACAAAAACAGGTGTTTCTTCCTTTCAATTCTTGTGTTCTATGCCTTGCCCCCAAATGAACCGGTAAAAATAAACAGAGGACGTAATGCAGGTCTCTGCCTGCACCCACTAGAAAGTTGTTTCTGCACACACACAATAAATGTCATGCAACGCACAACAAACAGGCAGAGCACTCATTCTCATGGTAAGTCTTGCCATGTGGTTGTACTTCTAACCAAGGCATTATTTTCACACACAACTTGATTTAAGTGCTCTAGGGCATGTTTTTCAAAGTTTGGAAACATTGTTACACTACATTAAACAAAGTACCAGTACTAAGCCACAAAATCTTATGAAAGATTTTTTTTGAGTTGTTTTCATAGGAAAATTTTTATACGCCACATTAAATGAAGTATAATGCAAACTTAAAATACTCTTCTCCGAAAGACTGAATGATTTGCAAGTGCTAAAGTACTATCTGAAAGGTGACTGGCACTGCATTTTACTGCTGCTTCCAGCAAAACCTCTGGGCCTCTGACTTGGAGGCGAAGCCCTCTTATCTGCAGTTCATGCAACCAGCATCACATGGCTTGATACAGCAATCAATGTTCTCACAGACATTTCAAAGTAAAGAACATTTTTATTGAAATATTATTGATAGCCTGCAATTGCTTTTGGCTTTTGAAGCAAGAAGGAGGATCTGTCCATGGAGAATCATCTGGAGATGATCATTTTTGCTTGCTATCAAAACGTTATGGAAAACTAGCCATCTAATAAACGCAAGACTTACCATTACCAGTATAGTCTGGAAGCCATTCACTTACTGCTGGAGTTCTCTCTGCTGCAGTCTAACAAAGAGTTTTAAACAAGTGAAACAAAATGGCCTTGCTGATTTGTACACTTGTACTCTCAACAAACAGTAACTAACCTAACTTTACCCATATGCCTAAGGCAGATGCTGATAACACCAAATGTACTTGACTTAAACGTCTTTGAAAACACCACCCTAAGTGGCTTGGCACTTTAATTCCTGCTTTCTAAAGTGACTTAAAACCCTAAACCACATGGATAAATCCAAAAATTGCAGCCTTAGTCAGTTGTGCTCTCCTTACTCTTCAGTGGCTAATACAAACACACAAAGACTCTATCTGACACTTCATCTAAAAATTAATCCTAATTGCTTTCTGGGCAGCTACACAAACAGCCAGTTTTACCCAATTTCAGTTACCTCTTACTCTTTTTTTTTCTTCCCCTCTTCTGTGCTGCTGTCCACAATAGAATCCTTTATAACACATTTCTCTTCATGTGCTAGCAGTAGCTAATAACATGTGCAAGCTAATGGGAGAATTTGCCCAGATTTCTTCTTGCTAGGTCACCCTTTCTGTCTTTTCTTTGGAAGTTATTCAGTCTGAAATGTGGAAAATAATATAGCTGCAGAAAGCATTACCTATGAATTATTCTAGTTCATTGTGAATTTGGTCCTGAATCACATGTGGATCTTCACAAACAGAAAATACACATCCAGTCTGCTACAGCAGAATCAAATCCAGTGCTAGGTGCAACTATCATTTGTCCATTGTCTTTGTCCACCAGCCTGAAAACAATTTCCGAAGTTTAAAATACTGTGTGAATGGTGTGATGCCACTGCCATATTGAACCATCCTAAACCATCCCCATGAAAGGAACGAAGCAGCAAATAATCCTACAGTGTGACGGAAAAGACTCTCCCCCCTCAGTGAGAGCAGAGCAATTCTGGTTCACATTTATTAGTAGTGCTAGTAATAAACATTTACATTATGGTAGCGCCTAGAGGCCCTGTTTGAAAGCTTGTCTAAAACTGCTGTTGTACCTGGGCACTAAACAACTCTGAAGCCGCACAGCTGCCTGCCAGATGTTTTTCTCTTAGAAGCTGCAATTTAAAAAAGCCTCTTGCTTCCCTTAACAAGCCTTAATAAGAAGCTTCAAGAGCTTGCTTCATCGTCCATTCAAGGAGAATCTGCAGCTAAAATAGCAAAGAACTTCAGGCAAGGGCAGCACTTCTCAAGCCAGTGAGGGACACCAGAGCGAAGCGCAAGCACAGGGCGACCTGTAAGTGTGTTGAGTATCTGCTAGCCTGCCTCTCGCTTTCCGGAGGGCAGAAAGGCCAAGGGGACACCTCTCCCCTGAAACCGTCCGGGCAGGAGGAGCCGCTGCCAGTCCCGCCCGAGGGACACCAAAGCTGGGCTCCCCTCAGGGCACGCCGGTTCGGGTTGAAAGCCGTACAGGCGCTGCAACCCCACTGCGGGCAGCGTGCGGGAGCCGTGGGTGCGCACAGGGCCCGAGCCCACCGCTCCCACACCGCCCGCTCCGTCAGGAGGGGCCCGGGGCAAACCCGCCACCAGGATACCTGAGAGGCCGCACCCACCTCCTG
>Ga0181612_136602_pt1 | contig 12464 bp, 7 predicted proteins | sample HoacroProtozoa21_FD_119630 | JGI IMG/M metagenome (GOLD analysis project Ga0181612, IMG submission 119630) | Hoatzin crop microbial communities from Cojedes, Venezuel. Combined Assembly of Gp0051906, Gp0051904, Gp0051908 | reverse complement strand
TCTCCTTCTCTGGAGATATTCAAGACCCGCCTGGACAAGGTCCTCTGCAGCCTGCTGTAGGTGACCCTGCTTCGGCAGGAGGGTTGGACTAGATGACCCACAGAAGTCCCTTTCAACCTCTACCATTCTGTGATTCTGTGATTCTGTAATGTCGTTGTCTTCATCTTCCGTATTTAGCCAGTCTGTCATTGTTCTCTGTGCAAATCTTTGCACAGATTAAGTTCCTGTAGCACATCAGAATTACAGTCCACAAAATGCAGTGAAAATAAATAAATCTATCTCAGCCCAATGTACAGGATTTTTTTCAACTCTCAACTTTTAGGCTTTTTGGCAATGGAGTTGTTAGTCATTCCTTAGGGTCAAGAACATACACAGATGCTCTAAAATGAGTTTCCTTGCTTTTGACAACTCTCTTCTTGGCACTTGGTGATGATTCTAAAGCTCTTGTATTATTTGGCACTGTGCATGAGTAAGCCACAGGTTAAACGATAGTGCAAGCAGATAAGTGTGGTGTTTAGCCCTAAGTATGTTCATAAAAAATAGAATTGTCAGGATAATTTCCAGTAAGCTAAAATTCCCTGACTTTTACTGTTTCAATGCCAAATGACTTTAGCCTAAGATAAGAAAAAAAAAGTATATCTAATGAAATGAACGTCTAAAAAAAAATTACTGTGGCTAAATCATCTGTGATCACAGCTACAGCAATGGTGTTTACTACCAGGCTGGCAGAAGAATTCTCTTGTGGTAATACAGCATTCATTGGAAATACAGGAAAAAATAATTTTTTAAAAAAAATAGAATTTATATAACATAATATGGAAATAAATATTCATGAGCTTGGACAGGCATCACTTTAATTTCTGACTGCATAACAGTAAGTTTTTGTTGGTGGTGCTGCTTTCTTTTATTGAGCCTATTTTTATCTGGGGAAAACTGACTGCTATTTTTCTATTCTGTGAGGAGAGAATCTTTCTGTAATTCCAGTCTAGGAAAACACTGCTTCCTTTCTGTCTATACACATGACATGTTTAAAGCTGATTAGAAAATGGATATCTCATTGGAAATATTTATATTTAATGTATTGGAAGGGGGAAGAAAGTGACGAAAGTGGACAGTTAAAACCACAGCATTTCTGTGTACTTTTCAGAAAAATTCTGTAAAGATTTGAAATGGAGTTTTTTGATTGTTTGGCAGCCTGTGGGGGAAAGCTTAAAATGCTAAGAGCCACCTAGTCTGTTTTCTTATTTCTGGCATTTTGCCCACAAGAGAGATGGGGACTGGGAGCATTGTTATGGGGCTTGTGATACTTTCTAATGTAAAACGTATCAGAAAATCAATTAGAGAATTTCTAACCAGCTGTTAATATCACGCCTCAGAGAAATGGTATCATGCTAGCGTGTCTAGCACAGCATTTTAAAAGGGCAGGTTCTCCCATGGACAACTGGGAGAACCAACTTCCGATGGTTCTCCAGAGGTCTTGTTAAAAAATAGTTGGGAGACTCAGCTATGTGTACTGTGCTATCTAGGGAGTTATGAGCACGCAGTATCTTTCTCTGCGGCTTGTTTGAGTATTTTCTTACACTAAGCAAGAAAAGGGTGAAATGATACGTAGCCGAGAGATAACTGCCTTTTATCCATGGGTTGTTTCTGTCTGCAAGTGAAGGCAACTGTTTCAGGGACCAGATTGTAAGGTTACAGCATATGAATATATTGAATCTTCCGTTGTTTTTCAAATCTACCATATTATTTAAATATTGCTTCAAAATTAACATTAAAATCAGCTAGTGCTTATACCACCATATCAAAAATAGTTCTTTACCGAGCTCTTTTCCAGAGTTCTTTTCCTAGTTCTTCTGTTGGTTTTAGCTTCATGTGTCTTGGGCTTTTCAGGGTTCTATTTTCCTGCCATTCAGTCTTTACTCAGCTGCTCTCTTCAGAGAGTGCAAGCCATCCTGTACAGTGAACGAGGCAGGACTCTTGCAAGAAAAGTAGTATCTGATCATGACTATCAAACAGGTTAGATAGATTAGAGGTGTAGAGGACTCTTGCTGTTATGCTAATTAATTTAGCTTTAGGTAATAAAATCCCTGTCTAGTTACCTGTCTGTTTATCTAAGAAGTGTGTATTCTCTTCTTGTCTCTATGTACACAGAAAATTATACTGTACATACATATATTCTTTTGATACATAAAAAATATTTTCATTTATATCCTGTGTTGTCAATTGGTTTCCAAATTTAAATTTAATTTGCCCATAACATAGTGCTGGGATCTTACTATACTTTGAAATTCGTTATGGAAGAGCATGCTTTATATCTAAGGCAATAGACTAGATATGATTTCCTGTATTTTATAATTATCATATTTTGTCATGATTGCGTGGCCTCAGGGTGAATAACAGTGTCAGTCAACAATCCTAGTCAGGTATGTTTTTAATGAGGTACATTAAATAGATTATCTCTTCTGTGAAGGGGAAGTTTGTAGTTCTTGTAAACATTTGGTAACGTGCTATAAAATATGAAATTATGACAACGATATTTGCAAACAATAACTTGAAATTGGGTATTTACCACTGGTTGGGCTGTCTTGTATGCTATATAAATGATGCTACATGATGTAGCTAGTTTGGGAGTCTTGTAAAATGTACTGTGTCAACCTAGACATGAGTCAAACATTTTTTTGGCTGATTTTGCTCAAGAGGCGCTTTTTTTTTTGTCCCTCCCTCCCCTGATAACTAGTTCATAAAATTATTGGGTGTGTGGGCTTATTATATAAGCCTGCTGAATAATGTTACAAAAGCTTGAGAAGCTGAGTTGAGCCTACCCTTGGGGATGTATAAGCCTTGTGCCCCCCTCATTTTTGCTTCTGCTAGTCACAAGCATAACCTCTTCAAAGAAAAGAGTCACAGATTATGAACATTGCGATGTTTTGCCTGAAGTAGCCATAGCACAGGATCTGATTTTTCACCTTGTACTAGAAAAGACTGAAGGGAGAATCAGAGATGGCTTGGAGCTGCATACATCAAATCAATTGGTATTTATGAAATAAAAAATATTTGTCAAAAATTGCGGATTTTTCTGCTTAACTCTGTATCCACTTTCTGCATTTTACTTGTCTTATGTCAGGTGTAATTAAAACACCATGTCTGTCAGTGCTCCCCCCTACTCCCCGAATTCCTGGCTGTTCTTCTGTATTAAGTTTTTTTAACCTCTGTTACCAAGTATTTAAGAAGGATAGAATATTGCTATTCCCAGTGTGATTTTATTTCTGGTTTAGAAGCAATTCATTTACTTAAAAGACAAACTAGTGTTAAAGGGTGAAATTTGTTCAGATGAAGTTCATTCAAGAGGGGATTTGGCCATATACATTTCCTATAAATGCTTTTCCGCTTGTAGTTGTTGTTTGCTAATAAAAATATTTCTTAGTCTCTGAATAAGTGGCTTATGTGAAAGTAAGCTGCTACTGAAGTGAGAAAAGACACTAATTTAATGCCTTTGCAAAAAGTAGGCATCAGCATGAACTGAGCAATTACCTATGCTCTTTAGCCTGATGAGTAGATCCCCAGCATGCCTAGAATTAAACCAGCTAGTGCACATGTAGTTTGGCAACAGCAACAGAACTGAGCTGCCTTTCACACAGCTGGTTGTAGGAGGAGACGTGAGAGCAGTCCAATATAATTTGAAAAGTTAAGAGAGTACAGGAATGAACTTGATACTTTTGGATAGAGAAAGACTTCAGGAAGCGGGAGGGTTACAGCAGTGGCAGTGGTGTGGAATGTAGGGGTGCAGATTGTGCTGAGTTAGTTTTACTGTCAGTAGAACAACTTCTTCCCAGCCTTGTATCTTATTTGGGGATTTTTCATCTGTTAAAGATAGGTTGTTCTTGGTGGTGTTTTGAAACAAGCAGTTATCATAGTATTTTATTTTCAAAGAACTTAGTTATCTGTCTTCTCTTTAGTAAGTGCCCAGGTCTTATAAAAGTCTTCAATATTTGCCATTTGTTCTTTCTCCTTAGTTACTTGGATGTAATGGTACTCTGCAGAAAAATCTAACAGCCTGTAGCTTAGTTTTCTTACTAAGCAAGTGATTATTACTGCTTTTAAAGCCAAGAAACAAGAGTTATTTTTCTGTTGATTATGCATTTTTAACTGCTAGATAGGTTAGTCCAAATAATTTGTTGTTGCTTTACAATTGCATATAGACTGAACGGCTGTATTCTTGCTGTTCGCATAAGGTGTCTAGCAATATTTTGTAGTGAACCCATAATACACAAGTTCAAAGCATATTTGGCTAATTCACATAGGTTACTTGCATTTAACTGTCCCAAGACTTTTTGTAATCATTAGATGACAAACTAATCGTGTAATTACTTTTTAAAACGCCTACACTAAATAGTGCTTTGCAAAGAGGCTGTGTGTTAATCGTGCTTGTTTCCCGGAAACCTTCATGAAGCCATAATTTTTTGTGTCTTGAGCTGTGTTGGTGTTCTCTAGTTACTCCTCATGGGGCTTTTTGTGGATCCCTCTGTTTTACCTTGCAATGTCTCACCACTAATGTTGATAGAAGTGTCACCATTTCTTTTACTCTCTGAAGCTTGTTTTTCGATTGTGGACACACAAATTTGATATCTTGATACGAAATTTGATTTGGAGGCTTCCAGAACTGAAAGAATAAAGCAGTTGCATCTAAATGTAGGTCTCACTTTTTAACATTTCCAGAGGACTGTTGCTCAGGATAAGGAATGTCCTGCTCCTTGGTAAGTGATAGATTCATTTATGAGTGTTCAGTAGCTGTGATACATTTTTTCCTGCATTTTGAGACTTGGTAATTCTGCTTTGAGTGTAATAGTCAAGTATTTCTTGTTTACTGTTTATATGGGATTTTGCAAAATCTGTGAGAAGTATAATGTAGGATTTGAGAAGACTACTCTTTTAAATGTTTGTGATAGTAAATTTGCGTGGAAATAATAGCAGTTCTGAGAATCGTCTAGTATGAGTAATACACTTTCTTCAATTGTAAAAAGAAGTTCAGTATCTACATGCATCCTTCCCATGGGGTGCAGTTGTTCAGGAACAGGCTGCTCCAGCATGGGTCCCCTGCTGGTTCACAAGCCCTACCAGCAAACCTGCTCCGACATGGGCTCCTCTTTCCACAGGTCCACAGCTCCTGCCAGGAGCCTGCTCCAGCACAGATTCTCCACAGGGTCAGAGCCTCATGTGGGGACATCCACCTGCTCCAGTGTGGGGTCTCTTCTACGGGCTGCAGGTGGATACCTTGGACCTCTGTGGGCTGCAGGGGGACAGCCTGCTTCACCATTGCCTTCTCCACAGGCTGCAGGGGAAAATCTCTGCTCCAGTGCCTGGTGTACCTCCTCCCCCTACTTCTGCACTGACCTTGGCTGTCTGCAGAGTTGTTTCTCTCATGTATTCTCACTCTTCTCTCCAGATAAATTTGCCATTTTGGTTTTCTCCCCCGTCTTATCTTCGTTGTCCTAGAGGTGCTGTTGCCATCACTGATGGGCTTGGCCTTGGCCAGCAGCGGGTGTATCTTGGAGCCGGCTGGCATTAGCTCCATCAGACATGGCGGAAGCTTCTAGCAGCTTCTCACAGAAGCCACTCCTGTACCCCATCTACTGTCAAAACCTTGCCATGCAAATCCAATACACTCCTAATCATCATTTTTATGAAAATTTTAACTTTCAGGTTTAGGAATTAGTTGGGGTGAACGAGTAAACAGATTATATGGCAGGAAATTCCCTCTAGCTTCTGAGATGCGTTACCATCTCTGCTTTTTACCCTTTGCAGGAAATGCTTTACATTCTGGGAATAATGAATCAATAAAAGAATCAATTTACAAGAAGTGTATGAGAGTCTGGGGAATTCCTCCTGACAGACTGCACAAGCTGAGATTGGATAACCCATTTCTTAGGAGGCATGGACACAGCATCTGAAAAGATGGATGGTAGTGTGAACTAGCCTGCTAATTTTGGTCTCTCAGAAGACAAGTCATTGGAACATGTTTATGGTAGAGATGCCTGCAGTTAAATGACATGGGGACAACATATTTGGAGGGGAGGGATCATGACCTTACCTATATCCAATAACAAAACTTTTAAATTAAAATAGAAATATTTCTTTTTAATAGGAGCTTTAAGAAATTCCTTTTTAAAGCTAAAGTAGGGAAACGTTAAATATTACATTGAACAACTGCCCTACTTTTTTGATTGTCCCCATTACGAATGACATGATAGCATACGTTTTCTACTTGACCCTGGGATGCATATAGCCCTTTCTGAGTCACGTACACACAGTCAAGCTGCTTTGAAACACTTTATTGGAGTATAAAGACGGTGTACAAATTATTGAACTGATAGCAGGTGTCTGCTGAACAGAATTTAGAGTCTGGCAAGCTTCATTGGAGAATTAGATGTTTGTGGAACCAACACTTGTAAATGGATGCAACATCTGCATGTGCGTTCTGGTAGGTAGGTTCAGTTCCCCACCTCTCTTCCTTTTTCCACAAAAATCACAGCTGGTTGTTCTTCTTCCACTACAAAGCAGTCGCTTCAGGTCTCCAGTGAACTTGTGCTTCATGAGATTGCACACTGTTGTGCTGAAACATGGTACTGAATTAGACATTTAAGATACACTAATAGATTGTGCACAGGTACCTTTTAGATTTTGACAGACTTAGGCCATTAAATATGCAAAAAAATGGCATTAAGGCAGGGGTCATACAATTAGGGTAAGGAAATAAAGGCCTTTAAATGTTACAGTTTGAGTGCTTGCGTTAGTCTGAAGGATTCTTGTTGCTGTAGTATTTTCTGCTCACTTGACTTCACAATGGAAATCCTAGTAATCATCATTCATTTCAATTGCCCCAGTTATGTCACCTGAAGCACAGAAATTTTTCTGCTTGCTTTCTCAAGCACGTATCAGACTGCAGAGGCTGTGAAAGGAGTGCTGTGTGATTCCACCAGGAAAGAAGAAGAAATAAGATACCTCGAGGGAAACCTGAGTTGCTTCTTGATTGGAACAAATGCTAAAAATACAAAACTTCCACCAGCCAATAATATGGAAGAAAAACAGCCCATGACGATTCTCTTTCAATTAGTGGTTTTTAATATTTGTTTCTAAACTACTACAACTTAAAATTAATAAGGTAATTTTTCACCTAGGAATATAAAAGCAGGAAGACTGCCATTTCATACATGTATTTCTTGAAATTTTTTTTTCCAATGAGAAAAGCTATCAAAGCCAACTCACTCTTGTGGCCAGTATTCTTCTTGAAATAGCGGAAGGAAATAGATCAAAACAATTTTGCAGGAAATTTTTGAGTTTTATTTGGAAAAAAACTCTAGCTGGATTCCCTTCTTGACAGTACCTCAATTTCTACATGCCCTAGATTCAGGAAAAAAACATTAGTAAATACCATTTTCCAGAGGGAAGAGATTAATCCAAGCGAGATGGGATACAAAGAAGATGTCCACTTTGTACAGCATGTATAGCGATTGGCTACAAGTTTAATCTCCATCTTCTTCTGAACACAGATGACATCTCTCATGGATGTAGGGAGGGTTGAAGATGCAACATAATGAATATCGGCGCATTCATCCTTTCTGAACAGCAGCCACTCTCTGTCTGTCTGTGAAATGATTTAACTTTTGCACGACTTTTGCAGGACTTTTGCAGGGCAACACTTTGCAGGCATCGTACAGGCCAGCATTTACCAGACACAGTGCAGGGTAGGTATGCTGAGATTGGTGAGCTCCCAAAAATAGTCAGGGAAACTCCCATGGTGAAAACTGTGGTTCTGGACATGTTCAAAGCAGTTGACTGATGAAGCTGAGCACTGCAAAGCTTTAGCATTTAGAATTCTGAAAGCAAACTGTCCAAAATCTCTTTTACTCATATTTATCCATTCCAAAGGTTAAACTTTTGTTTCTTACTTATAAATGTCCAAAAAGTCAGTGGTTTTCTCCACTAAGCTTTATTTTTCAACTGAGACGCAGTGGCAGAGGTGTAAACTGAATGAAAGGCTAGTGGGAGGAATGAACTGTCTTCATGTTATAACCATTTGGATTTTTACTTACAAAGACCTTTCCAAGAAAATAGATGGTAACTTACTTTATGATTCATTATACTGTGATGAAAATGAGGAGAGAAAGAAAGTGAGAGCTTGTTCAGTTTTCAGACTTCCATTGGCAATTTTATTTTGTTGTAAATATATCTCTTTCCTACCTCTAGCTCAGAAACCAGCTTGTTAAGTACTCAGAATTGCTGTAGGGTAGAGAAACCTGTAGGTTATGAAGTAAGGAGCCCTTGTGGGTTTCTGTTGTTGCTCAGAATAACAAAGCTAGAAAAATAGATCTCTTAGGCTAGAGTTGAGGTTAAGAAAGTACTCCCTTCTAGGTATAAGCACAAGGTTGCTTTACTCTTAAAAATCACAAATATATGTGGTTTCTGAGTAATTATAACAAAAGGTCATCAGTAATCTTTGGGAAAGTTATCTAATATTTTACACGGTAGATCTACTATGCAAGTAGCATTACGGATTCTCCATCTGGCTGAACATGTTCACATAGAAAGCTTTACAGAAATTGAACCAGATAACGACCTTCAGCACCCTGTAGCAATCTATAAATCCAGAAACTGGTTTTATACGTGTGTGGTTTCAATGTTTGGGTTTTTTCTCCCTCAGTATTCATCCTTCACCTTAAAGGTCACTGTCAAGTGCATTGAATTTTTTGCTGTCTGTAGAAGTTGTTAAAGCTGACTTCAGGGTTACTGCTTTAAACACTTTATGCTGCAAAATCTCTCATTTCCTCATCTCCTGACGTTTCCTCTCCAGTTTCCAGTGATGAAATCCATACTGAACCTTAATTAACAGAACCACGTTTACTGGACTGAGCAACATGTTTTCTAGACAGCTAATGATTAGTTGGGTTTCCCCAGAACATTAAAGTTGGATTCTTCTTGTCATAATGGAAATACCTTAAAAGTTTATCCTCACAGATAAAAATATATGATAAATAAAAATGTAAAATACATAATGAATGAAAAAAATAAGCCAATAGCCAAGGAATTTAGGTGGATAAGTAGCAAAGTTTAAAATCTACTGAATTGCAGTTGGCCTCATTCAGAAGAATCTGACCCAAGAGCAGTCAATTGGGAAAATACGAAGCCACCACTGACAATGTGCAGGAAAGAAGACAGAAGAGCAAAGAAGGAATATGAAGAATAGTTGCCACATGTAAAGCAAACCTGATAAAATTCTCTCGCTATTACAGAAACAGGAAGTCATGAGTGAATTAGTAAATACCAAGACAAGATGAGCAAAAACTAATAGAAATAACAATAGAAATAAACCAAAAGAATTCTTTGAATAGTCCCTTTCCACCATTTTGCAGCAAAATTATACACTCACTAATCCAGGATCAGAAATTTCAAATAGCGAAGACAGGCCACGAACAGAGACTCAAGATGAACAGCAGTACAAGAAGAGAAACTGGAACAAACTGGCAAATTGAACAGCAACAACTCACTAAGACTGGTTGGTACCTATCCAAAAATTCTGCAGCTGCTGAAGACAGAAGAGATTTAACAGCTAATAATATAGGTAATCTCTGGTTAAAAAGAGCAGCTGTATTGGAGGCCTGCAGCGTAGCAACTGTTCTAGGTCTAAAAAAGGTAGTAGGGATCTGGGGAATTACAGATCACAGGGCTTTATGTCACTATCAGTTAATCTTTTCAGAACAATAGTTAAAAATATTATTTTGAAAAAACAGTCTAAAACACCTCGAGGAACATGATAGAACCAATGTACGGTAGAACGCCATATCTTTAATATGTGTAAAATCATTGAGAGAGGATGAGAATGGTGAAGCAGGCAGATTTGCAAATGGCAGAAAATTATTTCATTTGGCAAGACTGAGAAGATTGTAAGGTGTTCTGTAGGAACCTCATAAAGGTGTGCTAGTAAGAAGCATAATGTCTAAAAATCAGTACTGGCTGATATCCAGGAGCAGCAATTGAAACAAACAGCTTAAACTATTTGCATGTATAGTTACCCTGAGCAATATGCTGACTCAAATTGGTTTTGGAGCCAAGAAATCCACAGGAATTTTTTTATTTATGGAAGGCTGTATGCACTGTGAAAGATCTATGAGGTTTATAAGATCTTATGGTTTAAGGTATAGAGCAATTATTAAGCACCAGGAGCTACGGAGCAGTAATCTTTGTAGCAAGTCTTCATCCCTCTTCAAGAAGGGCAAGCAGGAAGATCCAAATAACTAACTAAAGGCTGGTCGGCCTCACTTCAGCCCCTGGGAAGGTGATGGAGCAAACTCTTGTCATCAGTGGTGCAAAGTCCAACTGGCAGCCAGTAACCAGAAGCATACCTCAGGGGTGGACATGGGCTCTACCCCATGCTCTTTAATGTCTGCAGTATCAATCCCTACGGCAGGACAGAATGAATTCTTAGCAAGTCTGCAGGCAACCCCAAATCAGGAAGAACAGTCAATACACTAGAGGGCAGGGTTGCTACTCAGAGAGACCAGCACAGGCCGGAGAAACGGGAAAACAGGAACCTCATGAAGTCCAACAAAAATGTGAGATCTGGGACGGAATAACCCCATGCAGCTATACAGGCTGGAAGGAGACTGTCGGGGAGGCAGCTCTCTAGAACTGGACCTGCAGGTCCCACTAGGCAACAAGCAGGACATGAAACAGCAGTGTACCCTAGCAGCAAAGAAGGCTAATTGGATCCTTGAATGTATTAGACAAGACTGTGGCCAGCAGGTGGAGGGATGTTATTATTCCACTCTTCTGAGCACTGATAAGACGTATCTGGACTCCCACTGCAAGAAAGACATGGACATTCTGAAGCAGGTCCAGCAAAGGGTCACCAAGCTGATGAGGGACTGGAGCACATGACATAGAAGGACAGACCAAGAGATCTGACTTTGTCTGTCCTGGAGCTTACAACAACCAGGGGGCACCTGCATTGCTACCTACAGCTACCTGATCAGAAGATACAAAGAAGGTGGAGCTAAACTCTTCTCAGAGGTCCACATCACTAGGTAGAAGGCAGTGAGCATGTTGTAGTTTGGCCCTGGCCAGCAACAAAAGACCACGTAGTCACTCTATCGCACGTCCCCATGCTGGGGTGGGGAGGAGAACGGAAAGAAAAAGGCAAAACTCGTGGGTCAGGACAAGGGCAGTTTAACAGAACAGCAAAAGAATTGAACAGTAACAACAATAATACCGATAAGAAGGATATACAAAACAAACCACGGAAAGGCACAGAGCAACTCTCACAGCCTGATGCCCTACATGCTCCCGAGCCACTATTAACTTCCCCCCAGCCAGCTCTCCCATTCAGAACCGAGCATGACAGCACATAGTATCTAATACCCTGTTTTATTTGGCCAGTTTGCTTCAGCTGGCCCAGCTGTGTGTCCTTCTGGTTTCTTGTGAAAATTAACCCTTTCCTGGCCAATTCCAGGACAGGGCACAACTTGTAACATGGGAAACTCCATTTAGATATAAGGAAAAATATTTTTACCATGAGTGGTCATGTACTGGAACAAGCATCCAGAAAGACTGTGGGATCTCCAGCCTTGGAGATGTTCAAGACTTGACTAGACACGTTCCTGAGAAACCTAATCTAATTAGAAATCCTTTGAGCAATTAATTGGATTAGATGATCTCCAGATGTCTCTTCCAACATAAATTATCCTATGTCTCTGTGATTCCAATTGCTTTCAAAACTTTTCACCACTAGTAGTCATGAACCTTCCTTTGAAGCATCTGATACCCAGCTGTGTAAGAGATAGTATACCAGCTACTTTACACCTCTTTAAATCCCACAGTCTGTTCTAAATGAGTGAGTAGTGCAAGGAACAGAGTCATGCTGACAGTTTGCCTACATGCAAAGGTAGGCAAGGTATGCAAGGTGCCTGTGACCAAGCATGAGAGTCCACATGGAGCAGCATACTGACAGTAAGGCAGCTTTAAAGCTTACCTCAAAAGATAGTAAAGACTTAGCCCTAAGGCATCTTCTGTCTAATCCCATATTGCTGTTGCTGTCTGTTTACCAGAAAAACTCTTCTAGTGGGATTTTTAAACAATCCGCAAGATAGTTGGAAATAAGGGAAAAGAAATAACCAGACACAAAGAAATTCAGACATTCACCATTTTGACCACATGTCATTTGATGGCCCTTCTTTGATGAAGCTGCTTTTGTTGTAGCATCTCAATTTGAAAGTGTATTCATCCTGTTATTGAAAAATCACTTGTACATTCTCAAAAGTACGGAGGGTGAAAGTGAAAAATGGCTGAACTCATTAACATAATCTAAAATATATATATGAGCAAGTTCTTTGAAGATGATGTCTCTAATTGTTGTACTGACATGTCAAGTATGATGTAGTTGCATCAATCTAGAGAGGCAATTTAGACCTTTA
>Ga0181612_166174_pt1 | contig 12465 bp, 1 predicted proteins | sample HoacroProtozoa21_FD_119630 | JGI IMG/M metagenome (GOLD analysis project Ga0181612, IMG submission 119630) | Hoatzin crop microbial communities from Cojedes, Venezuel. Combined Assembly of Gp0051906, Gp0051904, Gp0051908 | reverse complement strand
TTGTTTATTTAAAGGTGATTCTATGATTGTTTTTAAACAAATTGCTAAAAAATTAATGTTTATATTATTGGCAATTATTATATTAAACACTATTATTTTTAATTGTTTTGATTTTGAATTTCATGTTAATGCTGTAGCGTATGGTTCAGAGTTGACTGATGAGGTTAAAAATTTATTAAATAATGCTCAACGAACTCCAGGGAAAATGGCATTTCCGGTTTATAATCGTAAAACACCAACTGCTGATGTTGACAGCGAATCAAATAATTCTCCTGCGGATAAAGGAAGTTATGATGGTACACGTGGTTTATTTGTAATGTCTGATGCTGATATTGATATTATGGAAGATTTTGCAAAAGAGCATTTTACAGATGATATGGATATTGCAACACGTCTATGGACTGTATGGAAGTATATTCATGAAGAAACACATTATGCATATAATGCATCATGTAAATATTGTGGTAAAAATCATTGGACAGAAACAGAAGGGCGTTCGTATGTTTGGATGTGTATGGTTGCTAATGCTGCACAATGTAATGGATATAATGGATGCATGGCTGCATGGTTAACATACTTTGGATTTGATGCATATCTTGTAAGAGGAACTATAAGCAGTCAGCACTACTGGTGTGAATGTGTAATTGATGGGACACGCTATTATTTTGAAACAGGTAATCATGGTAAAAATGGAGATGGTTGGCAGTATTTTTGTGATGATTGCGAGAATGGGTCAGGACATAAATATACACAGTCAACAAGTGGAGCGAATTCTTATAACACTGCATCATTTAATTATGATAATAATGGTGTAACTGCAACACTTGCTGATGGAACAAATCCATTATCAATAACCTCTGAAGCACGTGAAAGTATTCTTGGCAAAGGTAATGGTGGTACATTAACCGCTGATGCAAATACAAATGTTGACAGCAATGCAACAGCAGATAACTCTGGTTCTTTAAGCGGTGATGGTATTGATGGAACAAACAAGTTCAGTGACACAACACTAAGAAGATGTTATTATATGTTACGCCATCCTGTAAAAGCAATAGGAAATCTTTATGCAGGTATATGTCAAATGTTTCATAATACAGTTGCTGTTGGATCTATTGGCAATGTATTTAATCTAACATGGATTTTTGATTTTGATCGAATAAAGCGATTGATGATTTATTACATGATAGGTTCAACAATTATTGCAGTTATTGCTTTTGTTTTACGTGGATTGAAGTACATGGTTTCTGATGAAAAGACAAGTTTGTTTGCAGTTTTCCGTGATGTTAAAAATTATTTAATTGCTGTGCTGGTGCCTTTGCAGGTTATTATTTTGGTATCAAATTCATTTGATGGTATATCAAATATGTTGGTTAAAGATGTTACAGGTAAAATCGCAATAATGGAAAACACATATAAAGAATTTGATTCAGATTCTTCAGGACTTGTAGATGGTGTTGTCGAAGAACAAGACCAGGAAGAAACACAACCAGTAAAAGAGGATAAAATTGTTAATTCTTGGAGTCTTACAGATGACGAATCACTTGGACAGTATATATTTCGTGAGACATTTGTTGATTCAGGAAATGGTGATTCATATTCATATTCAACTTTAAAATTTCCAAATGGTTATAATTACGCAACAAACAGCGTAATATATAAGGAAATTTCTTTTAAAGATTTATATAACACTGTTGATTATGAAAAGTTTATAAATGATATGCAGGCAACAGTAATTTCAGGTGGCGATACATTAGAGTCTATTGAACTTGGTGTTCCTGAAGAAACAACAGATGCAACCGATTCAACAAATGATGATATAATTCCTTCTGAAGAAGAAACAACAAATGTTTATTATAGCACTTTTGAGGATGCAACAGAAATTGCTGAATTAACTGACAGTGACATGAGTAACATTGTATATTCTGATAACCTTCCATCTTATTTATATTATTCATGTAATCGTTTTGTACCTGTACATTATAATGAATACAGCGATTCTATATTCTATTATTTTTATGATTGGATTAAATATCAATATCTTGCATATTATGCAAATAATGATTCAACTGATACAACTATAAATTATGCAAAAGCATTTGTATTACCTGGTGAAGAATTCGACGATACTATTGTTAATATTAAATCTGATAAAGATATAACAGATGACACTGAATTCGATAATTATCGTGAACGTATTATGCTTATTGAAACAAATTATTTTAAAGGTTCAAAAACAGGAATGTATAATATGTATAATAATATCAAGTACACACGAAATAATTCATATAATTACAATGATTTATTTGGTTTATCAAATCTCTTTGATATGACTACAGAATCAATCTATGAAGACACTTATGCAGGTGTTGATGATTTCTATGAGAATGCAAGAACACTCTATGTGTGGGCAAATGTGACCAAAGCAAATTATATTAATGGTATGAAAACATATGATGAATTTCGTGATATGGTTATGGATGGTGATTATTCAATGATTGAAGTGAGTCCTATATCAGCTATAATTGCATCAGATTCATGGAATTGCTATAAGAAAAATTCAATTTTTAAAAGTGGTTCATTAGGTGCTGAGCTTGGTAAGTGGTCATTCACTCCAACAACAATTGCAAAACAAACAGGACTTGATATTGAAGAGGAATATAAAATAGGTTCAACAGAACGTATTCCATTTAGACTTTATGCATCAAGTGTAATGATTAATGAACAAGATATTGAAGTTACAAAACTTGAAAATAAGCTGTGTCAATTAAATAAACAGATTTATAAAGATGTACTTGATACTGTGAATTACATGAATGGGCAGGTTACTGATGACACTTTGATATTTGTCTCCGCTCTATTGGCAACAATAAGATTTAATGATATGTTTGATACAACATTTAATAAAGCATATCCTGATGGAATTGAAGCAAGCAACCTTGATATGGATAAAATAACACGTTTAACATATCAAACAAGCATTTCAAAGGATGATTCATTTGATACAATTTATTCTATCTATGATCAAACAGCAGGATTTTTCACAATACTTTTGGTTGTCATCAACGAAGTGCTGATTATATTTTCTTGTGTGATTCGTACACTTGTGCTTGCAGTATTCTTTTTAGGTGTAATTCTATTGACATTGAATTATTTAAGAGGCAAAATGCCATCACAGAATATGTTATTTAGTGGATTGATATGGCAATTAATATCACTGTTTACAATGCATTTAATAATTGTGTTATCAATTAATATTAATATTAATCTTCTTGGAAATATTGAAAATGGTTATGTTAAAGTTCTATTATCGTTGATAAGTTGTATTATTTATTTCTTTGTTGCAGTTGTAAACACTGCGATGCTTTTGATTCTTGTAAAAGATATAAGGCATTTTGGTGGAATTCAAATAAATAAATTTATAAATAATATAATGTCACAAGTTGATGAATCAACACGAGCTGTTGGTGAAAAACTTGAGCTTGGTAATGTATCATTAAATCTTTCAAAAGAAGAGAGACAAAAATTAATAAGAGAATTAAATAATGTTAAGCTTAACACAATTGATAAACTAAGAGAAGCATCATCTATTGATAGTACAGTTAATGTTGAGCATTTTGAACTTTTGTCAAAAACAGAAGATGATTATAAAAGAAATCAAGTGCTTCTTGATAATTTAAATAATAAATGTATAAGCTTTTACATTGATGGAACAGAGTTTAAACTTAATAATGGAACTTTTGAATGCGTTGGAAAATCAAATAAAACTGATAAGATGCTGAAGAAAGGATATTGTTATAAACTTAATCAATTTAAAATAAATAAAAATAAATCAAGTGATGAAAGCAATGTTGTTTATGATTATTTGATTAAAACAATTGTTGTTGACAATAAAGATAAAAAGATATTTTTTGAAGGAAAATATGTTTCATGTAATTATCTTATAAAACAAGGTTATGTTGTTTTAGATTGTGAAGATTTAATTGAAGCTGATGGTGAGTCAGTCATTCTTAATAATGAGATTGTTTCAAGAGAATATGCAAAGCAGCTCTATGAACAATCTATTGACAAATAGAGGTGTTGTTATATTGTATGAAAAATATTTTAAACAAATTTATTAGTTATGTTATAGTGTTTGTTGTTTTAATGAGTTATATTCCATTTAATGTTTATGCAGATACAACTACAACCACAGGCACAACCACTGCAACAAGTACAGAACCCACCACAACAGGTATAACATCATTTAAGACATATTATTCAAAAGGTGATTCTAGAGTTGCTGATCTTGCAAAGGTATGTTCTAAGGAACAAGGTACACTTGAAGGTATGGCTTTTGAAGCAAGTTTAATGTGTAATTTATTTGAAATTAAACCTGGTGATAAAACAGATTTAAAAGATTATGTTTATGATAGTGGGTGGTTTGCAAAAAAATCAACACAAGGATTGTGGGATTATACTGATAAAACAACACCAACAAGAGATGAAATTATAGAGGTTGTTACAAAGGTTATTGTAGAAGGATATCGTACAATACCTGGCTATATTGATGAACATGATTGTTTCAAAGATTTAGAGAGTGTAACAACTGAAGATGGCACAAAATATTATATATCTGGGTCAGGTAAAAGTGCATATGTTGTTATTAATGGTGAAAAGCAATTTGCCTCGTCACAAGAGTTTCAAAATTTATTTGTAGCAAATAAATCAATATGTACACAAGATCCAAATCGTATACCTGGTGGTAGCTGGTGGACTTTCTATTGTTTTCCTGGTGAGCCTGGTATTGTAGATCCATTTGGTTATGATGCTAAAGGTGAAGCACGACGTAAAGAAGTTGGAGAATTTCATTATGAATATGGAACTTGGGATCCTGTTGGTGGAACACCTTCAAATGATGATAACTCATCTGCAGAAAATCAACTTGCTGCAGAATCACAAGCAAATGCTGAATCAGCAGAACCATCTGAACTTGATGGTATGACTGAATCTCAAAAAGATGCTTATATGATTATCACTAATAAATTTATGACAACAACTGAACTCCAAGCAATGGAATGGAATTTAATTATTTCACAATTTGCTGTACCTTATAAAGAGAATATTCAAGATGTATGGAACCACACTGCATTCAAAGATATGCGTGAGAAAGGTTTAACGATTGATGACAATCCTTATATAACAACGATACAAGAGAATCTTAATGCACTGAGTTTTGATCAATTATGTGCTGTAATCGATATGGGTGTTGATGTAACTTCGGTAACATCTGAAACAATTAAAACAAAAATGAATGATATTTATAATGTCATGAATGAGGATGGGCAGATTTACTACAGTCCGCTCTATTGTGAAGATGGTAATATTGCATATGTCGAAGATATGTTTGATGATGAAAACAGCACTCTTGTAGTGCATGATAAAATTGCCACTGTTGGTTCAGCAAATTCTGCTGAGTCTCTATGGAGTGCAATGAAGTCTATGCGTGATGATTATATTGCAAAGCCGACTTCGAAAGAAGCAATTGCAACTGCTGTACAGCAAGGCTCACATACATATGATATAAGTGTTCCAGTGTGGGTAAATACTGATGCAGTTATAATGTATAATGCAATATTTGTTGCGAATGCAATTCGTGTTAATGGTTATGGAGATTATTTAACATTTATTCAAAGCGTTGGAAATGCTCAGTTGTATATGGACCGTTGGGGAAATGTATGTGCAAATCTTCGTGTTGACGGTGAAGAACACATGTGTATTGTTTATCCTGCATATGCAAATCCTTTATTGATATCAACAGAGACCACTGATGATGACAGTGTTGGGTATGTTTACGAAGACTTCGATGATCTATGGACAATTGATTCAGGTTATACTTATGGCGGGTCAAATTCTGAAACAGCATATACAATTGATCCAAGTGTTGTAAATAAAACATATAAAGAAATAAAAGATACATATCTCACAACAAAGGTGAGTGAGCTTCAACCAAATGATTTCTTAGGTGAAGAGTCATCAAATTCAAGATCATATGATCTGGCTGTGCGTTCAAGTGGTAGCGTATTTGCAGGAACATACAGTCGTAAAGCATCAGATTATGATCAGGATAGAGATATGGTTCCAATTATGCGTGTTGATAATACAGATAATATGCTATTTAATAAAGCTATTTTATCTGCTTACACACGTGACTCTATTAATAAAATAACAACAGATTCAAATGGTAAAACAACACAGTATGATGAAAATTGGTATGGATGTTTTAATGACCGCACAACAAGTTATACAAAGTTTGCATTAAGTTCAGAATATAATTCAAATCAACAAGATGCATTATTCAGCAACTCTATTGTCTTTGATAAATATTATGTTAAAGCTTTATTCTTTCAACAAAGTGGCTCGAGTCCTGTAGCATCTGTGGATGCAGATGAAATTAAAGGACCATATGCTGTATATGGCGATGCTATAAAGTTGGATGCAAGCACAGTCAAATTAGGTATTGCACAATGGAAAGATGATGGTGATAAATACTCTGTAAGCATAAGTACTAATAAATATATAACAAATACAGATAATCCTGTTGCAAAGATTAAAGACACTTCAGTATCAAGTGAGCTTACAGTTTATACAATGTTTCCATTTATGCAAATGCATTCATATCGTAAAGGATTGTATTCTTCAAATCCTAAACTGCAACCAACAAAGACAACAGGTTTCAGCCTTAATAGTATCTTTGAAGATAAATATGTTTCTGATTCATGGAAGTATGAAAATCTTGTATCAAGTTCAAAAGATGATTCAAATACTTACAACTATAATGAAGTCTACTGGAATGCAATGATGGCTGATTCTGATAAATTCAATACTTATATTGTATTCAATTATACAAGTAAAGTGGTACCAAGCAACTCATCGATCTATGGACTTGGAAATCGTATTGAACAAATTACAGCATTAACAAAAAATAAGGCATCTGTTTATTATGTTGCATCATATGCAGAAGATCGTCTTGCGGATAAAGAAACAATTGGTAAAACTTATATGTCAATTGCTTTACTTGATTCAACATTGGACTTTGGAAATGATTGGCAGATTTGGAAAAGCGATAATTCTGCAGGTATTGTTAATTCAACACAAGATGGACCACGAACAAGAACATTTGAAGGTCTTGGTGTAACTGGAAATAATACTGCTACAGGAAATCAACAATTCTTTCAACCTAAACAAATGTCAGATTCTTCAGCAATGTACTGTTTGAGATATTACCTAAATGATCAACGTGTATCAGATGTATTGGAAAACTACCCGCTAGAAGATATCACTCTATTAAGCTTTGTTTGGAGAAATTATTATTTGCCACAAACACCATTCCGTACAAAATTAAATGATATTATTTCAACAGAATCAGATGGTACAGAACAAAACACAGTGGAATCAACTGAGGAAAGCACTGAAGAATCAACAACAACCGGAGCATCAACCGATGCTGAATCATCAACAACAATTGAATTATCAACCGATGCAACAGAGGAATCATCAACTGCACAATCAACAGTGGTTGTAACAAACACTTCGGCAAGTGAAGATGATGGTAAATCATACACATATCAATATCGTGTCGATTCATCAGAATCTATTGATTTTGGTTCAAATACTTTCTTTGATAAACGTACTGCTTTGACACCTTATAATATTTATTCAGAAACACCTAAGGCTGTTAATAACACTTTAATTTGGACAAACAGTTGTACACGTGAAGTTGAAGATACAATTGCTCCAGATGTTGTTGGTATTGGTTCTGGTGCATTAACAGGACTTGGTGAAATTGACAGTTTGGTTGTTGGTAATACAACTATTCATCGTGTATCATACAACTTTGCAGAGCTTCTTCTTGCAATAAATCAAAACACTGAAGGGGATAATCTTGTAAGACTTGTAACAGGTTATGATGCAACAAAAGAATTTGACACCGATAAGATTATGACATCCATTGAAGCATTCTTTGAACATCCTGTTATTTCATTAACAACAATTTTGATTGGTTTTGTACAATTTGTACATAATAATGTCGCAGTTGGTAACATTGGTAATGTATTTGACATAAGCTGGATTATTGATTATGCACAAGCACAGAATTTTGTGAGATATTATATGATATTCAGTGCATCTATCTGTGTAATAACATTAATTATAAATGGCTTTAAGTACATGTATAATAAAGAAAAGAAAATTGATGCTATGGCTAAAGAATGGTGTATTGCTGTTTGTATTTCAACAATACCTGTTATACTTTTCAACTATATTGGACTTGGACTTAATGCTATGGCAACCGCACTAACAGGAGATGTTGCAGGACGGCTTGCAGCAATTGAAATTGAGAAAGAAGTTGCATCATCAGAGAACTTGAATATAAACTTTGAGGAAGTTTATTCTGCATATAAAGAACAGTTTGCAGATATAAATGATTCTTATGAACAACTTGCACTTAAGGTTCCAACAAATTATAATGAATCATTAGGCAAATTTGAATATCAAACAGTTACAATTAAAGACCTCTATGATAGTATCGAATATTCTAATATACTTGCAAAGGCAAAACTTGAGGCATCACGTCTTGAACTTGGTTCTATCGAAACAACTACAGATACAAGTGGAACAACTACAGCCACAACTACAACTACAACTGTTGACGATGCACAGAAACTTGCAGAAGTTATGACACTCTATGAAGGACAAAATAAGTCAGTAAATCACTTCTATTATTCATATAGTGAATTTGTCCCAGTGAACTACAGAAATTATGGTTCAAATATTTTCTATTATTTTTATGATTATATTAAATATCAGTATCTGGCATATTGGGCAAGTCAAGCAGATAGTGGCTCAAGCACATACAGTTCTGCAGCAAAGAACTTCACTTTACCTGATGCAGCAAATCAAGAAAAATGGTCATCTTATGTTGGACGTATGTGGGATGCAGAAAGATATATGCTACTAAAATCTTATAATGGTATGTATATTATGATGCATGATGACGATTATAATTACAATAAAATTTATACAGAAGATGGTCAAGAGGTTTATTCAGGAGCATATCCAACAGATATGTTTGGTCTATCGAATTTGTTTAATATGACAGACACATCTGGAGAATCAAATGGTTATGCTGGTGTACCGAATGCAGAGTATATCACTGTGCTTACAAAGAATGATGAAACAGAAAACCAATTAAGACAATGGCAAACATCAACAAAAGCAATAACCGAAACAAGATTTGAGAATTATGGTAAGTATTTACAAATGGTAAACAACTCTATTAAGTATAATAAATCAAGTTTAATGACTTATCTTTATCCGCTGTCGTATTTTATGGATAATCCTGTTTGGAAGGTTATTGAAAATGAAGCTTATGAAGGTACTGGTTCATCACAAAATGCCAAGTTTGAAGATTATGCATTCACACCATCATATTTATATAATTATTTTGAAAATGATTCTACATATCAATACACTACATTAAATGGTACTTATGTATTTGATAGCCCAGAAGCTATGGAAGGTGCAAACTATTTAAATGCAACACAGAAATATAATCTTTATAATCTTAAAGGAAATCGATTACCTTATAGACTCTATGCATCAAAATCACAATTATATGCAAGCACATATAATTCAGAAGACAATTCTTATTCAAAAGAGTGCACAAGCTTTGAAACAAAACTTATGAACTGCAGTAAGAATATATTTGAAGGTGTACGTGATGCAACAGAATACTTACAAGGTGACATACGTGATAGTTCATTGATATTCACTGCAGCATTAATTGCCACTATGGAATTTAATAAAGAGTTCTCGCCATTTATGTCAACATCAAGTCTTGAACCACAAGGCTTCACTGCTGAATCAATGGACCTTGATAAGTTCATGCGTTTAACATTCGCAAACTCTATGGATGAGGTTGTTAAAAACACTGATGTTATGTATATGATTTATATACAAGAAGGTGGTATATTCACTGCAATTATTGTAATGTGTTTTGAAGTTTGTATTGCAATTGTTATGCTGCTACGCATTGGTGTACTGCTACTATTGTTTGTAGGATGTGCTTTTGTATCATTGACATATTTTGTTAATAAGTTCAGACTACGGCGTGAGATGATAACAGGTCTATTAACACAGTTACTTCAGGTATTCGTAAGTCAGTTTGTTTTAATAGTTCTAATAACAAATGGTGTAGATTTTGTTGGTGTGACAAATAGTGCAATCGCACGTGTAGCAATGGCATTAATCATGTTAATTGCTTGCATTGCAATGGTTAAATGGTCTTTATATATGTTCACTTCACTTGTAAAAGATTTTAAGAACTTTGGTGGTACAATAATTCAAGGTGGTATAAATGCAGTAAGTTCAAGATTAAATTCTGCATTTGCACAAATTGAAAAGAATCAACAATTAAAGGATATTAAAGCAATTATTCAGAATTCTAATATTATTGAACAACCAGCTGTTGCAACAGCGAATGGTACAACAATTCAAACATCAAGACGTAAAAATAATTCAACAAAAATGAAACGAATTTCAGATAACATTATTAAAACAAAACAAGCAAACGTGGAAAAACAAGATAATGTTATATATAATGAACTTGATAAAAATTCAGCAAGACGAAATGCAAATAAAAATAAAACAACAAAAAGCAATCAACAACAAAATAAAACAGTGAATAATAAATCAACAAAACAACAAGGCACTAAACAAACAAATAAAAATGTAAATCATAATGCTGATTATAAGAAGGTTGATGCTATGCCAACAAAGAAAAGACAGAACTCTATTGACAAGCATAAAGAACATAATAAGGGTAAGAAATAATTCTTAAAGGATATGATAAATATCATATCCTTTTATAAATACCAAGCTCTATTGGTATTTATAAAAGGATAATATTGTTAAATTAGGTGGTGTTACTATTATCTAAATGTGTAAAAAATTGTTATTAAAAATACATGCAGTTTTAATTGTTTTTGTTATACTTGCATCAATGCTTGTATACTTTCAGAATTGTACAATGCTACATGCATTTGCAACAGTATACCCAGATGGTTGGCAAAACTGGAAACAATGGGATACTCGTTGGGCACGTGCAGATGGGTGCTATGTTAAAGAATATGGCTGTGTTGCAACATCATATGCAATTGCATTCGTTCAGGCAGGATTGATTGAAGATGAAAATTATAATCCAGGAACATATATAACTTGGGCACATCAGAAAGGGTATATAAATAATAATTGTTATGTTTATAGCCATGATAATATGTGTCTTTATGATCCAAATAATACAGGGGTACATCTTAAGGTTGTTGGTGATGCACATAACTTTATACAAGGAATGAGTTATGAAGATGCTGTAACTCTATTAACTGAAAAACGTAATCAAGGATATATTGTTTTGTTGCGTGTTAAAGGTGGAGGGCACACTTTATGTGTTGGTGACCCATACACAAATGATGATGGAAAATCAGATATCCATCTATATGATCCAGGTTGGAGCGATGGATTGCTTGCACTTACAGATTCAAAACATAACTTTAAGCTCGGTGCATTAAATTATTATACAGTTCTTGAACGTACTGATGGACAAAAATGCTATCCTGGTGAAACAAATTCAACTGTGCAAAATGAAACTGCTGAAGCTGAACTTGCTGCTGCATCACAATCAGATGATGAAAGTCCGACAAAGCTCTATAGACTTTCACGTTATAATGAAAAGCAAAAGCAGTCAATGGCTATATTACAGAATAAGTCAATGACGAACTATGAACTTGCAGCATTCAAATGGAATATGATTGTTTCACAATTTACCATACCATATGTTAATAATATTTATGATGTTCTTGATGATGAGAATTGGAAGAAAATGATGTCAAGTCTTTCATCAATAAGTTTTGAGAAAAATCCATATCTTGAAGATTATGATATAGATGAATTCACCTCGAAGACTTCTGAATATCTTGAATATCTTAAAACAAAAAGCAGCAATGTGACTGAGGTAATGAAACTGTTAAATGATAAAGATGCAAATGTTTATACAGCACTCTATGGACCTGATAAGTCAACACCTGCAACAGTTGGAACATTGCTTAACAGTACAGTTCTTTATGTTAAAGATCACCAAACTTTAATTGGTTCAGCAATTGGTGATGATGAAGATTCAACCGATGATGCTACAGAACTTGTTGTTGATAATCAAGGATTAACAGATGATTCTACAAGTATTGAAGATGTTGCAACTGAAGAATCAACAGAGCAGAATATTATTTCTGCATTAACAGGTGTTGAAGAATCAACTGATGTAACTGAAAACAATGAAGGTGCTTTTGAGATTGATGGTATCGGTGATACAACTGTTGATTCAAGAGTTGATATGTGGACAGGATTGCAGAAGATGTATGATATATCAATTGGTGA
>Ga0181612_121495_pt1 | contig 12465 bp, 4 predicted proteins | sample HoacroProtozoa21_FD_119630 | JGI IMG/M metagenome (GOLD analysis project Ga0181612, IMG submission 119630) | Hoatzin crop microbial communities from Cojedes, Venezuel. Combined Assembly of Gp0051906, Gp0051904, Gp0051908 | reverse complement strand
TTTCCATTTTTACTGTTATCTGAGAAATCCATTTCTAGCATAGTTTGTTCATGATACTTCTAACCCATTGTAGGTACATAAGATGTGTCCTTCAGATACTGCGTAGCCTTCCTGTCAGATTTTGAAATGACTTAATAAAATGGTTGTTGACTTTACCATCCTTAATGGTGTGGAACTTTTTTGTATCAACCATTTGCATATTCCTAATGGATGAAGAAAAACTGTAAGGTATTTCTGTCAGCTGTTTTTCAGTCATAAATATCACCATTTGGATAGAAAGCCATTTTTTTTCCCATATTGCCTTAACACGTTTTTGTCTCTTGCTTTTCTTATCTTAGCATTGCCATGTATCTTAAATTGAATTTATGAGGCTGATGTGAAATGAGGTGCATAAGTACACTGTTTATTGTGTATTTATGGTAAGGTTGTGAACCAGAAACTTCTACCTTCAGTTGGGAAAATCCAACTTAAAAATACAGGAGTTTGATCAGGTCCAGTGAAAGCACAGAGGAAAAGAGGAAAATCAAAGTATCAGAACTGAGTGCAGATTGAGATATGGAAGAGTATTCAGTAGAATTAATGAATGTTGCCTTTTTTATTCCTAAGCAGTGAATATAAAAGTTATTTTATTCCAAGCTATTATTGTTATTTATGTCCAGTAAAAGCTGGGGGAAATGTACAGTGATTTGTAGTATAAAGAAGAGAAGTTATGTTTGTGCTAGAATCAGAAATATGAAATATGTGGTAATTCCATTCTTGGAGTTTCCCTTTTGTTAAGGTAACTATTACATTTGGTTTTTATTAAGTAAGAAAGGTTATCTTTCATCTTAACAAATGCCTTGCTCTTTTACTTGCTAATGAGAAAAAATGCCTTCCAAAGCAATTTTAGTTGTAAATTTTGTCAGTAGAAGTCTGCCCTATTTAACCAAGTTCTATTCTGGACTTCTCTGTTCAGGTTATAATAGAATGCTATTGGTAATTTTCTGTGATATTATTAGTATGGTGTTAGTATATACATGGAACATCAACACTGGAGTTAGCGAAAGAAAATGAAAAAGAAATCAAAAACACTTTTCTGTTACAAGGAGTTAGTAAACCCTCATAAATTCAGAACTAAACTTCTGGACAGTAAGTGAAACAGTAAAGGATCCTTCTGAGGGAACAGTTTATTGCAAAGTTCAAATCAATCAAAAATAATTCAAAACAACATACATTCCAGATTTTTCCTCATGAAAACATTTTTCCTTTCTAAAATGAGACCTGTCCATCCTCCATTAACTAATATTTTTTTAACCTCACCACCTCTTCTCTCAAATTAATACCCAAAACATGAGACAGCTGTACAATGAGAAAAGGTCTGCCTCCATGTGTCCTGTTGCATTTCATTTTCCACATATATTAACTGAAGAAGAGATTTTGACGTTACCTCAGTCCTTCACAGAAGTGAATTCTTCTTTCGGAATAGTCTCTCAGTTTCCCTCTCTCAGCTAAGAATATTCAGTCATTTATATAGAAAGAAGGAACTACATAGAGATATTTGTGTTTAAGACAATCACCTGTCATGTACAAATGGCAGGTGAGTTCCAGAAACTCTCCAAATTTGAAATATATGTTTGAGTCATTCTTAAATCTGATCCCTTTCAGACTGATTATCTATGATAACCCAAAGTCTGATACTTTGTCAAAAGGCCATAACGTGGCTGGATATGACCAAAGTCATGCTGAAAGCATGGGAAAGTAACCTACATAACAATGTGCACTATGTTATTGGATACTGAAAAATGTGGGAAATGGTGGAGGAGGAGGTAGTAGCTTAGTTCTGTGTAGAAGTGCGAATTAACTAAAAGTTGTCATATAATTTATTAAGAAAGTTTTATAAGATTTCATGAGATTTTGTCAACCAAGATCAAACAAAAGACCCTGTTGTACTGAACATAAAACGAAGGGTGGCACAGCTTATCCTGTGTTTCCTCATCTTACATGTTCAGGATGCTTAAACCTTATCCGGAATCTTTATGGCTTTATTTTCTAAACATTGTTTTTTTATAACAGGAGTTTTCTTTGGACACCTGACATTCCCACTTCTTTTTCAAGCATTTCCTTTCATACCCATGTAACCTATGCATGGTCTCCATTCTTTAGCTTCCTATCATGCAAATTGGCCTAATATCCCTGTTAAAAAAACCCTGTTTTCTCCCAAGTCCTATCTTAAATACACAATTAGCCTCACAAATTGAATTCAGGTAATTTCTTTTCCTCCTTGACAGATGGCTAAATATATGAAAAATAATGAAATAAATGTACTTCATAAGCATGGCAGTGAACAAAAGCTGATTCATAGATGTTCTCTTCACCTTCCAAGGAAAAGGACAAGGGAGAAGGGTAATTTGTAATGACCCTCTTCAGAAGGGAGCATACAGCTCTAGTCTTGAGCAAACCAGTCATTTATGCTGAGGAACATGTAGTCTAGAGCTCTGCCTGTCATCTTTTTGTGTGCGTGCGCGTCTATTCCAAAAGCAGAGTGCCTGCTTTGAAAACCTTTTCCTCTGTCACATATTTCCTAAATTGGACACATAGGTAGTCTCAACAAGAAATAAAAGCTGTCTTACAGATATTCAGTTCCCTAGCTTTTGATAAGCTACAATATCAACTCAAAAATTTCTCTTCTGTTTTTCAGAAAAACTATTATTAGCAAAATTGAAAATGAAAAATAAGTCTGTGACAAATACGGTCAGCCCTGCTCCTAAATATAATTTGCTCTTATCGTGCTAGTATTACTGTTATAACTATTATGACATTTCTGTGAATAAATAGTTCATATTATAAAGAAATCTATTTCCATTCCAAGTAATACTTTTTCATTTTTCACTAGAAATATTCAACCTGAATGTGATTTACCAGTATTATCTCGTTTTTATGTTATGTTTTTTTCTGTTAGTCACATACACATTCATACATATATAGGCATACACACATTGATATATATTTTTATACAGTTTTGAATCTGCCAGTTTGAATTATGAAAGCATATAACTACTGCAAACACAGCAAGCAATTCTTGTTGAATCAGAAAAGACTCAATATGCCAACTATGTTGATTATAGTAAAATTTCATGACAGTGAAAATATTAACATTTCAAATATCATTTTAGAGTGACAAAATCCCTTTTGCAGTGTGTCTTTATATACTTCTTCAATCTTTCAGAATCTCACTTTTCTGGGAAAATACTGTCAAGGAAATGAATGCCGTATGGTTTTAAGTAAACCTGGAATCATGACGTTTAAAGCTTAGAAACAGATCAAAGAAGAGCTATAGAAGTTAAAGAGGAAGGAAATCTTTATGTTCTTTCCACATGTGAGACTCTAGGGAGCATATGTTTGAATTGATAAAATAGATCTGCAATGATTAGATGATTTAAGGTTACTTTAGAACAGTCATTGCAGGTGAAAAAAATTTCTGTGAAACGAGAAGATGGTCAACCAGTTTAAGCTTGCAGGTATAATCTCAGATCATAAAGTGTGCCTCATAGAATATTTAGTCTTCTGCCATCATGAAGGTATATTCTTCTGTTTTCTGGTTCTAGAAACTGAATGCCATACTCTCATACAGATTATGTTTTCAAAATTATTGTTGCAAAATTCTAAAGCAACTGGGTTTTTTCGTGTCTACATGCAATTAAGGAGAAATATGTACACTAGGTACCAAAGCTAAAAAGGATTGGTGGGTTTTTTTCTTTCTTTTTTTCCACAGAAAAAAAATATTGTATTTGACAGGATAAACATTACATGTTTGCACAGTTGAATAAATATTTTACAAGCAAAACATGAATCAGATTTCCACTGAGATATTCTGGGGTAGTTGGAAGACATATGTACTGAAATTAATCTTATGTTTGTAGTTTTTTTAGTTCACTCTAGTACATAAGAGAAAAGAGTTTGAGAAAGCAATTAATGGCTGCCCTGTAACTATGCCTAAAATATATAATTCGGGAACACCCGTTCGGGGTCTTTGAACACAAACATGTGTATGTATCCAAAAAACCCAAAAGTGCATTACCTCCTTCCCACTTGTCACTTAGTTATTATAAAAGGAAATCTGGTAGTGTGGCCAAGCCAGGAGCCATGGCATGTATCCCACCTCACTAAATCAGAGACACACATCAGTGGAGCATGATGATTGCCTAAAAGAAGCCAAACTATACAAAGTAAGTTCAAGTAGAAAAAATATATTCCTGTGTACAGAATTCAGAAAAGTCATTAATAAAAGAGATGCTGTTTTGGCAATAATGAACATCTTTGAAGTGTGAATATCTGCAAAATAAAAGTACATACCAAATTGCAGCTGAATTGGAAACAGTCCCTTTTAGTTGTGATTGCTAATTATCTCATGACTCTCCTTTAAGTGCTTTCTATAGGAAATGAAAGCTAATTATGGGCATTTTCCATCTTCTTTTGAAGGACAGATAAGTTCATAGTATTTTGGATTACTAGCTACTATTATAATATCCAAGCTGCTAACTTAATGCTTGATAGCTCCTCAGTATTAGCTTCTCCGTTCCCAGGCAAATCTTTCAAACTCTATGTCTGGTGAGAAATAGTCTGTATGAAAGTATGACAATTTGGAGAATAGACAGCCCATCTTACCAAGAAAAAGAAATATCCAACTAAGCAAAAACCACGCAAAATTTCTTGAATCTTTGTATGCAGACATGACTCTAGTTACAGATTAAAAATATATTTGGGGCCACTGCTTCTGTGGAAGATGACTGTGTGACTACTAGAATGGATGCAAGTGTAATATGTGGAGTATTTTTCATCACCTTTCATCTGGTGAAACTGGAATTTCATAGAGCAACACTTGCAGCAAATAATGTGTGGGGAACATCATTCAACATCTTGTCATTGTTCAGTGGACTTTTAGAATGGAACACAAAATTGTACTATCTTGTTCCCAGTTTCTCTAACTAATTTTAAATTCATCTAACGTAAATGCTCTATGCATTGTAGACATGGAAGGAATGTGTCTGGTCAATGAACAGTAATAATAAACACAAGTTGTGTAAAAATCTAAAAAACTCTGGAGTTCCAGGATATCCAGAATATTTATAATTCAGGTCAAATTTTTTCTCAGCCTGCATTTCTGTACCTAGGTTTGTAACACAATAACTTTAACATAATGCAATTATTCTGCTTGTTGAACTATTTTATCAGCTTGTTTTCCACCCTACCTTTCTCCCTGCTTTTAAGGAACAGGTCCCTGACTAAATGCTCCTGGCTGTACTAGGAATCTGCAAATCTACAAAGATTCAACATTGGCCATCCTACTTCCCCATGAACCTTATCTTAAGAATATTTTAGACCACATCTAGTTCTCAGCACCCACATAAGGAATTACCATTGTCGGTCTCAAGTGAAATAGCCAGTCCTCCAAATCAAATATATCCTGAAGAATCCTAGGTGAGAGACACTCCAAAATGCATTTCTGTAAAAAAAGACAGAAATGTTTGTATTAGTTACCTACATGATATTGTTGTTCCTGAGTGCAGATGGCCGAGGCTGTCCTGCTGTTCTTTTGGAACCACTAGTAATTTGGATTAACGGAGTGTACATGATGCAGAAGGAAAGCACAAAGCTTAATATATGTTTTAGTATTTCAACTGTCTTGAAAATCTTTACAACTGTGTATTATTTCTTATAGAGCAATTGTAGTATGACTATGTCACTGAAATGTCTCATTACCTCAGCAATAGAAAAGTGAAGGATAATAATCTCTTTTAAGAACATTTTCTCAGGTGACAAAAGAAATTTTTTGTTTCCTTTTCTAGACAAGATAAATACTAAGGTAAAATGGACAAAAAAGGTTTTGTTCATCATTAACTTCACTGGTACTAAGGGTGGAAGCTCTTTTAACTGGTTGCTTGGAATGTAGTTTTAGAAACTTCTTTGTGCTGTTGGTAGGTTGTGGAGAACTGTTGTTCAGCAGTGAAGGCTGGTATCTTTATTCCTGGATTTGAATTTGAATTTGAGTGTGTAAAGCTGAAAAGTTTTCTGAGAAGCAGAAGATTCAAAGCAAAGTGATGGGTAACAGATTACTAAAGGGAAGAAGAAGTCGCTGAGACTTTGCTTTGCGTTTTGGAGCCACAGTTAAGGACATGGTAGAACTATATTTCCCCCCTCTAGGAAATAATACTGTAAGATACCATTAATGTCAAAGTCTTTATTGAAATGGAATTTCCTGACAAAAAGTAGGAACACAGGACAGCATCATCAGAACTGGGAAGTTTTCAGAAATATAAATCCAAAGGCTGGATTTGCTCATATGTTTGTAGTATCGTCTTTGGTGAGTGGAAGGGGTTGTAATAGTGTCAGTTTATTGCTGATAAAGATGTGTTCTTTGACAGAACTCCATATACTGTACTGATAGTGTAAGTACAGAAAAAAAGTGGCTCCAGAGAGGCATGTTTTTAGAATGTGAAGTAAGAGCCATTCTTTTGTGGTTTTACTTTTCTTTTGTTTTTTTTTTTTCTCATGAAATACCTTAGCAACAGAATGGGAAACTCTGATGCTAATAAGGATTTGTACACAGGCAACAGGTGACAAAGAGTTGTCAGAGTGTATATTTCTATCATGAGTGTCTTAAGGGACCAGTAGGAAATTAACCTAGACAGCAGCCACAGCCAGTATGTATCAGGCTCCCCCAAAATTGTTTTTGCAATGAAAACAACTTCAGCTGTTGGAGATGTCACTCGGCTGCATAGGAGATACGCAAGACAAACACATTGGGAATTTTGTTATTGAAAGGATTTATGTTAATTATTATTATTATCTCTTATAACTGAAGACTGGAGCATCTTTCAAGTAGCAAAGTATTCTATGCCATCCTGTATTCTATGCATTTTTATTATAATAATGTAAAATTAAGAATTAAATCAAGGGTTTGATATAGAATGAATACTTTCTTTCCTTCTTTCTTTTGTTTAAATTTCTGTCCTCGGGCAAAGGTATATAACGCAATTCAACATTGAGTTTCCTTCTTGGATTATTGCAGCATCCTTTTACAGTATAAGAAAGATCTTGGGGCTCAGAAAGGCTCCACAAAACCTTTCCATGTAAATACCATTCTGTAACATATTTTGATATGTCATCTTATTTTGATTCCAGACCAGGCTGCCAGATTCATCCACACTCTTCTCTGTGTTTCAGTGGAGAATTTCAAGGCTGTCTGTGAGGTGAAGTGTGGATCTCCTGTTGACAGTACTGAAGACTACAGGGACTTCATTAGATACAGTATGTGTAGAAAAATAGGTGAGTTTATAGATGGTATCTAGAGGTATGGCACAACAGGGAAACATTTGAGTTATGCAATGATCCTTTACCAGGCCATCAGGATTATCAGGATAACAGGATACATAGAGGAATGATTTTATGTAACATTTTCCCTAAATAATTTTTCTTAGTTGATGAATTGTCTCAAGAAACCCAAGGTATGGCTATAAGTCATTCATGAACCAACATTTACGATCAACAGCCTTAAATGAGGTAAGGAAGCAAATCAGAAAGCCAGGCTATAGGCCTAAAATTTGGGGAATCGTAGGAATTGTAGGAGGTGACAACTTTTTTGATCTTTTGAACCCATTACTTCTGACTGGAATAAGTAAACTGCTTAAGTTCCTTGATCTCGGGTGGTAGAACTTCCCTTAATAATGAAATTTTGATGGCATCTCTGCTGCATCATCCAGCACTATAAATTGGGGGGAAATTTTATTAAGGTTTATGACTTGAGAGTTTCTAATTCACAGTTAATTATTTAGCTTAAAAAAAATCTAGGAAGGAAGGAAAAGCTAAATTTGCAAGCTTTTGAAATGCAGTTAGAAGCATTATATCATGTTACAGGATGTCTGGGTCTACTCCTGTGTAGAGAGATTTCCATGTCAGACAGTGAAAAGTGTGGCTGATCGTCCAGGAGAGCGTGCAAGTTGTTGCAATGGTCAGGTTGCGTGAGCACAGTTCGCACCATTCTACAGCTATAGCTTGGTCCAAGTTGAATTTTGGAATTATGAATTTTGGATTACTTTTGGCCCAACATTTTGGAAATAATTTCCTTGTTTACTTGATAATGCAGCTGTCATTAGAAAGACTGAAAGCATCCTCAAGGAGTGGTGAACCATTCAGGAATGTTATGCATCCCAGATGGAAACGTGGGATTGACCAGCCAGAGACCTCCTCTCTACACTCCTTCTCAAGGCATTTGTATCTAACTGACAGTCATGTGGAATTCAGTCTGCAAATACCAGATGGTGCAGCTGGAAATATATAATGAAGCTTCTATTTTATGATAAGGGACATCAGTAAAAGGAAAGACTATGTCAACAAAATGATATTCCGGGAAAAAAAAAACCTAATAGGAGAAATCGGAGATGTTTTCTGTAGAGGCAGAGTAACAAAGATACTGGTGAAGTATTGTCTTAAGCACTAGCTTGTTGCCTTTGATGATCAAGACAGGTGAGCCACACAGATATGCAAATGACTAGAACGAGTGGAGAGTAAGGGTCAGTATTACCAGCAGACATTGAAAGAGCAAATGGATACCTGTAAAAGAATATTTTTGTTATTGAAAAATATATAAAAAATAAAAGATATTTTAAAAAATATTAAATTTAAAGGATAGTGTTGGTGTATGATCAAATTATTAAAAATTTGCCATGAATCTATTTAGGCTGGAAATTCAGAAGCTGTCTTCACAAAGAAAAAAAGAAACTTCCTTAGTTTTTTTTGACCTTTGACTATAATCAAAGGTTTCTGTGGATCTTTCTTCAGTTTTCAGCAATGCCATCAAATGCCCTCTCTGTAAGAAGACTTTTGATATTTATGCCAGAGACAGGGTTTTGAAAAAGAGCAAAGGAAATGTGCCTCCTTGATACTGCCTCCTTTATGGGCAATGAAATATTGCCTCCTAGAGTATGTACACATTGTAAAATAGCAGACATACTAGAATCATTTTAAAAAGTGTCATCTGTAACCATTCACTTCCATAGCGATCATGCTAGACCAATACAGGACAAGAGACTGGGCTGACAAGATCAGAATGAAAGGGAGACTGGCTATAGATCGCATGTGAATTTGGGTAGTAAGAATAATAGAAGCCTTGGGGCTTTGTCAGATCAGAACTTTTGACAGTATGAAACTTGCTTATTGCTTCAGTCTTGCATTACCTGCAGCTTTTAATCACTTGCTGCTCTTTACGTCAATGTTCTCCATATATCTTTACAAAAAACCAGATGGCGAGCATTCTGAATAAAGTAAGGTTATTTACCAAGCCTGTTGTTATATTTTTCCCTGTGTCCTTTGCACTGGGCAATGTTTAGTGTTGACAGTTTACGTTTTTGAACAGGTAGATGAAAGAAAGTAAATTAATTTCACGGTTAGTATGCTTGTTCACTTAAAGGGAAAATATATCAATACAAGTGGTTAATACAGAAGGTAAGGCATTTTAGATCTCTTAAATAAATATTCAGCTTGAGAATTGATTAACATGATAAGAGTAAGTTGGAAATTTTAGGTTGCATTCTTATTTTGCTGTAGGATTTACAGATTATGACAGTCATATATGGTGAAAACAATACTTTCAGGGTTGATCTTTCACAGTGGCTTTTTACTGAAGTTGAGCTGAAAGTAGTGACATATATGTAGTGTCAAGTGAGCGTGATAATGTGGAAAATACAGACCATGACAATTGCAGAAGAGTGATCTTCATTGAACGATTTTCCCTGTAATTCTGTGTTTCTCAGGTATGTTTGTACAGCCTCTCCAACAACAAACACATAGAAAATATTGCTTAAATTGTAGAGTTAAATACTTCAGTACTTGAGAAAAATGAATTTAATGAGGAGAGGCATAATTCACCTGACAATTTAGGGGAAACAGACTTTAATATTTGAGTTTTCTTCTGGTTTTACATCTACATGTAGTCAGGCATGACTGACCATTCATTTTCTAGCACCACTGGAAATATGACATAGAGCCCCCATAAAGATGTTTTCTCCCCTGAAGACACTTTGATAGATTTGTATGGATGATGCAATATTATGCAGGGATACCTAAGTGCGTTGTGAAAGAGTTAGCTTGGTTATTTTGTTATCTGAGCGTTGTTCAGCTCACACTCACACACGTTGTTTCTCAGACCATTATACTTCTGCTTTGCTGCTAGCCAGTGCATTTGCCATCAAAGTACAAGGTTTCTCATGCTATATTCTGTTGTATTTCTGCTGAAAAATTCAGGAGGAGATGTTGTGGCATTGAGGTCCACAATTTAGGAAAATACTGTTTACAAAGGTCTCCTAAATGTTTTTTACTCCTGTTTGAGTTTTTGAGTTGCGCAAAAGATGGTCTTGGGATAACTTTAAAATAAAAAGCTGACCCTTGAAACACATATATAAGAACTGATTCTGGGACAGATGATCTAGATGATGATACTGAAATACTTCCAAGTGTTCTGTCCTAATGTCTGTGTTTGGAGACCCTTTGACTTCAGACAAAAAGAACTCTCTACAGGGGGTGTCTTCTCTTTTGGACAAACTGTGAAGTTTGGTGCTGTTTCCATCTGATCTTCTTAATATGACAGATAGGCTAGGAGTATTGGGGAAATTGGATAGAAGTTGTACATTATAAGTTTATTCTGTTGCATATTTTTCCTGAAGCCATTAAGTAATGTCTATATGATCTATGCCACAGGAATACAGGTGATTTCACACCCCTTCAGGTACTACTATCCAAATATTCCATTACTGTATGCCAGTATCTATTAATATTAGGTATCTAGATGTAATAGAAAAATCAACATAAATTATTATGAAATTTACCAATAGTAATATTGGGTGATGAGTAGAGATCTGGAATCTAATCACAGTTCTGCAGATGGCTTTTCACAGCTCTCTGCCCTGTCTTCCTTTCTTCAGAAAGTTAAAATAGCAATCTACTTCCATTGTAAAGTTGCAGTGAGTTTTCCTGATGGAATGTTTTGTCTGAATGATGGAAAGAATGACAACAGTTACCTAAATGTATTTCTCTTGCAGATGCATTTATATGCAAGTACAATTTCACGGGTATTGTAATTATTATGTAATAGCTACCACATTTGTCTTTTAAAAAGACATTACTCTTTTGGTTCAGTACAGACATTCTCTGACAAAAGAAAGTGTTTCATTAATGCTGCCTTAAGGTTGCCTGTGGGTTTGTGCCCTACTTAAGGATTAGGGTCAGTGAAATTTAACCTTTTAAAGCCAGAAAATTCTGAATTATTGGAAGTGAAGCTGTTAAGCTGCCATCTTTGAGCAATGCCCTTAAAAGTCCACAATATACAGATTCACATTTAGTCTTTGCCACCAAGGTCATATTTCAGATGGAAAAGAGCCTTTGATAACTTTAGGATGATACCTAACACCTTTTTTTTTAACTTTTTAAAGGTAAAAGGTGTGCCCCAGGTGAACTACAATGCATTGAAGCTATCCGCACATGATTTACAGTGAGGAAGTAACCTCAAATATGCGATGTTTTATGATCCCTTTATATACTTCCATAAATTAAGTTGGCTTATCTGCAGAATTTTCACTCTTACAACACTGAAAAATCCATGACAAGAAAAATCTTCAATTTCTTTGCACCGATACTGGATTAAGACACACACACACTTCTCTCTTCTTGAATACACACAGTACTGGCTCAGACCCAGATCTGCTCATTTTACTGAGCTGCCCCAACTAAATCCTTCACCATTCAATATCACTGCACTTAACACAGTGAAACCAGTTGAAATGCATGTGAATTTTTGCCAGCTGGGGAGAAGGAGCAGAACTAATGCTTCACTGTTGTATTTTAGCATTATTTTTCTTGATATTCACAAGTTTAAGTCACATACACATCAACTCGTTGTTTCTTGGTTTTCAGATGTCTGGAAGTCACTGAACTAAACATTCTGGAGAGAACATGACTGTACTGATATTTTAAATCCTGTTAAAAGACTATTTTTTCAGGCATTTATTATGTACCACACGTTTCAGATCCAAACAAACACAATTTATCTGCATGCCAAGGTAAATTGCCAAGAAACGTTTTACATAAAGTATGGAGAAATGTGGAGGGGGATTATGTGGCTCTTAGGACCTTCTGTACATACTTGGGAGCATGTAAAACATTTCTGGAATAGAACAAAATGAGAAGAACGCATGGGATTCAGTAAGAAAAATAAGGTAAGATCAGAAGATGCTTTCATGATTTAAAGCTCTGGGTCTGGGATCTGAAGTAAATGACAGACACAAAAGGTTTCTCTGTATTGTTGCTGGCAGAGAGATTATAGCTGTCCTGAGACTCAGCAGTGGGAAACAGAAACAACGTGAATACCAGAGGGAATGAGATCAAGAACAGAATCTGCAAGAATTTCAGCAGACGGTTTAGCCCAAAAATAAAATA
>Ga0181612_103845_pt1 | contig 12465 bp, 6 predicted proteins | sample HoacroProtozoa21_FD_119630 | JGI IMG/M metagenome (GOLD analysis project Ga0181612, IMG submission 119630) | Hoatzin crop microbial communities from Cojedes, Venezuel. Combined Assembly of Gp0051906, Gp0051904, Gp0051908 | reverse complement strand
TCACAGAATCACAGAATGGTCGGGGTTGGAAGGGACCTCTGTGGGTCATCTAGTCCAACCCTCCTGCTGAAGCAGGGTCACCTACAGCAGGCTGCACAGGACCGTGTCCAGGCGGGTCTTGAATGTGTATGTGTGTGTTTGTAAGAACTGGGTGCGCCTTTTGATGCTGTAAATTGTTTCGAAGATGAGAAAGAGCTGTGAGTGTGGAACCCCTGCTACAAACAACTATGGAAAAAATCCACCAAGGCAGATTAGAAAAGCAAACCGGTGAATTGGAGCCAGTCCGCCCCGTAAGACTCTCCGATGACGCTGTGTTGAATTCTGACACGGGGCGGAGGATCAGGGTGTCAGTCTGGGCTCCTCGATGTTCCGCGGCTCTGCCTGGGTTTGCTCTGCTTTGTGCTCTGCCAGGGAAGGGGGAGGTGGTGAGGACGGGTGGTTTGATACGCGAGGCAGCTGAGGAAGAGTTGCTGTTGTGGCTGCAGAGCTGCGTACTTTGTGCCAACTCAGAATTGTTGTTAAAATACAGGGGAGAGGGGTACTTCTACCCCATCGTTTTAATAAACATTTCTGTAGCTGATTTTTCAACTAAGACTAATAATAAGAAAAACTACAGTTGAGCCAAAAATGACAAATGTTACTGATTTAAAATAATACTTGCATATTTTTAAATATTAAATGGAACTAGGTAAATCGGAAGCATGTAAATATCTGATTCTAAATCTGCATAATTATTTCCAAGAGGTAATTTTGCTATGAGCTATTAAAACACAAAGAAATGTATTATTCCCTTTGAGATGATCTGTACCCCAGCTGTGTCCTACATCTCTTGGCTTGTTTCCTTTTTGCTGTAGATGTACAGACGTATATATAGGTGTACTGTGCGACTGTGCAGTTACTGCCGTGTGAAATCGCTTGTTTTAAAATACATACATGTACACACATATATATGTAAAATATATATATGTATTTCAAAACAAGCAGTTTCACACGGCAGTAATAGCACAGTCACACAGTTTAGGGCTTTGTAAAATATGTAATTTTAAGAGTGTCAATGTGGTTCTTAGCGACTTTTATAAACACTTTTCTGAATCTGTTATCAGCACTTCCCATCCTAAGAGAAACTGCACATTTTTCAGTGATTGTTCCACTGGTTACATTTTTGTCTGCCGTTTGTTCTGGATTGATGTAATCTTGATACTACTAAAATTTCAAGGGCTGTTGACGCATTTCACATAGCCTAGGATTGCCTGTTCTCCAAATGTATGGATCGTGCATCAACAGTACTAAGTAGCCTTACTGTGTTGCCTAAAAGCCTAGCTAATTTATTTAATATTCTCTCTTTAAAGAGAGGTCTCTGGAAGGGGTAACGTGTTTTAGGAGGCTCCTTCTCTTTAAAGGGGAACTCAGAATTGAATAGCAGTACTTGTTGATCAGTGATATTATTGTAGCCAAAGGATGCATGGGTGGTTTAATAGGAAGTTTTTGCTTCAAATTTCTTGATGAAATGTAGTGTTCTACAGAGCTGTGTGAGGAGTGTAGTTTTTTATTCTGAAATGCACATGTACACTTTATTTGAAAGGTCTGAATGGATCATAAATACATTTAAGAAATAAATGATACGTCACATGTTTTCACGTTCTGTCTCGTGATGACTTTTATGTAACCGTGCTGATAAAGGTGTGTTCATTTGGGAGTGGGTGGGGTTTATTCCTCTTATCTTGATTGCTCTAAATCATCTGGCTTGTACGTAATTGCCAAGAGCAGGAAAACCTTCCAGCGTGCGTTTTGTGTTATGCTTTATCCATGGATGATGTAGGGCACTGTAGGCAAACTCCTCTCTGTAATTTTCCTGTGGGAAACTTGAGCCCTAAAAGGAAACGAACCCAGCGAAAGGGCTGGATATCACAAGGGATTCACTTTTATTTTTAGAATTGCACTATATTGCCATATTTGGACTGAAAGTATGCTGTATCAATGCACTATTGTATCAAATTGCAGCTGTCTAACCATTCTGAATTTCTCTGAATTATTCAGGTTTTTTCCACAAATACTATTTATTTGTGGATGTTCTTGGTAAGTGCTAACTCCAGGTAACACTTACATTCTCCGGGCAGCGTTTCTTGTGAGAAGTTAACAAGTCCATTGCTTTGAAAGCAGGTTTTGTGATATTTCCGTAAGGTCTTGGCAACAGGTGTAATTCTTCTTACCGAATGCTGCTCACAGCGGTTTGGTCGACAACAAATGCAGGAAATGCACTCTGTGTAAAAGTCAGTGTAAATATTGTTTGTTAAAAGTAATCTTGGGAGTGCCATCAACCTGTGAAATAGACCTGGCAACGCAGTATCCTACAAATATTGAAAAAGGCTATCGAAAACCTTTTAATATTTTTGGATGTACTTAAAATGTACAGATCTGCTCAACATAACTCACCCCCATTCTGTAATATTACCCTTGTTGCTGCCTGTGAAAATTTCAGAGAGATACGGCTTTTTCTGCTTGTTGCAACCGCAGGAAGCTGTCAGCGGGCTTGTCGCTCCGTTGAACGGCTGGTCGCTGCTTGCGCCGGCGTGCCACGTGCTGGTCGGAGCCTGGGCACAGCAGGTGAATGCCACCGATGGGCTGAGTCTCTGGGCCCTTCTCTCAGCGATCACTGACCGTGTGATGAAATCCTTGCGAAGTCAGCAGGACCTTCCGAAGAAGCAGTTGCCGTGTGAAGATTGGTCCCATTGTGACAGGAGTGAGGAGGAGAGTTTGGGTTTTGTGGTGGATGTGTCGCATAACTCACCCCAGTGAGCAAAATTCCACATTTCACGTCATTCTGATGACAGGGGCAGGGGGAATCTGAACTGTGGACCTCACCATTTTTCCCTTTTTGTATCATTTTTGAGGTCAGCCTGTGTCTAGGTAAAAGCTTTATGTTTTTTGACCCTGTCAGATTTCCCCAGTAGCCTGGTGAGACAGGAGTTGATCTTTGGGGGGCAAGCCATTTCCAGCAGGCAACTTCCTCTGCTTCCTGAAGAGTTCTTATTTCAGTTCCATCACAGATGTTGTCTCTTCAGCAATTCTTTGCTGCTGCTTCTTCATCCCATTGGGTTTACGTAGAGGATTAGGAGGAGTAAACCTGAACTGTTGAAAACTGCAGGTAGGTCGGCCCCATGAAGAGCACTAGGAACTCCAGCTTTCCCCTGTTTTTTAATTCTGGCTTAAGCTACAGAAAAAGCTACTGAAGTAACACTGTCTCAGTCTGAAGACGTCAGTTGAGGTTGTAACTGCATGATATGGTTTGCAGAGCCTGGAATGGTCCCCAGAAGATCATGAAAATACAAGGAAAATGTCTTTTAGGTGTGTCCAGTCGTGGAGGTGGGCACCAATACACTTTTATAGACAGGCTGATGAAACAAATGAGCTTTTAGCTGCTGGGCTGTGTCCTGGCTTCCATAATTACAAGGTTTCTTTTTAAATCAACTGGAGGTGAAGGTTTCAGTATAACTCCACTAATATATTAAAGTGCATGAAAGAAGGGGAGGAAGTACACGTTCTTAGTCTGAGCATCTATATTTTCCTGCTTTCCTTCGGAGCAGTGAACTGTTGTGAGAATTTTAATCTTCACTATGCTGCCCTTAGTTCTCATGGCTGTTTTCCATTCTGTTTTCTTTATTACTTTCTTTTTCTTCCTGTCATTCTTAGCTTTCTATTTTTCAATCCCAGTTTGTGAAGGGTGTGGGTTCAGAAGGGTTTCCTTCAGTTCCCAGTCCCCTGAAAGCATGAGAAATTGCCCATTGAGCCAATTCTCACAGCAAGGTATAAAAATAGGAGTAAAGAAAAGGTTACACAATGCTTGGATTGCAGCAGTTTGTACTAATGGGGAGATTTCAAAGCCATGGTTTGGAAAACATTTTTTAAACCTTATCATTTCCGTTAATTTTTCTTTCCCCAAGCTATGTTTCAGCTGCAGGAACTAGCGTTACAGATTGCTTGAAGAATTGTACTGAAACGGAGGAGTCAAGTGCTGAACAAGTCACGCAAAGCCAGAGAGAGCCCACTAATTAGTTCTCTTTAGCCATAATGAGTGAGTTGTTTGAGAAGCCTATCCTAAGAGTTTCCAGCCAGATGCTTTGGTCTCTGCTGGAGTAAGTGGATTACAAGTCAAGTGGATTTAAGGTGATTTTGCTGTTGCGGCGGAACATGGGTACCACTCAGGAAATCCACTTGTTTGGTGCCCTGGTTTGCCATCAGCAGGCAGCGGCACCTGTGCTGGCGCGAAGCAGAGCATTTTGCTGTGATTCCGCCTGGCAAACTTTTAAGAAACTGAAAGTTACCGTGAAGACTGTAGTCACATGCTTTAAAGCTTTCAGAATTTTTTCTGAGCGACGTCTTCTCTACTTGCAAAGCTAGCTGAAGCTAACAGCCAGCCATTATCTATCTTGGTTTTGTTGACTTAAAAGGCTTGGAGTTATACAAAATTTATTTAGCATTGGATTTTGTTTGTTTCTGACTTCCTTATAATGAGACCGACCTCTTTGGCACGTTAATTACTATCAAATTGAAATGCTGAACAGTACTTTTGATATAATTTCCAAAACAATCCAATAACTTGATTCTAATAGCAGTGTAATGCTTTCCTGATGAAATGTCTGTGTTAAGCCACAGAGAGGAGCATTAACCTTGGATTAAAATTGAAAGAGAAAATCAAGCACACTGTGGTAATTTTGTTGTTCTTGCTTGCAAAATCATTTAGTGAAGAAAAAGATCAACTAAGAGCTGTATGTAGTGATCTTCACACTGATTACATCATGTACTTTTTTACTACCTATTCTAACCTTTTTCCATTTTGTCTAACCAGAAACATGGGTTATTTGGATATAGTAAAACTTTTTTAAAAATAAAACATCTCTTCTGTTTTGCTTCCACAGAGCACCTTGTATGTTTGTAGTGTTAACCTGGGCACTGTTACATGGTAGTCTGGCATGTGGAGAAGACTGACTGTTTCATTTGTGTGTTCAGTCATTGCCAGGGAAGCCGCCGAACAAGGGAAGCTTTGACCCTTTCATTAGCGATCGTTGCCTAATGGGTATCGTGGCATCCTTTCAGATGATTCCCACTACCAAGGAGCTCTTGCTCTCTAGCTGCCCAGGAAAATCATGTTTTAAATAGTAGAAAGAGAGACCAATCACAGGCAAAAAGAAATACCTACAGACAAACTGAGGGCTTTTGTTTCTGTTTTATTTTGGCAGTTTGGGTAAGAAGGATGGTGATAGCAATCAGCTGGATAACAGCTGGTCGTGACTGCCTCAAAAGTTACAAGGCATTATGGTGAAACGCATCCATGCAACATCTGAAACCTGATTAATCAGAAATCACATATATGGCATAAAATCGTAGAGGTCAATTCAGATTTTTTCATTCAATATGATGAGCACAATTTCAGATTCAAAAGGCATACTAAAAATGCCTATTACGTGCCAGGTAAATTAAATGTTTTAAAGAGAGCTAGAGCGAGTGATTTGTGTTGTATGCTACTCATAGAATAAATTAGGTTGGAAGGGACTTCTGGAGGTCATCGAGTCCAGCCTGCTGCGCAAAGCAGGGCTTACCGGATCAGGTTGCTCACAGCCCTGTTCAGTTGAGTCTTGAACCCCTGTGACGATGGAGACTTTACAGCCTCTTTCAGCAACCCATTTCCATCCACGTGGAAGAAGCTGCTTGGTCTTCCAGTTCGCATAAATATTCCTTGTAAAGGTTTTGGGAACGGCTTCAAGTCTTTTCACAGCTATTTTCTGTGTGCCCTGTTAGTAATTTTTCCATTTGTGTCACTGTTTGGTGTGTGTTTTTAAAATACGTATTTCTTATTGTTGTTTTCTGTATTACCGGAGGACGTATGCTGTGCATGAACTATTGCCATTGGCTTCTTGAATAACCAAATTACTTCCTTTGCTGATGGGAGAGGGTAGGTTTTTCTGTTTTCAGAGGATACTTTTCCTTGCAGTGCTGTGAGCTCTGGCTTAAATGACTGCACTAGAAATAGTTTCAAGCTGAATGAATGAGATGGATCAGAACAGCTCAGTCACATGTCTGATACTGACAGAGACTCGAGAAGACCTCAGCACGGGAATGGCACCTGCTTGTTTTCCCACATGGAACGTGAATCTGTTGTAGAGGGCAAATTAGTTTAAGCTGGACATTGTTCATAAAAGCTTGTGGTTTCTCCTGATGTGCCCGTCACAAGCGTCTTCCTTCCATGTTCTGGAAACCTTTTTACAGGATGTTTCTCCAAGGTAGGACTAGGATTCCTTCTACGCCGTCCTCAGCAATACTGACAATTCCCAATAGGGTGGGCTCTTTGAGGCCAGTATTGCCAACTGATTTAATGGAGATTGTTTGGTGCTTAAATCACTCAGATGAAAGTCGGGAGGAAAAGGCCTTACGTTTCCCGTTTGCTGTATTGAATTGTTACGCTTTGTCAAATCCCTTTCATCTGTACCAGGATGCCTTTTGTGTAGGACTTGCCCTTGGTGCAGACTTGCTTGGTGTTTCATCCAGTTGGTCTTTTCAGGCCATTGTTCAAGTTTACTGCTTTTCTTAATTGTGTGCTGTTTGTTATTGTCCAGCCTTCCAAACGTCTAAGACATCTGAAGCTGATTGCGTTAGAGCAATGTCGAGAGCAACGTTCCACCTTCCTCGTGCTGAGATGCCCAGCTCGTGTAGGCAGCTGTCTGTGCGTTATGTTTTGCTATATGATGCTGTCTTCTCTGGGCTCTCATGCAGTTTTTCACTTTTCTATTGTCAAATTTTGTGGAGGGGGTGAAGAGAAGTTTCTCTAGCTGAGACTAAGGGACAGCATTTTGGACAGCAGCATCCAGCTGCTTGCAATTGACTGTTACTCTCCAGAGTTGTGAGATAAAAGAAATGTGACTGGGCAGTATTCAGAAGTCTCCAAGGGAAGGCTGCCGTCTGCGCTGCAATGTCCTGGAACACTTTTATGGGTGTGCTGTTTCTGCTGCTCACGGACTGTTCCCAGATGTGCTTAGGTAACCAAATCTATCAAGATTGTGATCTGGAGCTGCCAGCCTGCAGGCAGCCTGTTCTGGTTGAGTAGGCTGTGTTTTGTTACGTGTAGAACAGTGCACAGAACACAGTGCCAATCTCCTAACTCTCAGTCCTAACATATTGTAATTTATATTCTTTTGATGTGTCTTAATTTACTTTTTTTTTCCCTAATAGGAGTCCCCGCAGGACAGTGCTATCACCCGAGACATCAATCGAACGTTCCCTGCTCATGATTATTTTAAAGATACTGGAGGAGATGGCCAGGACTCCCTGTACAAAATATGCAAGGTATTCTTTAAATTCTTCTTGACTGGTTTTTGTAACTTGTATTTAACAGCATTAACAGATGTCACTGTTACCTGAGAAGAATGCGTGTGTATTACTGTTAACTGTATCATGGAGACAGGCTCCGGCACTGGACTCGGTCTGCTTCTTCGTGGTAGATGTTTAGCTGGCTATAGTGCCATTCAGATAGGAGACCTAAAGTCTTAAGCCTTTCTGGATTCCTGAACACTAAGGTGTTTCGTGCAGAGACTGTGTGATTCCAGACATGGCAGTCAGGATCAAGCTGGGCAAATGATAGGCTGTGATGGAGATGATGAAGAGCAGCTCCCCTTTGCCTGCAGAATGCTCGCTAGTTGTCAGTATTGTCGAAGTTGTGCTGGCAAAGTTAGGGCCACATGCGGGAAATGATGCTGATGTTGCCTCTTGAAAAAGAAATGCTCTTATGGTGGGTGTGTCCTTTATGAGTGATGTGTGCCATAAGCTGCTGTTGTCACACATAGTTGTCTTTAAAACTGGAGATACCTGTGTACCTCTCATAAATGTTATAAAGCCATAGGCATGCATTGAAGTTGCTTATTAAAAGGAAGAAATTAGCAAAAATGGACAGCTTTTTGTTGTATTCGGTTCTCTCGGTTGGAATGTTTTAAGCTTCCAGTGCTTGCTCTTTTGTGTTCCTGGTGTTTCTCCCGCTTCCTAATGTCCCTGTAGCACCTGTTTAGAGGCAAAAACACTCAGATAAGTGGTTTAATAGGCTGCAGCATTCTTGGTGCATCACTGTAACCGGCCACTGCCACTATATATCAGTTTGATTTTCATACAGGTTTGTTAGAATGGCAACTGATGCACCCCGTGAACCCTTCATGGAGCGGCGTTCAATGCAGTGTTTTGTTATCTCTGTGTTTGTAGCTTGAGACAGATATGCTGTAAAGTCTTGATTCTCTTGATTTTAGGCCTACTCTGTCTATGATGAAGAGATTGGCTACTGTCAAGGCCAGTCATTTCTTGCTGCTGTGCTGCTTCTACATGTAAGTGCTGGGGTTTTTTTCCCCATGTTTGTTTTAAGGTTAAGAATAAATAGTGCTCCACTTGTCCAGAACAAACATTGGTAACTGCTGAAATAGTATGACTGCAGACCACATACCCACTTATATGTAGGTCAATAATAATGTGGTTTTAGACAGAGAAGAGTACATTGTTTAAAATTTACTGCGGTATTCGTAACGACTCTTGTTCTACAGTCAGCATTCATTTCACTGTGTTTCTGTTTCAGGACCCCTTCCATTCGAAACTCTGCAGGCTTGTACTCATGATCACTAGTAGGCATGGAATTTGTGTATAAGACAACACTGTAAATGTTTCTGTTAAAGGGTTTCAGGGTCAGATTTAAGCTCTTTGAAGACGTTTCTATTGGAATCAGTCAGAAATATGGATGGTAATTACCATATGTCTTGTATACACAGAAGTATATTTATGACATTGATGGGATGTCAGCTTATTAGGTCTCAGAGCATTGAGCAATGTGCTGGCTGTGTGGGCTGTTGTACTGTAGGCCTTTGGTGCTTGGTTTGAGAGTTAGTGAAGGATACAATTATATTTTATTTTTTTAAAAGATACTGAATTATGCTTTTTTAAACTTAATTGTTGGTAGAAGCACTCTCTTCAGAGTAATATCCCTTTAATTGGTTGCTTGTTCAGAAGAGAGATTTATGGTTACTGTATATCAGAAGCAAAAGTTTCAGATTCACTCATGCTTGGGAAATAGAGGACTAGAAATCTGTACAAATTATTTATAGACTGTTCTTTTTTAAAGTAACGTCTGCTTTTTATCAGTGTTTCTATTGCAAGCATGGCTACTTGAAACTGAGTGGGGTTCCTAAGCCCAGTAGTGCTTAGAGATTTCTTTTCCCCAGCTGCTTTTTAGTGATTGTTGCTACTATAGAGAACTAAGTATGAAGACTTCTCCGCAGTTTCCGGTGGAAGAGGAGTTCTGGTCTTCAGATTTTCCATCGTGTTGTAAAGTCAGTGGAGGATACAGAAGAGACTGTAAACTCCATTCATTTGAAACAAAAAGCTGAACGATTAATGATAACAACCTTTTTAGTTCTTTGTAACTGTAATCTGAAATATTTACTTGATGAGCAATTAATTCTTTATTACTACACTGAATCAGATCAAGAAGGGTGATACTTTCTGTTGGGAGAACTGAATGCTTTTACTGGAACATACATGCTTTCTTTTAGCTTTTTCATTGTCATATGTCCTTTTTTTTTTTAGTATCCATGACATTAGAGAGACTCGCTGTCAAGAATGAACCATGTGTTATTCTGGAGTTCTTGCTTTAATAATAGCTGTTGCTTCTGGGAATAATGTATGCATTTAAAAAGGCTAAATTTCAAATAAGTTTCTTTTTATTTGATTTTCTTTGAAGTCAGCCTTTGGAGCATGGCTGCTAGGGAAGATAAATATTGAAAAGAAATGTGGCAGAAAAGGTATATGCTGAGACATACCAGTTTGGAATGTCTCAGCAAAGTTTTCAGTTTTAACAAACTCCATCTGCAGATTAATAACAGAATACTTGAGATGGATGTTCTGTGCTTTACAGGAACAAGTGATTGACCTGAAGTCAGACTTTACTGTGGAAATACGCAAACTGAATTTTGATGTCAGGGAAAAATGTCTAAACACTGATAAGCTTTGAGTTTTTCCTGCAGTTTTTTGGCAGGAAAGGGATATTGAACGTTCCCAAATCAGTGCCGAGCTGTGATATGTGGAACTTTTGTTAGCAGATACTGGTATCTCTTATTCATGCCATCTAATAAATCAACTTCAAATATAATAATGTCATTTAAAAAGGTAAATGTATTGTTAAGAATAAGGGAACGCTCCTGTTTAACATCCCCTAGTAATACTGCTTCTGTCTTAGTTACATAGGTGACAAAGAGTTAGGCTGTTCAAAATCTGTAAAGATTCTGATTCTGACGTGATTTAGATCAAAGACAGCTAGAAACTGCTTTGGTCTTAATGTCTGAAAGATGTATTTTAGTTGAGTGACTGAGAGGTGGTTTATTCCACAGAATAAGAATGAAATGCCATTTGCAACACTGGGCCTCATTATGTGTGTTAATGTTCTTGTTTACTTTTAAACTGGATAGGGCTAAATTAAAAAATAGTGGCGATTTAGCCTTTCTGTAAGAGGGAGGAGAAGGGGAGCTAAGGGCGAAGGGAGCCAAGAGAAACGTTGAAATGCTCAATGATAAATTCACTTTCCTCTCTCACAGATGCCTGAGGAGCAAGCTTTCAGTGTTCTGGTCAAAATCATGTTTGATTATGGACTCAGGGAACTTTTCAAACAAAACTTTGAAGATTTGCACTGCAAGTTCTATCAGCTGGAGCGCCTCATGCAGGTAGGCGTTCAAACTTGGGTGGAGTGCCTGGATCAAAGCCTGCAATTCAAATCTAGCTGTTTATCTCACACGTGAACAGGGCTTGTGACCTCCTAGTAAGGATGAAGAGTGTGGACTCTCCATATTGGAGGTTTTTTAAGAGTAGGGAACGGTGACTCGAGACCAGTCGGATGCTGCTGGCAGCGTGCAGTAAGTTTGAAGGCAGACGGGTCTGACCAGCTGGAGTCGCTCTGGTGTGGCTGGGCAGAGCGGTGACTTCTGAGTGCACTGCAGGCACGCCGCAGAGTGGCTTTTTAGTCTCAGCACATCCACTGACTGGCTTCCTGCTAAGGTGAGAGCTCAGAGGCTGGACTCGTTGTGCAGGTGATATAGTGTCCTTCTGAGCATCCACAACAGGGCAAGCCTTCGACATCCCTGGAAGGTCCTGCAGCGTGTCAGGCAGCTCTCTTGTCAGGCACAGATGGATACAGAAGCCTGCCTTGCTGCTCTGATCGTCACTCTACCCTACTTACTTCTGATACTTCGGGATTTCAGCTACAGTTACAAAACAGTATAAGTTAACTTTCAGTATCTGTGTGTTTGTTTTATTATTAGGAGTACATTCCTGATCTGTATAACCACTTTCTGGACATTAGCCTTGAAGCGCACATGTATGCTTCCCAGTGGTTCCTCACCCTGTTCACTGCAAAATTCCCTCTCTACATGGTCTTCCATATTATTGACTTACTCTTATGTGAGGTATGTGTTACAACTGGAGACTTGTACTGCTAGCAACTTTTGACAGTTTCTTACTATCTTGATTCATGTCCTTGTTACTATCTGTTCTGTCAGAGCTAGGCATGTGTTCGTTATTTTCATGTAGAAGTGTTATGTTTCTGCAATGAAAAAGAATTCTCAGCATTTCAAAAATACAAATTAGGAGTCAATATCTATACAAAAGATTATAAACTGTTGAATCTATGTGAGATTCTGTGCAGTGCTCATGGGCTGAGAGTTAATTTACAAATATGTGGATTCCTCTTGTTACATTGTATTATATGCAATGATAACTTTTTTTTCCTAGAATATTATTGTATGGAGGCTACTGCATATAAAATTGTGCAGCTAACTCTCATGCTGGTAATATAACAAGCTTGGAGCTCTTTCTCCTGGAAGTCTCTTTATACTTCACAGCGTATATTTAGAGAGCAAAATTCTTTACATTGAGACTTTGTATGTATTCACGTTTAGAACAGTATATTTGGTAGTATGCAGTAAGTAGCGTATTTTGAGTCAGAGCTTATTAACATAAGTGAAATCACGTTTTGTACTGAAGCATGCTTGAGTTATTTAATGATTTGGTTTTTTACTGGCCGGTTAACATTATGCACTCATTCTTCCTTGGATCTGCAGTTGTTACTGTGAAGTGGCAGTTTGCATTTCCTTTACTGAAAGGTTTCAGCATTCAGAAGTCTCCTGGTCAATGTTTTTACCCTTTCTCTGTGTCTGCTGCTTGCTGTGTCCGTGTGCCAATGTAATAGAAAGCAACAGATGGTATTGAGAAAATCAGTTCTATTTGTTTAGAAACACATTTTCAATTCATAAATAGTAAATGTGTTCATAGTGAAGTTTCAAGGGTTTTTATCATTTTAAAGTAATAGCAAAAGAATAATTTAGTGGAAAAAAAAGACAGAATCTTGAAATAAGATGAGCAACATGTCTTGATTATCAAAGTTACCCCGTAAGT
>Ga0181612_157722_pt1 | contig 12466 bp, 10 predicted proteins | sample HoacroProtozoa21_FD_119630 | JGI IMG/M metagenome (GOLD analysis project Ga0181612, IMG submission 119630) | Hoatzin crop microbial communities from Cojedes, Venezuel. Combined Assembly of Gp0051906, Gp0051904, Gp0051908 | reverse complement strand
TCTTTGAATAACTGAAGAATCTTCCATTACAGCAACAAATGCAAATTCATTTTAGGTAACCACTAACGTTATGTCTTCCTATGAATGGAAAAAGGGTTAAACGCACTCACAAACACGTTAAGAGTTTACCTGTGAAAAACCGATGGGTGGCTCAGAATTTTCTGAGTGAATGCGCTGAGCTGACTGAACGGGAACAAATTCACCTGTCTCTTCGTCTAACTCCAGCTGAGCCAGCAAGGCTTTCTCCTGCTCTTTTTGGAGCTGCTCTTGTCTTTCCCTTTCAAGTTTCTTCTGTTTCTCGAGTTCATACTCCTTCTGCCGTTGACTCAAATCAAAAACTTCACGCCTTGCCCCAAGGTCTATATCTTGCCTCCAAAGGATGTCAATCAAGTTCATGTCCTGTAACAGAAACGCTTTTTTAAAGCAAGCCTCCTCCCCAGCAAAACTGGTTTAGCACAACAGCAAATCTTTTAAATTCTGTATCAAACAGGCAGACTCATCTAACTGAGGCTTATTCTCTTAATCCTACAAAATTATCTAAAATATCGCTCTATACGACCTTTCTAAAGTGTGTGAACTGATTGTTTGGTTGCTGTGGCCCACACACAGGCTCATAAAAACTAAGCAATTTGTTACAGTTGGTAAGGCAATACACAAACTTGCCAGAGGATAAACACATTATTCTTTCCTAAGTTAGTCATAGAAAACATGAAGCTATAGAATGAATGATGTCACATTAAGAAAGTCATTTTTAGGAGAAAAAAACAGAAATTGAAAAGTTTGCCCACATAAGTATTTTTCAGTATGATCTTAAAAAACTGTAAAAGCTGACTGAAAACATGATGGAGGCTGTCTGAAGTAACTATAATAGCCACACTGCAAAACGTATTTTAAAATATTTATGTTCCATCCTGGTATTAAGTATTAATCTTCAAGATCAGCAGAACAGGGCTTCAGAGTCAGAGGATAACCTGGTTTCAAAGTCACCAAGCAATATAACATCACTATAGCACTAAACACCATTATTACAGATATTACTAAAAAAATTGTAATCTCATCAACTTCAAGTCAAAGTTGATGCTCTAAGTGCGGTCGGTTTGGAGCAGCTGAGTGTAAACTAGGGGTCAACAGGTGTCAAATATTGTCAATCAGTTGGCCTCTGGCTCATCACAGAGTCAATCATTATCAGAAAACTAACAATGACCTAAATTTCTTGGAAATCAGCTACCCCTTGCACCTATAGTGTTTCAGAAGACAAATTAAACTCTGCTATTTAGGGAAAACCACCCAGTTAGTATTACTTGATTTGACTACAATTTATCTTCATTTATTGCATAAGGGTTTTTTTGGGGGGAAGGGAGTTGGTGGGTTGTTCGGAGTTTTTGCTGTTTAAATATTCAATATTTTTAAGGTCTGAAGTTTGGACTATTTTCTTCTGTGAAGAAAACATAACACCCAAAAAATCATCAATCTGGACGTTAGCTGATACAGAATTTTAATACTTGGTAGCCACATTTGTCAGATGGGTAAACGCCAACAATTTCTAGCTGGTGCCTGGGAGTTTTGATTTTATGGCATATTTCATTATTCTTTAAACTACCCTTTTGCAGCGGCACACAAAAATAATCTTTGGTGTTGGGAATTCTCATCAGGCTACCACACTACAAATAATACACCAAACACTACCTTGCATTTAAACAGAACTTCACTGATTCAGTTAGCAGTTCTACACCCAAGATACTTTTATTTCACCACCATATCAAATTAAAATACTCCTGTATCGCTAAATACTATTTTCAAATAGAAAAGCAAAGTAACCTGCATGCCAAGTCCTGCTGCCACTCAAAACGATCACTTCTGTACAGCAGTTATGGCAAAAAGCCTTAGGGTAAATCCACATGGGAAGAAACCAATTCAGTATTCTCACTTCTTTGTTAAAAATTCTATATCATTAGCACTCACTTTTGTAGATGGCATGAACTACTTCTACCAGTTACTAAAAAAATAACTTTAAAATTGGTCAGTTACATAAAATATCTGTGTCTGACACAATGCAGGCATTCCCAAATCTAAGACATATTTAATATACCTTGCTGGGAGAGACCAAACTCAGCTTTAACAGCCAGCAATGAAGAAGCTGAAATAATTACAGTGGCTGCCCAAGACAATGTTTGGTGCCTCCAGATTGGCAGGGTAAAACAAACTAATTAAGTTCTGCAGTAATTGGAGATATTGCAATATGGTATAGCTTCATTAAGGGCCAGTAGTTTACCAGCTGCTCACTGTCTCCTCCTGCAGCAGATTCGAAACTGTCTCCTAGTCTCCAAGCATTTGCAATATGTTCTGGATAACACTGCAGGATCTGGATTTTAGGGCTCACTTCTGAATTATTCATTTAGAAGGCACCATTAAAAATGTGACTCAAAAGATTTTTTTTTGTGTGTGTGTGTATAATACATTAGGCTGTGAATTAACAGAGCTGTTTTCCCTCCCGAGTTGCAACAGCCTACAGCACAAAAATAGCAGAACTGGTGCTCGGTTTCAGTTTAAATCAAGAAAAACAAAAGTGATCAAAAAAACAGGTACAGAAGGCATCACATGTTTTCCTTAGGAAGAACCACCACGTAGCCTTGGTGCAAAAACCCAAGGCACAGCTATCAAAGCTGCCAGTCATACTCCTGGCATTATTAGTTATCAAAATCAGTAGCTGTGGGTGCTGGCTCGTTTGTGGGATGAGAAACCTCCAGAGACAGCAGCTGGCCAAACAGGGCTGTGGCTGTACACCACCGCCACTCTGTGGTGCGGCAATCAGTTCAGCAAGCGGCAGCAGTTTTTGAATGAATGTGCTTGCACGGTTTTCAGGATTTTCAGGATCTTTGGCTGTTGTTTGAAAAATATGACAGCATTGATCCACTCCTGTCACCATTTTTCAAGGGAACATATTTAGCCCAGTATCTTACCTCTGGCAAAGGGCTGAGCTTTGCTCAGCGGTGTTGTGCTCTACCCTGGAGAGACATGCTCGTTGGGAGCACCTTTTTTTATTTTATTTAGTTGTGCTTGTGGCACTTAAAGCTAAGAGGGTGAGGTATTTTTAATTAACACCATATAATTGGAAAAGACCCCTCCTATTTTCAATTTGTTCTTCTGCATGCAGGAAGTGTTCTTCTGTTCAATAGGCTAACATGAAATATCATTAAACAGCACACTGATTTAAATATTAACCTGCCATTTAACACTTATCTATAATTTCAGCCAACGCTTTCAGTAATATTGCCCTTCTTAAGGAAAAAAAAAAATTCCGGGCGTTAGTCCAAAGCCTCAGGTCAAAGTTAATGGCGTCAACACTGACCAGTGAGTCACTAAGGAACGAATCACAACCCCCCCAGCACAGGGTGACGGCAAAGAACTAAAAAAAACCCCAACCAAATGGCAGTCTAAAGCAAATATTTGGCCATTCTGCTCCTTCAGCCTCCCCACGGCCTCCCTCTTTAAATTATTTCTCCGCCTTGTTGAACACTACCACACACATGCACAGAGGTATCCACAGACACAGGCAGGCACTGTATTTTAGGTTTAATCACTGAAGCATTTTTTCCCCATCCACTATAAAAGCATCAAAAGAATAACTGTGTATTTGAAGCCTGCAGTGTTTAACTATTAAAGCTATTAAAATGTATTTTACTTCTTGCCTGCGCAACAGCTACACTCCGATTTTTAGATGCCTCAACACGACGTGCTCATCTCAGAAAGATTCCTTTGGAGGGACAAGTGAGCACCGATTCGCATCCAAACTGGAGCACGTGCACCAAGAGCCCTGTGCAAGCTCCACCGACCCTGGGCTCATCGCTGCCCTTCAGAGCCACGCTAACCACTTCCCTTAACACCAGAGGTATTTACTGTAAAGGCGCCAGCGGTCCCTCATGTGACAGAGTCCACGAGCGCCCAGTTGTTCTTTCCTCCGTTGTGCAACCTCCCGCGTTACATCAGAGGAAGCGGTGGGTTGGGCAGAGCCCCACGGCGTGCGGCAGAGCCAGGCCTGGGCCCCAGGAGGGGGACCCGGCACAGGGGGGCTGCGGCCGCCATGCTTCCCCCTCCCCGAGGGCTCAGCGCTCTCCCACTGAACACCAACGCCTGTTCCGAGGGCAAATACGTTACGGTATTTCACGCGTTTATTACCATTGTCCAACATTTCTAACTTCTGGGAAAGTAGTGTGTTTTTAATAGTTTTCCCAAGCAGTGATTCGATTTTATTTCTTCACAATTTTGTAGACAGAGAACGAACTCCTCTCAGAGAAGAACATACTTTGCTTTCCCATGATCCATGTAAGCAGGAGGTGCCTTGTACTCATGGTTTGATTTTTTTGTTGTTGTTCTTTTAGTGATGTGCTCTTCCAACCACATCGATAGCTTAGTTTGGACATACAAAGGCACTTTTAATAAGATAAACATAAATGTTAAACAATTCACATTAAGCCACCATCTGGCCCCCAATGGAAATTTTCATGTTTTAGATTTACATATCAGCATTTGCCATCTGGGCAGAGTCTGTTATACATTTTATGAGAAAATCTCTGACTACATTGTAAAGTTTGACAATTAACTCTTATTGCTCCTAAGCAAACATATTTGCAGTAGGGTAAACAAAGGCAAGAGACCCTGTTTTCATGTTATTTTCATCGACTGACTTTTGTGCTTTAAACCAAATGTTGATATTCTGTTTCACTCTTGTTTGGTTTATCTGCCTGTTGTTGTTTGGAATATAAGCCATTTAGAGGTAGCACTCGTGAAGCGGAAACATCCAGCAGCCCAAGTGTCAACAGAGAAACAATCTGCTATCTTGGACAGCGCTTTCAACCTGTTATTAGCTATCCCCTTAATACGGAGCACATTGTGGGGTTTGCACATTTGCTTCTGAAAGTCATGCCTTTTGCAGCACAAATTGGGATAACACTAGCAGAAGCTCTCACCAGACAAGGATTTGTTTTTCTTTCTCATGATGCATTAGTACCTAACTCCAAGAAGAGAGATTTCACATGCCAGTCCAACTAAGCAAAAGAGCAACAGAATCAATGGCTATGGCACCCAGGAGGGAGCTCCCACTGGGACCCCGCAGGAAGCAGGGAAACATTCCTTTAGCTTACTCACAGAAGAGAGATGGCAAAGCACCCCGCAATTCCTATTTGCTTTCCAGAAAGTGAAAGGAATGAACTAAAAGCACCTTACATTTTTGCTTTATTCAAAAAGTGTGGGTGAAGTGAGGATCAAGGTCCTGAGATATTCCAAGGCAAGAACGAAAGTGTGGGGATCAAGTCATAAAACAAGTGCAAGAGCAGGACCTGGAAGCATCTTACCACTTCAGAAACACATGGGCTGTGGAAGCTACAGATTAATGTCTTCCCCACATTATCCTCAGGAGGAACTGGTTTTGCTCAAGTGGGTTTTAAGAATGATGTATAAAACTAGTGGTTTGTTTTCTAAATATTTTTCAGGATAAATTACTTATTTAATTACATCTCATAATTACAGAAAAAAAAATCCTGGACACATAAGGCTCGTTCTTTAGAGAAAGTACAAAAAGCAGATAAAGTTAGCCCAACACCATAACTTTTTAAAAATAATTGAGTTTTGAAAGCCGACCCAGAATTTTCAGTCCCTTACAAATGGAAATCACAGAGCAAAAGTTAACTCAAGAATGTGGAAGGGACAGTGAGGACATGAAAAATTTGAAAGAGCAGTGGCCCTTACGAGAAGAATGGGGAAAAGGGAATGACAGAAGCTATTTATGCTGGAGGGCAGAGGGGCACAGTAGCAACTTTAGATGACTGCATTTAGGATTTGGATATGTGACAGAACAGACAGATGTCAGACAAAGCCACGTGAGAGTTACCTATGATATGTGAATACACTAGGTTAAATCCCTGACTGCCCTGCGGAGCTGCCTGCTGTCCCACACTCTTCACCAAGACCGTCCAGGCAACCTAGGAGGAAACGGGCCGCTTGGGTGGGTGTGATGGGATGTCTTTTTTTCTGTCTTTCATACCTGTGCCACTTACTACTGTGTGACTGGACTGCCACTAAACCAGTATGTCTTGACACTAAACCAGCCTGCTTCTGCTTCCTGATTCCCGTTTGCTCTTCCTGGCCCTAAAGAGTTTTTGGATGCCTGATATCTTGGTCAGCAAACTCTTTCTAAGCCCCGGCAGGCTAACTTACCTGAAAAAGGACTCTAAAAGGGTTGGAAAGCCATAGCTTTAAATGTTCTAAGAGAATTTCCACTGCTGAAAAATGCTGACCACGTGTCTTGGGACATTCTTCTGCCCCAACAGAAACAAGAGATAATCTCAGTCCCTGAAATGTGTTTGTGGACCAATTTCATTTTCTTACTGAAGAAAGAAACTTCTAGAATGCTTTGCCAGGCCAGGAACAGAAGCAGTCTTAATATTTCACTAGCTAGAAGTGTTTAGCCTGACCCTCACTCCAGAAATAACTCCTCTGAGGTGGATGATTTACGTATTTCACCTGAAACATCATCTTCTAGGAATGGTATCAACAAAGGCTACGAACATAAGACCTATACAGCTCCCAACATGATGGTTTTCCCATATGATACGCCCTATGGCAAGCAAGCTTTCCACACTGCCAGGGAAAACATATTCCTCGTATATTCTCCACTAGTGAACAGTTAAGTTGCTTTAAGCCTGAAGAATGTAAAATGAGCAAGAATGTAACCGCAATAACGAATAGTCCTTGTAGGCTGTTTGTGGTCATTAATGTACCAACTTCATTCCATCTCCAAAAGCTGCAAAATCCTAGCGCCAACAGGAGAGCAAGACCACAGCAGGTAAACAAAACCACCCTCATCAGAAAGACAGCAAAGAGAAGGAAAAGGAGGGACATAAAGAGCAGTTTACTGCTTCGCTTTGACAATAGTTTTTCTTCTACAAAATCAATCCCCACCTCCATGACAGTCCTCAAAATACTGAACGCGTGCGAGGACTTCAAAGCACTCCCTTCCAGCCTGGGGCATGGCAGCAGGAGCTACATTCCCCTCTCTGGCTCATTAGTCTCTGGAGTCAGACATACATTCATCTATCCTTTTTCCACCATGTTCTGTCTGCCTTGAGGTACAAGTATGTACAAGGTATATTTCTGGTACAACAGATGAGGTGATTCTTGCTCAGTATTGCAGATCTTATTGCAGAAGATTCTTTGGTGCAGTATCTCAGACACTCCAGAAGTAGCTGTCTTTTTCTAAATTGTTTAATCAATATGTATTTTAGAAGGCAGCTTTAAAATAATAGAGTTTATTAATATAGAGTATGCAGTTTCCAAGGGCTGAATGGTCTCAAGACTGACTGTGCCTCAACATCTTAAAAAAAAAAAAGTCACAGAAAAAAGCCAAAACCCATCTCATTTGCATGGCTTACAGAAAGCAAAGTCTCAAATCTCACATTGGTACTTATTTTCTTTGTACAATATCCGATTCTTCAAAAGTTATTCTCTAGTATTCACGGCCAAATCTGTCATGTATTGTATCTGCTCCAAATTCCCCTATTTCTGCCTTAGCCTAGAGGAAAAGACAGAGTAAGGTCTAATATTGTGAGCTGCTGATGATGAACTTTTCTTGAGTAAATTTAACTATACCCATATTTACAAGTGCTACCCTAGCTGCTAAGGAAAAGCCAAAAATGGTCATGGGTGTCATCCAGCTTCTTCAAACTTAGTCCTAAACCTCTTGACAACCCATAGTGCTTTCTGGAACATCAGTATCTAAAGCCATGAATCTTACGTATTTTCAGAGCTTTGCTGTTTCAATTAGACACGTTCCATTTTTTCCTTTTAGGTCTCAGTGATACTGTGTTAATCTAAATTTCACTTTTTCCACAGTATATTTGGCTGATATAAAAGTGTTGTGGTCCCTTCTAGTGAATCCCTCTTTCAGCTTAACAGAGCTACTTGCTACTACTTTACCCTATCTTGCATCAGCAGCATTACCAAATGATTATGTCAATAAGCACATGAAGTTAATATGTATTCAAGTTACAATCTGTTACACAAGTTGCATAACGAAACCGGGAGGCTGGCAAAAATACGGGATTGTTTTACAAAAGAGTAGCTTAGTCTGTCTGTTTTCACATGCTTGATACATCAACAAAACTCTGCTGTGTCGCCCTAGCAAGTAAACCGAGTGACTCTGTTGTGGCTGACTTTCTAGCTGTTGTCTAATCACCACCAACTGCACCATGTAACTGCATTTTGAAAGGTATTCAAACAGCAGCCATCTCAGGCAGAAGTCTACTTCATTTCAGGAACAGCTGATCTTCATGGCTTCATTTGCATCTGGATTTTCTTCCTCCCAAGTCAAAAGTGCAGCGTAAATAAACCTGGCATTTATTGAATTTTGTCATTTATACAACAAAAAAATCCTTACCCTACATGTAAACAAATAATACAAGAAATATACAGTATCCAAAAAAACTGCTGATCTTTTAACCATACATATACAAAAGCCTTTGCGTCCCAATTCATTTTGTATATTGAACCTACAGTACTTGGAAAACAATTACCTGTTAAATCATTATCTTCAACCTACCCTGCTGCACCCAGCCAGGCATGTACTGTGCGTGGACACTGCCACAGGCTACTCATTAGCTTATCTACAAGAGGATTTGTTTATAATAATGGCTCAGTCATCTGGGAAACACGATCCAGCCAAATTATAGCACGCTCTTATGTCCAACGAAACAAACTGGGAAGCAAGAAAAGATGAACACAGAAACAGAGAACAGAACCTAACAAAACCCTGGGTTGTAACTTATTAGTCACTATTGTGATTTCATCAGGACTACACACTTTTTGGAAAAGCACGTTTCAAACCAAACATGAAAACAGTGCATTTGTTTGCAAGTCAAAATATTCCCTGGAATTATTTAGAATCTTTCTTGTAGCACACATTTTCACTGCACTGGGATCTTGCTGTAAAGTCTCCATTTTTAGCTGTCATTTTGCTGATGGCTGGGAAAGTTATGAGGACAGGCACTGGATGGGTCATTACAGCTGCATGACAGCCCGGATATGGAAACAGCATGCTCTAGTATTACAAGCAGAATGTCTCACCAAGGTTCACTTCACTGATCTTGCAAGCAACTTAATTTGTTGTTGTTGTTCACGGGCCAATCCACAATTGCAAGCGACAGGAATATCTGCGTGGGTTAAAAAGCAATGCAGCTCACTAACTGTGCCGCCAGCACACAACCGTCAGCCCTCCATCACTAACACAGGCGTCTACTTCATAAGGCTGCAGCAAGGAAATTCTTCCACGCTTCCAAGCTGAGCTGACTGAGTAAGGATGCTTTCAAACTCGGAGAACTCACCACACAAACACCTCGTCAGCCTGGAAGTACGATCTTAAGACTAAAAGCTTAAGCATGTGGTTACATGGCAGGGAATACAGCTTGCTCCAGAGGTGGTCAGCCGTGACGTGTTCTGTATACGTCAGTCCACATCTGGCAGAGTACGCAGGTGCCCACCTCCCACTGCAGTCTGCGGGGCACAGGTGTTAAGTGCCTCTGTGGATCAGTCTCGCAATTAATGTGCACTTTTCACTTACATAATTTATACAGATGATGCTGGGAATTTAGCGCCCATGCACGGTTTTGAACAAATAAGCACAGCTGAATTTTTTTTTTTTTTTAATGTTGAGCTTCAAACATACTTGGAAAGGTTATTTGGTGTCGACAAGACAAAAAAAAAAAAAAACAACAAACAGAAAAATGGCCAAAAATACATTGCTATTCAACTGCTCACCACTGGACACTACAGAATCATAACAGATTGGAGGAAGGGAGGTCCAGCATGACAAACTTTTGCTGTGGTGACACTATCTTTCCAAACAAGTAATTCATGGTGAAATGGTTTATTTGACATTGTGCACAGCCTTCCTTAGTGACATACTGCAGCAAAGCTTCACTAAATAACAATACCATTCAGCTGTGCACTGATGACCAAAAATGCTCTCCTCTGACTTACACGACATCATAGAAATTGTTATTTAATCTGCATGAAAGGAGTTTGTATAGCTTTTCCCCTTCCTCCAGCCACACCAAGATACATGATGAGAGCTGCTTTTCCATAGAATGAGGTAAGGATAGATTTTACTCATTTTTCTTAAGCATTTGTAATTCACATATTTCTCAGCAAAAAGCAGTCCTCCAAAAGCTGTCAATCCCCAGAAAGCTTTCTGCAAGCTCTTCCACTTGAAGGTCCCACAAAGTTAAACAACTAAACCAGAAAGCTCAAGAAGGGCCAACATGTCAGGCATCCACAGGACAATTTAAAATTTTTGTACGCAGTGACAGCATTTGCTTAAAAAAGGCAAACCCACTGAGGAACTGAACAACACTGTGTACAAAACTAAAGCTTTGTTTCTGTGCGGTGCAATCCAGCCCTCACTTTTTAAAGTCCTGCTTAGTACCCAGTTTATAAATTCTGAAAGCAAAAGGAGCCAATTCATCTTCCAAGGCATGAACCAGTGTAGGTAAATGGTTTTATACCTCTTACCAAATTATATAAAAGCCGTAATTCTCAATATCCTCAAAAGAACAACAAAACTCTGAAAACTCAACCACCAGTAATTGTGTCCCTCCATCCAAATCGAGCCTCTCCCGCCCATGGCGTTCCCTGGGCCTTCCACATCTGTCCCCTTGGAATACACAGGAGGCTCGCAGCCTGTACAGCTGACTATCACAGGGATACCTCTTTCAGCCTTCTGATTAAATGGGCAGATATATGTAAAAAAATCAAGGTAGAGGCCAATCCCTGATGTGTCCCCTCACACACTTTACCAGCACTACGATGGCCAAAACAAGACTTTTTGCCACAAGTAATAAACATGTCAATATACCTCTTCTATCCATAAGCAGCAAACATACTCCAGGCATGTTAATATGGTTAACAAACACTAAATACTGGAGGGAGGAGGCTATCCAGTTTGCAAGTATACAGTACACTATATTTAGCAGGCTGTTTCTAAAATTAGCATTTACAGCTGATTTTTCTAGTAGAAAAACATCTACAGAACATTTGATTGCTTTCCAGATGCAATTAGAATCAATTTGTTGAGCAAAAAGATGAACACTTGTAAAATTAGAATATACAAAACGCAAGGAAAACATCAGGTCTGGATCTTGAACAGTTCTCTGCCTTTGACCAAAACACTTTGCTTCCTTATGCCTCAGTAAATACTTGGGAAAAAAATAAGAATATAGCAAGTTATCAGTAAAAATTGAAAGATTCTAAAATTTCTCTGTAAGACAGTTAATTCAGACAATGATGGAGAGAGATCTTGCTAGGGTAAGCCACTACTCACAGAGTCAGCTATGAATTGTTCATTCTATCATTACTACTTGCATTTTATAAAAACTTGTTAATCATTTCTGCCACATATACACACAATTTATCAAAAACTCTCACCCCAAGCTTCATTTTGAATTTGAAATAATTCTATGGCTCTGACCTTAGTTACAGAGTTTTTTCAGAATAATTTAAAGCACTCCATTAGCAGTTTCAGTATTTAAGTGCCTTCCATTCTTCATTTTATCAGCACAACAAAACTTGAAGAGATGAGAGATGCCTAAGATGTTCATACTGGTTATCAGCTAAGCAAGGATTCCCTCCCGGTAGTGGTAGGTGCAGACTAGATGCCTGTAGTGGCAGATGATAGAGGATCACAAATCAAGCTGGAAAACATTCCATGGAACTACAACATGCCACTGAGTCACAACAATTTATACTAGTTAAGAAATTGACCTGATAATATTCTAGTTCAAATACTAAAATCAAATTAGAAAGCACAGTATCAGAAGTCACTGTGCTGTAATTCTCTCTGTTATGGCATACACAGCTACGAGGAATCTAAATATCATGTGTATTTCCAATGCCAAAGAATTCAACTTAAATAATTTAGAAGAACAGCTGTCAGAAGTTATAACTTAGTTGCAAATATAAGTTCTGTTTTATCATATTATGCTATTCTAATAGTACCATTTTCTGTTACTGAAGTACTTCCATTTTCATCCTTAGGTATCCTAAATCATACTTGTTTCAAAAGTTTCCTCAGGTTGGTTTGATTTATTTCACAAGTATCAGCAGGACAATCTTCCAGAAATTCCTTAGCTGACACAGATCTGCTCAAGACCCATCTACAGTAGAAAAAAAAAGTATATATAATATCTAAATATAATTCAATGTTATAAAACAGAAAATATGTCTCTGCATCTCATGTCAAATAATTCACAGAAGATTGCACCAGGGTCTACAGTACACTTGTTTCAAGGACCCTTAATGACTGTATTCTCTGCACCAGTGCACAAGTATCAGTCACCAGTTCTGCAGTACTGGTGGAGACAAGTGTTAGTCTAACAAGCTGGGGTGGAATACTCCCATTGACACGCCTCCAATGACCTCT
>Ga0181612_133817_pt1 | contig 12466 bp, 12 predicted proteins | sample HoacroProtozoa21_FD_119630 | JGI IMG/M metagenome (GOLD analysis project Ga0181612, IMG submission 119630) | Hoatzin crop microbial communities from Cojedes, Venezuel. Combined Assembly of Gp0051906, Gp0051904, Gp0051908 | reverse complement strand
TCCTTTAACGTAGCCTTTAAATGATGAGGAGACTCATATAAAATCACGGTTTCCCGGCGGCTCTTAAGGTCTGCCAAAGCCTCCCGGCGGGGCTTTTTATCCCGGGGGAGAAATCCTTGAAAATAAAAGGCTCCGGCATCCTGCCCGGAAGACACCAGGGCCGTTGTGGCAGCCACAGCACCCGGCAGGGCATAAACCGGAATATTCTGCTCATAACAAAGTTTGGTAAGCACCTCCCCGGGATCGGAAATTCCCGGAGTTCCGGCGTCTGTAATAACTGCAACACTGCTGCCGGAGGACAATTTTTCCAGAAGTTCTTCTCCCCGCTCTCGCTCATTATACTTATGATAACTTACGGTGGGGGTCTTAATGCCAAACTGAGACAAAAGCACCCCGGAAGTCCGGGTATCCTCACAGGCAATGAGATCCACCTGATGAAGGAGGGCCACGGCGCGGTAGGTCATATCATATAAATTTCCAATGGGCGTGGGCACAAGATACAAGGTGCCGGGCTCTACCCAGGATTTTTCCATAGCGGAGGATTCCCAATCAGCTGCTCCTTGCCCGTCCTGCCCGCAACCGGCTTCTTGTTTATCCATTTCCCGATTCATCTTCAAATTCTCAGAATCCATATAATTCACGCACCTCCGGGCGGTAGTTTCCGTCCTCGTCATATAAAATCAAGGGGGGCTCCGTAATAAGTTCCCGGCCGCCGCCCTTTTTTGCTTCTAATAAAAAAAGATTCGCCCGCTCCCCTTCCTTGGGATACACCATGCGCATTCGCTTGGGCTCCAGGCCTGCGGAAAGCAGCGCTTCCGTAATATCCATGAGTCGGGCGGGGCGATGCACCATATAAAACCGCCCTCCGGGCGATAAGAGCTTCCCGGCAACTTTTGCAATATCATAAATAGTACAGGAAATCTCATGCCGGGCAATAGCCTTTGCATCGGCGGGATTTACCAGACCGCTGCCTTTTTTCATATAGGGAGGATTGACCGTAATCACCTGAAAGGAGGAAGCTCCAAAGCGCTCCACCGCTGTCATCAAGTCTCCTTCCACAATGTGTACGCGATCCTGCAGGCCGTTTAATGCCACGCTTCTGCCCGCCATTTCCGCGTATTCCGGCTGAATCTCCATGCCCCAGATGTCCCGGGAAGTTGTCTTTGCCGCCATAAGGATGGGCAGAATACCGCCTCCTGTACAAAAATCCATAACCCGCTCGTTTTCCCGGGCCGTTACAAAAGAAGACAACAAAACGGCATCCACACCAAAACAGAAACCCTCCGGTTTCTGAAGAATGCGATAGCCGTTTCTCTCTAAATCATCCAACCTCTCTCCGGGGTTCACAAAGGATTCCGGAGAGGAAGGGAAATTACTGGTTTTGGTCATTTCTCTGCTTATTGCCCTTCTTGCCTTTTTTGTTGTTCTTGTTGGATTTGTTGAAGTTCTTGCGGTTGTTCTTGCCGCCCTTGTCGTGGCGGTTGTTACCATGGCCGTTTCTTTGGTTATTTTCATGATCGTTGCTGTCCCGGCCGTCCTTCTCTCCTGCAGTTACAGCGCTGTCCTGAGAAGACTCATCCCGGGGGCCACTTTGTGCCCGGTTCTCCTGATCTTTCTCAATCTGAGAGTCGCCCTGACCATTATTCCCCCGGGCGTTGTCCTGACCCTGGTTCTCCGGCTCCTTATTCTCCCGGGCGTTGTCCTGAGCCTGGACATCCTGGCCTTTGTTTTCCTGGCCCTTATTGCCGTTCTTTCGGCCCCGGGGCTTGAATTTCAGCTCCTCGGAGTCATACTCTCGAAGTTCCTTGGTGTCGTTTTCCTCGAAAAGCACCAGAATCTTGCCTGTTAAAATATTTACATCCTTTACATGACCAAACTCTCCGGACATGGTCTCCACCACGTCGCCCTTCTTGGGCATCTGGGCATTTAAGTATTCGTACGCCTCCTCCTCATTCTGAAGGCAGCACATCAATCGTCCGCACATACCGGAAATCTTGGTGGGATTCAAAGAAAGATTCTGCTCCTTGGCCATCTTAATGGATACCGGGGCAAAATTCGTAAGGAAAGTCTTACAGCAAAGCTCCCGGCCGCAAATACCCAGGCCTCCCAACAGCTTGGTCTCATCACGAACACCAATCTGGCGAAGCTCAATCCGGGTACGAAATTCCGAAGCCAGATCCTTTACCAGGGCTCTAAAGTCCACCCGGCCGTCTGCCGTAAAATAAAACAGCAGCTTACTTCTGTCAAAGGTGTACTCCGCCTTAACCAGCTTCATATCCAGTCCGTGATCACGGATCTTCTGGCGGCAAATCTTGTAAGCCGCTTTTTCTTTTTCGATGTTTTCCTCCACCTGGCGCTTATCAAAATCATTGGCCGGGCGTAAAATCTCTTTCAAGGGTGCCTTGATCTTGTCGTCGTCCACCTCCATAGGAGTAATGGTAACACTGCCTAATTCAAGGCCCCGCTGGGTCTCTACGATTACTTTATCATCTAAGTGAAACTCCCGGCTGCCGGGATCGAAGTAATATGTCTTTCCGGAGCTGCGAAAACGCACACCGATAATTTTTGCCATGCTAGTTCTCCTTCATTATCATAAACAGCTGCTCCATGGCAAGCTGCGGATTCACATTGGACCTGATGCGGCGCCGGGTGGTCTCAATGGAGGAAAAAATTTTCTCCAGGGCGCCATAGGAATATGCCCGGGCCTGCTTCGCAATGAAAAAGCTTTCATCCTGAAAGGCCAGGCGGCTCTCCTGTAAGGTCGACTTATATAATAACACATCCCGGTACCAAAGCACCAACAAATCAAAATATTCTTCCATGGCCTGCTTGTCTTTTCCGAAGCCGTCGGCGTAGGAAATCATTTGGTACACCGCCATCTTATCCAGATTCTTAAGAAACTCCACCAGATCCCGTTTGCGGCCGGCAAACTCCGGATCTTCCGCCAAGGCCATGGCTTTTCCGTAATTGCCTTGAGCAAAGGAGGCATACATCCGGGCTTGATAATCCGCCAGCTGATACCGCTTAATCAGGTCTTTTTCAATGATTTCGTCCTCCACTGGCACCAGATGCAGTTTTACACAACGTGAAAGGATGGTGGGAAGGAACCGGTCCTGGTTGGTGGCCAGAAGTAAAATCACCACATAAGCCGGAGGTTCCTCAAGTGTCTTAAGAAGTGCGTTTTGCGCCTGGATATTCATGCGCTCCGCGTCATCGATAATATAAATTTTATAAGTACTTTCATACGGGCGGATATCCACGGTACCGTTAATCTGACTGCGGATATCATCTACGGTAATATCGTTTTTCTCATGGGTTACGTACAAAACATCCGGATGATTGCCGTCTGCCACCTTCTTACAGGGAAGGCACTCTTCACAAGCATCGCCGTCCGTTCTGTTTTCACACAACAAATTCGCGGCGAAGGCGCGTGCCAGCGTCATCTTCCCCGCGTTCTGTTCTCCCTGTATCATATAGGCGTGGGACACCTTCTGCCCCGTTACCGCCTTGGACAAATGCTCCTTAATGGCATCCTGTCCCTTTATGTCAGAAAATCTCATGAGTCTCGTCCTTTATCAGGTGGAAATATCCAAAAGTAAGCCCCGAATCTCGTCCACCCGTCCCAAAATGGCCAGGTGATCTTTTTCTTCTTTAACAAGCTCTTCGGCCAGATCGTTTAGGTTTTTATCTACCAGTTTTACCATGCCGTAAACTCTGTGACGGCCCCGGCGGTCCAGGAAATTTTCCCGGGAAAACTCGTGGGAACGATTCACCACTTCGTTTACAAATTCCTTTACCAGGGAGCGGTACTTTTTCATGTCCCGGATATCCATGTGCTCGGCGATTTTCTTGCCTTGCTCATCAATATCTCCCATAAGCTTCTGGAGGCGCTCGGAAAACTCCGAATCCTCAATCTTGGAAGTCAGAGTAAACTTAAAATCCTCCTGGGTCTCCTGAACCTCAGGAGCCTGCTGAGCCTGGGCTATGGGGTTAACGTCATTTACCTTAATATCCATGGGTCTCTCCCTCTATAATGTCCGCAATATAACGGGCAATTTCCTCCGTGGTCTCCTCCACGTCCTCATTCACAAAACTGCGAATCACTCCGGCCGCCTTCCGCCGCTCCGGCGAAAAATCCCGGGCATCGCTTAAGAACCGGCGGCACATTTCCTCATAGCGGGGAGTCTTTTGCGACTGTTCTCTCTTCAGGGCCCGCTCAAGCCGCACGCCGTCCTCTACTTCTATATATATCGGCACTAAACGGTCTTTTGTGTAGTAGTCCCGCAATTTTTCGTAGGACTCCAGGGTACCGATAATAAGATAATTGTGAGCAGATAAATCCACCTGTCCGTCATCCGCGGTAAAATAGGTCCAAAGTCCGTGACGGGTATCGTAAGTACGGCTTTCGATAATCTTGCCGGCCTTTTCCAGCTCTTTCCTGCGGTTCTCATCGCAGAAAAAATACTCCATGCCCTCTACCTCGCCCTTCCGAATGGGCCGGGTTGTGTAGGAAACAATGTTCAAAAGCCCCAGCTCTTTCCGCTCCAGCAGCTTTTGAAAAATGGTATCTTTTCCTGTTGAACTTTTCCCGATGATGCAAAAAATTTTACCCATGCAATTAATATACCCCAGTTTTTATGAAATCACAACGGAAACCAAGGGAGACAAGCCCTCCACACTGCGTCCGGCCTCCAATTCCCGCTCCAAATATGCCACCGCTTCTTCCGATATTCGCTCCCCCGGTAAAAACAAGGGAATCCCCGGGGGATACAAGGCCACTGCCCGGCCGCAAATCCGCCCCACCGCCTGATTTAAGGACACCTCCTCCTTAGGAAGAAACTCGGCCTGATGCATTGTGTAAACACATTCTCCGTAAGCAGGGAGGGGAGTATGGCAATTCTCCTGCCCCGCATCCGAAAGTGTCTCCGCTTCCCGATCCACCGTCCGAAGTGCCTCCATTAGCCGCCGGAAACCTTCCTCCGTATCTGCATAAGAAGTCATAAAAAGGCAGCCTTCCTCTATTGCCATTTCCGGCTCAAGTTTGAAGCATTTACGCATTGTGTCTGCCAGGGTGATGCCGTTAATGGCGATGCCCTGTGCCATCAACCCCTTCGGTACCGTAACCCACAGCTTTCCGGGATCCCGGCGCTCCATGGGGGTAAGCTTTAAATGCCGGAGGGACTTAGCCTCCTCATAAAACCGAGAAAGTCTCCCGTAATATTCCGAAAAAAGTTCCGGCCCATGGGCCTTTAGCTGCCGCAGACAATATGCCACAGAAGCCATAATCAGATAAGAGGGGGAAGATGTATTAAACACATTGCGGTAATAGGCAATCCGGGAAGATAAGGAAGTTGTATCGGAATCAGGTAATTCTACAGAATCTGCGGCACCCTGCATTTGTACAATGCCGGCAGTTCCTGACTCCTGTCCCAGCAGCACCGCCGCCGCCTGGCCCAGTACGGGCAAGGTCTTATGAAGGCTGATGACGCATAGATCCGAAAAATGCACCGCACTTTCCGGAAATTCACTACCCAGGCCAAAGTGAGCCCCGTGGGCACTATCGATCAAGAGATACACACCGTGTTCCTTACACACTGTATAAATCTCCTCCAAAGGAAGAAGCTCCCCCTCATAGGTGGGGTGTGTCAGGCACAGGACCTTAATCTCCGGATGTGCAGAAAGTTCCGCCTTTACGGAATTCGCTGTAATGTCCTTTGGTCCCTGCCATAAAGGTTGATGTAATTTTACGTCCCGAAGAGCCGTTCCGTGATACAGACTCTTATGTGAAAACCTGGGCAAAAGCACCGTATCCCCGGGCTTTGCCACAGAAAAAAGCCCCACCAGATTTCCGCAGGTGGAACCGTTGGTAAGAAGAAACGCCTCTCCTGCGCCGTATAATTCCGCCATAACCTGCTGCAGATCTTTCAGCAAGTCCTCCGACTCCATTAGATCATCAAAGCCGGGAATCTCGGTAATGTCGTAGAAAAGTTCGGGACGAAAAAACGCTTCACTCAACCCCTTATGCCCCGGCATGTGAAAGGAGTACACATCCTCTTTATGATATTTTTCCAACTCCAAATCCAACCAGCGCATCTTCCTACCAATCCCTTATCACTTCAAAAATCAGTCCAAAAACCGACCCAAATCCGGCATCCAGTCTCCGAAAAAAATCTCCTCTTTGCACAAGGCACTCCAAATAGGAGCTCCAAACAAAGACAATGTTTCTATGGTATCTTCTAAGGATAAAGACAAATTTCCTTGTCTTTTTATAAATTTATCCCATTGTGTCTGAATATTCCTCCGACTGGAAAATTCCCGGATTCGCTCCAAGCGATCTTCTGAAAATGGAAGTCCTTGTTCCTTCCATTTTTCTCCCAGGGAAAGAGCTACGTCCGTTCCCGAAACGGGTCCTCCCATAATAGCAGCATAGGCCAAAAGATATTCTTCCGGATCAAATTTCAAATCCAGGTTTTTTAAAATCTGAAACAAATGCCCCGAAAGCTCCTCCTCCACGGGGTACATCAGAAGCGAAAAAGATTCCTCCTCCAGAAGCTCCGGGGTATAGGAAATCCGATGACCCTCATCATTGTCCGCCGGAAGCTCTGTTAAGAAAATTTCCAAATACAGCCGGTGACCATCCACTTGAAAGCTTAGCCTGCTGCCGGAATCCTCCCTGGAAAGTACCATGCCCCGGACTTTTGCCGGTGCCGGGCTTTCCCCAAGGAAGCGCACCGTGGGTTTTATTCCCTGCTCCATGGCTTTCCCCGGTTCCGATGAAATTCCTTGCTCCATGTCTTTCCCCAGATCCAAAAGCACCTTCTTTAGCATTTCCTCGGAAAGTTTCTGCCCCGGCACCAGGCCGTCCCGTTCTGTAATCCGGGTGGAGGGCCGGTAATAAAGCCGTACCAGTGGCTCCGCCGGAAGCGTCCCCCCGAAATAGCAGATACACTCTGTGTATGGGCCGGAAGATAAGGCAAAAAGGAGTTTTTCCTTTATATATATAGTTCGTTCTGCTTCACTGAAACGTTTCTGTGTCACAGCCACACTCCGATCATGGTTTCCACTTTTTTCACAACCTTTCGCTTCTTGGCGTAATCCATTAACAAAGCGGCATCCTTGGTGTCATCCTGAATATAGGCAAAGCAGGCCCGCTTAAAAACGTCCCGATCCAGGCGGTCCTGGTATTTTAACACCTCACACACCAGGCGATCCTTAGTATATACCTGAAACCTGCTGCCCAGCACTTCCTTTTCCTCCACGCCGAAAGAAAGCACCTCCGGCTCCACATAGTAAGGCTCCACCTCCGGATTCTCCAGAAGGAACCGGGACTTAGATACATTCTTACTAATGGCCACCGCCCATCCTACAGGCAGTTCGTCAATATATCCGTGAGCAAAAAGGGCCGACTGCATGGTAAGCACTCCATCGGAAAAAAGTCCCGACACCAGGTTGGCCTCCTGTTCCGGGGTGCTTAAAGGCAGACAGTAATAGCCGCTTTTTAAATGGCAGAGACTGCCATCTTCCACATAGGCTCCCAATCGGCGAAAGTCCACACCCAGAGAAAGCAAATCTCCGGTCTTGGCCCAGCCTCCGTTCTCCTGTAATTTTTCGGTAATTTTTTCCAGCCAGTAGATGCGCTGCTCTTCCTGACTCATGGGAATTTCCGTTTTCATAGAATCTCTTGCACTTTCTTACAAATCGGTTTATACTTTGAAAAAGACATTTATATTTGTCTTTATTTCTGGTTTACACGTTTTATTTTTGTCTTTTACGACACGAAAGGATTATCATGGATCAGTCTGATTCCTCTCGCAGGAACCCTTCCCGGGCTACCTGTGAAGAAACCATCCGGCGCATTTTAATGACGGAAGTTTTGCAAAACGGCAAGAACCGTCACTTCAAAACCGCCATGGACTTTATGAATTATTTCGAATCTCTTTATCTTCCGGGACCGGCCCTGACCAAGCAGGTTCAGCGTGCCGTCCGGGCCATGGACATGCCCAAGGACGCCGACGGTTATTTCCTGGTAAATAAGACCAAGAGCCAGCTTTCCCAGGATCAGGAGATTACCCATCTCATGGAAAAGGCCGATGCGGCTATTGTTCCCATGGGCGATATGACTCCGGTATTTTTAAAGTGCGATCAGAAATACGCAAAGTACCTAATGCAGCTGATCAGCGATTCCGATACCTTAAAGGATAAGTATCTGACCATCCTTCCCTCCAGTGAGGGTCTGATCTTCCTTTCGGACCAGCCCAATGTGCTGGAGTTGATTCTTTCCGGGCTTTTGCCCTAAACGTCATGCGAATCGGCGCCCGCATCCCCTGCCGCCGCAGGCTTTCTAACACATTTATCTCCGTCTGCGGTTTCTCCGACGGCGGCTTCTGTCGATCTTACGGTAGCGGTCCTTACTTCTGGGCCGCTCTTCTCTACTCTTACGGTTCCGGCGAATCCGGAGCTTTCCTAATTTTTTCCGAAGAATCTTTATTAAGAAAAACAAAACAACCGCTAAGGCAATGACAAACAAAATAAAGACAATATTAATCCGGAAGTATTTCAGGCTGCTGCCTCCCTCCTCTTCCGATAAATTATGAAATGGATAGGCAGTGCTTGTGTCGGACAGATCGGAATCTGCGGATGATGAAGAATCTCCTGATGCGTCGGAGGAATCCGCATCCGAAGATGCATCAGCATCCGCCGTATACAAAATATTGGCGCCACCCACTTCATGCTCTCCGTAGGTATACACCAACCGGCCGATAACGCCCTCCTCTCCGGATACGGGCTCCACCGTCAGGGTACAGTCGGCAATATCTGCAGTCTTGGGAAGTACCACTACACCGTCGGAATCAATGGATACAAATTCCTCGGAAACCCCCAGAGCTCCCGTATTCCAGGAAGAACTGTTGGTATAAAGATTGGCATTTTCCGAAACATTCAGCACCGTAAAATTATCAAAGCAATAGTCAAACAATGTCCGGGTATCCACATAATGGGCCGGAGACTCGGCGTTCATTACCACGCACACTAAGGTCATGCCGTCTTTTTCCGCATAAGTCACCAGAGTGGAATTGGCCGCCTCGGTATAGCCGGTCTTACCGCCGGTACAGTAATCATAGAGATACTGACTAGTTTTATAATAATTCAGCATGGCATGATGATTATTCAGAAGGGTCTCCTCCTCATGCTTGTTGGTGGGAGGGATGGTATAAGTCTTGGTACCCATAATGGTGGCAAAGGTCTTATTAGAATAAGCCGCCCGGGCAATCAGAGCAAAATCATAAGCCGTGGTGTAATGCTCCTCATCCGGCAGACCGTTGGCATTGGAAAAATGGGTGTTCTTACAGCCCAGTTCTGCGGCGGTTTCATTCATAAGGGCCACAAAGCTGTCCAGATCTCCCGACACATGCTCCGCAATGGCGTAAGCGCATTCGTTGGCAGACTCTAACATCATGCCGTAAAGGCACTGCTCCAGGGTCATTTCCTCTCCCACATCCCGGGCAATGGAACTGCTGCCGCTTTCACAGCCATACACCGCCTCCTCGGAAAAGGTCACCACTTCATCCAGCTGGCAGTTTTCCACTGCCAGATAACCGGTTAAAATCTTGGTAATACTGGCGGGATAGTAAGCCGTGTCCACATTTTTTGCATATAAAATGGTTCCGGTCTCCTGCTCCATAACAATGGCGGCTCCCGACGTGGTCTCCACGCTGCTGGGCCAGTATACCTCCGCCTTTGCAGTCATAGAGTCCGTAAAAAAAACAGCTCCTGCGGTGGAAAGAGCAAGGGCGCCCGCCATAACCAGGGAAACTGTTCGCTTTAAATAAGTAAAAAACTTCATAATCCAATCCTATCCAAATCCCCCACGCAAAAATCCATGCCGTGGGAAGTTTTAACAATTTACTTTCTTAAACAGTATAGTCTACCCCCGAAAGAATTGACAATCTTTTTTTCTTTTTCTATGATTACTCCGTAAAAGGAGAATTTTATGCGACTTAGAAATATACCAAAGGCTGCCGGGGCCATTGCCGAAAGCCCCTTATGCATTTCCAACCCAAAAGACTATAAAGGACAGTGGAAGATGTCTTTTTCTCAAGATAAACCCATTTATATTGAGATAGGAATGGGAAAAGGACGTTTTATTATGGATATGGCAAAGGCTCATCCGGAAGCATTTTTCCTGGGAATGGAGCGTTATGACAGCGTGCTTTACCGGGGTCTTCAGAAATTAGAAGAAGATCCTTTGGACAATGTACGGTTCCTTTGCGAGGATGCCGGTGAACTTATGGAATTTTTTGCACCGGGAGAGCTGGACCGGATTTATCTTAATTTTTCCGACCCCTGGCCCAAGGACCGGCATGCCAAGCGCCGCCTGACCCATCACCGGTTCCTTGCTTTATATAAGGAAGTCTTAAACCCGGCGGGCCGCCTGGAATTTAAAACCGATAACGAAGCGCTCTTTGATTTTTCCCTGGCTGAGATTGAGGAAAGCCCGCTGTTTTCCTTAACCCGTGTCACCCGGGACTTACACCACGATCCCGCCATGAATGAAGGCAATATCATGACAGAGTACGAGGAGAAATTCTCCTCCATGGGAAACCCTATTTTCAAGCTGGTAGCCACTCCAAATCCGGAGGAACAATAATATGACATTAGTATTTGCCCTGTACCAGGAAGCCAAACCTTTTATTGAAGCGCTGGACTTACGCCCCGAAGCCCATCCCGGCGCCGGCCGTTTATTTGTACCCAAGGACCCTGCCGGCAGGCATCTTGCCTTGTTAATTACGGGCCCGGGACCTTATACTGCCGCGGCCCAGGTGGCTTTTTATCTGGGGATGTATCCCGAGGCCCAAAAGTACCTACTTATAAACATCGGCTCCGCCGCCGGCCTATTTACCGAGGACGTTCCCATCTATTTGTGCGCATCCATTAAAGATGCCGCAAAACAACTCCGCCCCTTCTATCCCGACATTCTTTATCACTGTCCCTTCCCTTTGGCGAATATTGCCACCTCGGCCAGCGTTGCCGACTTAAAACTCTTAAAATCCCTGGGAAACTCTTTTACACGTACCGTTACATCCTGCGGAATCGGCAACACAAAGAATCCCACCCCCCTTCCGGAACTTTGCGATATGGAAGCCATGGGCGTTTATCAGGGCGCCCGGCCCTGGATGAGCCCTGCCCAAATGATTTTTCTAAAGGTACAAAGCGATGCCGGAGTGGATCCGGAGGAAAAGGCATTTTTCCTGGATCCGGTAAGCGGCGAACCCATGGAAGGCTCTCCGGAAGAGCACATTACCAGGCTGTTCGCCAGCCCGGAAATTACGGAGCCTATTTTGGCCTTTCTAACAGGCCTTCAGGAATACGAAGACTATGCACTGGCATATACCTTCCGGGAAGCCTCCGGCTACCGGCTGCCCGACTCCCTGGTCCGGGATTTCTGCTGCTCTGATACCATGAAGCATCAACTTCAGGATCTGCTTATCTTTGCAGCCGCCTCGAAGACAAACACAAATCCCGCAGAGGACTTCATCCGGGGCCTTTACGAATCCGGCGCCCTGCCTGCATCCTCACGAAAGGAAGGAAAAAAATACCTTGAACAGCTTAAGAACCACTTACTTCAGTAAACATTTTCATCACCTATACGTGGAAGAAGAAATCATGTCCCACCCCAAGACCCGGGAGATTCTTGCCCATTTCCCCGACAGTCAGGTGATCCTCATTAAACACTACAAAGACGTTTTTAACCGCAGAGGACAGCTGCCGGAGCTTCAGATGCAAAGCCGTTCCATGATTCTGGCAAAAAAAGAAGAGCCCTTCTTTTACAAAGGCTCCCCTCTTTGTCAGGATTTCGGATTTTCAAATTTTTACTATACCCAGCAGGCCATGAACTGCCTGTACGACTGCGACTACTGCTACTTAAAAGGTATGTATCCCAGCGCTCTGCCGGTATATTTTGTAAACACCGAAGACTATCTTGCGGCCCTTTCTGCACACTTAGAGAAGTCTCCCATGTACCTTTCCCTGTCCTATGACACGGATCTTCTGGCCTTTGAAGGAATCTGGGACAGTTTAAAGGACTGGTACGAGTTTACCCAGACCCACGGGAATCTCACGGTGGAACTTCGCACCAAATCCGCGAAGGTACCGGATTTCCCTGGACATGAGCGTTTTATCTTAAGCTACACCTTGTCTCCCCAAGAGATCATCAGTGCTTACGAGCACTATACCCCTTCCCTGGAATCCCGCCTGGATGCAGTAAAACTGGCCCTGGCAAAGTGCTATCCTGTACGAATTTGCCTGGACCCGGTTCTTCTCGTGCCCGGCTGGAAGGACAGTTACAGAAACTTCTTTACTCAAATTAAAAAAGCCCTCTCTCTGGAGGACCTGGCAGCTATGAGCCTGGGTGGATTTCGTATTCCCGCAGACTACCTGAAGGAAATGCGAAAAAAATATCCCAACAACC
>Ga0181612_126648_pt1 | contig 12466 bp, 4 predicted proteins | sample HoacroProtozoa21_FD_119630 | JGI IMG/M metagenome (GOLD analysis project Ga0181612, IMG submission 119630) | Hoatzin crop microbial communities from Cojedes, Venezuel. Combined Assembly of Gp0051906, Gp0051904, Gp0051908 | reverse complement strand
TCCTTATCTTGACCCTCAAGCATTTCATCCTATTTCCTCTCCCCTGTCCAGCTGAGGAGGGGCAGTGATAGAGTGGTTTTGGTGGGCACCTGGCATTTATCCAGGCCAAACCAAACCAAAACAAATATTATCAAGCTCTTAATATTACAAAACACAAGCATGACAGTGTGAGCATATTTTGATATAACTGTTACAAACATGGTAAAAAAACATTTTGTTTATTTTAGTATTTCAGTATGATTTTTGTTTTATGCAGTACAATGGATGTATCACATGTTCTTTTCAATCAGCAAGGAAAAATAACAACATGCAACTTCTGTTACTGTTTATCATATTACAATATAACCATTTACAGATAATAAGATTAGATTCATTGCTATTGTCATTTTGTAGGCCATTTTTCGTTTAATCTTATTATGTTAAAAAAGAAGGAATTTCACCTTCATGCATAATAAAAACAAAAAAAACTATCTTATCAGAAGCAACACATCCAAGTATGTTATATCCTATTTAGCTAATGTGATCACGGAATAAAAAAATAGCATCTTACCTCAGACCAAAGATATGTGATTGTTCATAACTGAATAAGGAATGAATTTTAGCTTCTGAATTCAAAATTATAAGCCTGTCAATGATATCCTGTCAAAGGAAGACACATGTAAAAAACTCATGTATGATTTTCTATTTTATGCACATAATAGTTTCATAAGGATGTTTACTATAAAATGAAACCCATTATTAAAACACACATTGAAATTATTTCTGCAAGAACAGGTGGTTTCCACCATAAAAGTCAATGGCAAAAAGAAATCATACGGAAAGTTGGGGGGGAGGGGGAGAATCTCAGTTAAAAATCATAAATCATTAAGCATACAAAAGGATGCCAGCATATCAAGTATCCTAGTTCTTATTTAGTGTTAAACTGCAACAAAAATGTTACACTGTTTTTTGTATTTTTGAGATGTGTATATATCTATTTTAATGAAAAGAACAGCAAATCCTTTAGTATACTACACTTTCTAACACTGGTTAGCACTACATGCTTCAAAACACGGCCATTTATTCTCAGTGTAGCAAGGCATGGTTTGGATGTTGAGGCTTACATCTTTCATCCTACAGTACCCCAGGTAACAGACAATGATCTGTGGCTGCTTCCCACTTCTTCCACAAACTCAATCTAATTATCTTCCCCTCTGGTTCACTGAATATCCAAACTGCTCCTGAAGAAATAATTTCATCGAAAGATTTAGAAATGCATAAAAACATTCACTTTTATTACCGTCTCAGAGACAGATTGCTGTGCTATGGTTAGAAGAAACAAAGTCCTTTTAGGCTTTATTGAATCTGGATTAAATCCAAGCTTTTATTTTCTCCATGTTTAAGAAGTATAGTCTCAGAGAGAGCAGAGCTGATCCTGTCTAGATCAATCAGTCATTTCAATATGATATGAGAGAAGTTAGGATCCATACTTTCAGGAAATCAACCAAAGCTCTGATTTTCAACAGAGAGAAAACTACACACCACAAGTAAAACTCCCAGTAGTAGAAAAAAAATCCAGAATTTGTCAAAGTAAACTGACTTCATAAAATGCATTCTTATTTAAAATGCAGTAAAACCTGTTTTCCCTATGAGATTTTTTGGGGTGGTAGGGGAGAGGGCTGTGAAGAATGCACTTTTTCCACAAATAATGTTCATTATAAAATTCACAATAAAACAATTCAACTCAGACCTTATGGCTGTTCATAAAATTGGTAATGCAAGTAATTGATTTGTTTGGGGTTTAAGGCTTTTTAGATATTGGCACATACAAAGAGTTCAATGCCAAAGGATATTTCTCTGGCAACAACCTCCTTATCTATACGTCAAAGCTTGGAGCCTGCAAAAGAGCAGAAAGAGCAGGCACAGAGAGACAACTACCATTAAAGCAGACCAAGCTCTGATTTGGGATATTAGGAAGGAAGATAACGAACAAGCTCCAACACAAGGTCCCATCAGAAAAATGTGCAGATAGATCTGCACTGCTCAACTACAGAGCATAGCTTAAGTATTAGGTTACCTGCTCTAAATACCTAAAATACACCATCTAAATATAAGATTCTCCACAATCACTGGGGAAAAAAAAACCAAAACAAAACAAACAATTCTTCTGCTTTAACATGTCTTTCAAAGCTACAGATCTGAAGGGTACCTTCCAAGCTAGATTCCCTTGCATGTGTGGACTGCATAACCTCTCAAAGGAAGAGTGGAGGCAGGCAGAAGGACCCTGATTCATCTGCTCCATTTTCTAAAATATTTTTATATAGCGAACAGAGTTAAAAAATCCAAAACCTGGCATGTATTAAGAAAAATTTTCCTAAGGGCACAAAATAAAATCCTGATTAGTCAATAGTTAAAAGCAGTAAAAACAGACTGATTATCTGTTCATTCAATGACACAACTAGTTAGCCAAAAATACAAAGGAGGAAAAAATGTTTAAATCTTGTGTATTTAAGCAATAAAGGGTATACAAAGATGATTAAGTTCTGTGCATTATCAAAGATAGTTCAGCATAAATATTACAGGTCAGATTCTGTGGCACTGTGATGTGATTCAGAAATATAGAAACACTAAGCATACAAAGCAATTAAACCAAATCTTCTGGTGGCACTGAAATTGCTTTACCTTGCTTTCTAACCGTAGTTACACCCGGTCAAATCTTTATCTTCTGTTTTCTGCAGTCACTGCCCAAAAATGTGGTTATAACAAATCTGTATGTCTAACCCCAGAAGTTTTCTGAGTACTTAGACTTAGCCATTACACATTAAATTAACGTTAGATGAACTTACTATTTTCCTTCTGTTAACTATATAATCTTGGGTGGCTAGTTTAGGCTTACAAAACCCACTGTTGCACAGTAGTTCAGTGAGACAAATCCCATTCAAAACATCTATAACTGTTCAGGGAACTTTGAACAATTGTATCAGTATTTGTGTTTCTGGAAACCTAGAGAATTCCATCAAAATGCTGAAGTGTCTCAAAAGCCAAAACAATACAGGCATTCAAAAGTCACAAAAATCATTACTTAAGATCCACCCCAATCTGAAAGCTCTCAAAAACGTTTCACCTTCAACATACATCTATCTCCCCTGCTCCCAGTCCCTCAGAAAACTTTACGACTGAACAGAACTATCCATCGGTGGACACATCAACATTGAGTGGATTGGAAAAATAAAGTTCATCATCCCTTTCCTCCTGATATCATCAAAAAAGTATTAGAAAACAGAATGACAGAAATCCTTTCCAAACATAACACACACTATGATATACTCTGTCTAAACAACTTCTATTACCACCAGTCCAGAGCTTGTGTTGAAGAAACACTCTAACAAAACAGCAATTAGAAGTGCTAGCTCATTAGAAAAAAAATTCTGATTTTAACTGACACTCAGGGTCACCGATTAAAATTGCCTGTGCTTTGTAGATGAGAAAAAAAACCCAATGGAATGCAGTCAAATGAACTAATACAAAATAATACTAAATACGGAAATGGTAATACTATCTTTCTTAGGACTAAAATGTGCCTTAATCAGTAACCTTCCAACTAGCGATTTTTTCTGTGTGTGAATCATCCGTGCTATTAAGAAAGCCTGAGATTTTTTGTTCGGTTGGCTGGGTTTTTTTTTCATTTTTGCTTAAGTCCACAGATAAGTGTGATAGAGCAGTATTATATAAAATACAAGTATAGATATTTTCCAGCATGTAACTGCATGCACATACAGAGGTGTTTATGTATGTCACTTTTTTTTTTTCCCATGAAAAACCACAATTTTAACACAAGCCAGGAAAGATGATCTTTAAATTAGGCATCAAATTTTATATTACCTGTAGGATTTCAAAATGAAAATTTAGGTTAACATGAAGTGATATGTGCATATACTGCCCTCATGCTGTATATAATATAAAATGCAGAAAATTTCAAAATCTTTCAGTAAGAAGAGAAAACTTATTCTATTATTACAGTAACATTTTCTCAGGAAAAACGGCTTCACAGTAGTATTTCTTTTTCTTTCACAATAAAAACTATACTTACAATAATGTCTGTAGGTACTTCACGGAGTGAATACTTTGGTTTATTTGGTATATCTTGTTTACTCAGGAACTCAAAAACTGCAGGGTAAGTGAGCAAGTTTACCAGAGACAGAAAAAACTACAAAAAGAAAAAAAGGGGCAACAAAAGGGAATGTTTATCAGATAAGTATAACCAAGTAAAGGTTAATAATTATTTGCCATTTACTCTAAGTTTGTTCTTACCCTTCATTGTAGGCTGAACTTCACATAAATAGAGCTGCCCAAAATAAGACTGCAAACCCTGGCAGGTGTCTATATAATCTAAAAGGGCAGTAGTGTCTGTGAAATATGTATTATCTATCACATTGTACAAGCAACTTTAAAAATTGTAATATTTTCATTATCACATAATTCTAAAATCTAGCAGCACAACATACTCTCAAACATGTCACTCTGATCTTACTACAGTAATCAGACATGAACCGATGGCTAGTATTTTAAGACTTTCATCATGATTGTTATTTATTATTTCATATTGACTTTAATGGATCCTTGGCATTGTGACCTGCTGTGCAACACCAGAATCCTTTCTAACAGTCATTATTTGACTAGTGTATTATACTAATTTTACCCCACGTGCCAAGAAGCAAGTATGGCCACAATAAAAATTTACAGAAAGGTATGTATCATCCTATCTGAAACACAGCACTGCTTTTTCCATACCAATACAGAAGATTAAGTCATTTCTCACCTTCTGACAGCTTCGGTCAATAGGGTCAACTGGAGTAGATTTGGGTTGGGTTATCCTCAAATCATCTTTTCCACACTCCAGAAGTGCCCATAATTCAGTTACAAGTGCCTTTATAAAACCTAAAACAAATTTTTTGTTCTAATCATGGGTATGGTAAGAACACCAGAAAAACAATATTCATATTAAAAGCATTTTATACCACAATTCTAACTCAGATTCTCAAAATTCTCTACATTGTGGACTAAAATTTCACAAGATAGACTGCCTGAGGGTTACTCTCCCTGCTATTCTCAGTCCTTTAGTCAAATTACCTTTCTACAGCCGTCTGCTTATATTCAATCTAAAATCTACAGCAACAGTTTGCAAAGACTATTAAACTAGAGTAGGATGATATTTATGTATTTTCCATGTAAATGAGCTGCTGACCTTCTTTAATAAGTTGTCTGCTACAGATCAAGGCTTAACTAGTATTGGCTTCATGGTTTTAAAAAGACAGATTTACTGTAACTCATTAATAAATTAAAACATACCACAACAAAAAGATAAGGACTGAAAAAAAATATTTTTAAGAGAAGCACTACTAGCTGAATTTAAAATGTTAAATCTTAAAACAGAAGAGGAAAGATAGCCATCTAACTCTGAAATCGCCAAATGTAAGTTACAGGCTTAATACAAACTTCACATGCACTACACAACCTCCTCTCAGGATTGAAAAATCAATGCTGATTATTTTTGGTCTACCGTTTGTCTTGGATACCAAGGGCTATAAGAAACAACTTGGCTGAGAACCTTAAACGGGACAGATGGGTTACTCCTTAAGTAGATCTGCTCCCTGCTTTCTGAAAGATCCCAGAGGGACAAGTAATAAGCAACTGACAATTAGTTTCCTTGATTGGCAGAATTTGCCTGCTTTCTGACAGTCTTTCGATCAACTCATTATTATTACTGACCATTTAGATACTCACAGAGAACATTTGTAACTTTTCTACCTCATGGACTTCCTTAGCAACTTAAGACAGTAGCTTCACTTTACTGGTAAGATTCTAGTTTTAACACAACAACTACCTAGACCACTGGGTGGTATGGCAAGATTGAGTTATCTGAGAATGAATTTGCAGGCACTTTGTGCTATGGGTTGGCATATGAGAAGAATCACCAGTTCAGACAATCTCAATTCCATCTCAACTATTGTACACGGGTGCCAAGGACATTCAGGCCTTCACAGTTTCTCAATCTTTGAGCAGTCAGTAATCAGGAAAAGTACATACAAATTACAGAAATCAACAGTTACGAATTCTGACCTGTAGATCAGTAAGAAGCACTTGGAAATTGTTAGCAACTCATTTTTTAACAGATATAAATGTCTTCATGCACATACAGGAAATTTCTGGAAACCCAAACCAATGAAGTAAATTTGCATCAAGAAGAAAATAACAGACATTTAAGCAGTTTTTGCTAATACTGTATAATTATTCCACACAGTTGATCTTTTTTAACATCTTTCTCACCATCTTTTTCTAATATGCAAGACTGCAGTAACTATTCATAACATCATTCTTCAATTTACCTGAACTCTGTAGAGCTACTGCACCTGTTGGTGTTGTTGCCATTTGTGTAACAATCACTCTACTACCAAACTCTTCATACTCATTTGTCTGTTATTAATAAATATAAAGCACAGTGTTAGTTAATCAGTTAGCATGAAACTCTCAAATGATCTCTTAAGTATTGATCTTTCCTACACTTGTTTAGAGAATTTAATCCACTATATGGTTAGACTTGAACAGTTCATAAATATTATCCTCTACAGACTTACCAGGATCAGTTTCCACACCAAATGTCTTTATCAAGTATCTTATCAAAATTGAAATGCAAAATACTATGGTTGAGACAAGCAACATCAACAAAGAATAAAAATGTTAGCATTATAATTTTTTTTGCACACATTCAGTAAGATGTCTGTACCATTACGTTTTTCCTCCTAAAATGCATATTATCTGATTTTTGGTTACATCTGAAGTATTGTCTACCGTACCTACATTTCAACAGAACCTACCAACACCAACACGATCTAGAAAAATCAGCACTTACAAGAAAAAAAGAAAAAATATTTTGCTTAACATTACAAACTTCACAGTAAAAAGTCAGAATAAGGTAAATATATGCCTGACATTCTAAAGATAATTAACATCCAACAAACTTACATCAGCGTGGTACCAATATCAAAGATGGTAAGCTATATTTTAAATTCATTTTTGCAAAAATCGACAAAATGGTTTCTGGATTTAGTTTCTTACTATTTTCTTTCTTCTTTATTTTACTATAATCATTGAAAGAAAGAAAAACTGTGCAGACTCTGTAATGCTTACCTGGAGTTTTTTTGAGAAACTGCTGAACATGAAGTTCACACAGTCATTCATGGCACCTGTGCTATAAAGCAGGAGGAGTCCTTTGGGTGTGGCAGAAAAATTTAGCAAGGCATCTAACAAAGTCTCTTCCCATAACAAACTGCAAGAGTTGCAAAATAATAATTAAAAAAGATATGTAAAAAAGCATGGAAAAAAAGAAAAACAACAATTACTAACTTTGAAAAACATCACCACTTCATTCACTGGACTTTATGTTTACTCTGTATGTTTACCCTATGCTAGTTTAAAAAAAACATTTGGGAAAGTTGTAACACATATTAGACTGTATTTTGTACAAACATTCAAATTCATCCTGGCAAAACTAAGGTTAGGTAGGAACATAGAACAGAAAGATGATGTAATGGGGAACCCAAAAGACCCATGCCATTCTTAAATGTACTTACACCTTACTATCCGACTCTAGATGAGTCTTTCAAGGTACTAATGTGGCCATTACAAATTGGCAAAGCAGGAATAGAATTTCTCACCAATGTAAAAACACTAAGAGGAGCTAATGAGGAGACACAGGCTCCTGCTAGAAATGAGTACAGAATCATGAAAATAAGGTGCTATATTTACACAATAGCTTCACATATCAACAGCAGTAAATATAAAACATTTTCTACAGACATGGCAGGAAGAACAGCAATTGCAAGAATCAAGTATGATGATACTCTCTGCCCTGCAAAATATTCTATGGCCTAAAAAGTGAAGCAATTACATCACCTTTGACTAGGTACCATTCCTGCTAGGCTCTTGTGATTCTGCTTCTCTAACCTCATTTGCTTACTGGATTCTCATCTCTAGTTCTCATTTCCCATTTCAGATTCATATCGCCAGCAAGCAGCATACAGCTTTTGTCGTAGCAGTCAACCACCACCACCACAAACCCTAATTAACTTCTCCCGTAGAATCCCTCCCATGTCTTGTTCAGAAACAAAAATTTTACCCAGAAACACATCACCATGTCTTGTTCCATAGTTAAATGAAAAATCTAGATGCTAGGAGGAAAGTGTAGCTTATGTCAGTGGCAGTGACTAGTGACAGCCTCCTCAGTCAGAGCTCTGCATCCCTAGATTTCTTTTTACCACTAGATTTGAATTGCTATAACCAGTTCACGTGCCACCACTACAGCCTAGAGTAGTAACTGTTGAGGTATCTTTGCAAATTATAGACGAAATCTATGGTAAAGTATAAACAAGAATTTACTTAATAACTAGGCTCTGCACTAACACCAACATCACCCTGAATTTTCAGGCTCACAACCATTTGTGTATTTCTCATCTTAATGCATACAAACATCTATAAAGGGACATTAAGTTTTAGTATAAAAGGAAGGATACTTTTCACTTAATATATATGAGGCTTTCACCCAGCATGCTACCAATCTTGCTACATAACATTTTGAAGGTGAGGATACCATTCAGCAGAACTGTATTTTAAATTAACAGCACATCAAACCCGTAAGACAAACTCTGACAGCTATTTTGTTTTATGCTTTCTAATTCACATTTTCCTCAAGCCAATTTCTGTAGTCAGAGAGAATCAACGATAGTCAATTTTACATAGATTAGACACAACTCTGTAAGCCAAGAAATTCCTGAAAGGTCAAGAACAATTTTGTAATTCTACTGAGACCTATGCTAGGATGACTTCACTCCCTCTACCTACCCCTATGCTTTTGGCAAAAAATCACAGGGTTATAAGATGCATCAACTGTGGATAAAGTGGCAGCGTGTATTCATACTTGTGCATGTGCATAAATTAAGCATCAACTTACACGTTTTTTGACACCAAACTTTTTGAAGAAGTCGAGCCCGCACCAGTTACAGGAGTGGGTACTCTTTCTGAAAGCAAACTTGCCTGTGAAATAAACAAAATAAACAAATATTGTTTATTTACACCATTTTTAAACTCCAGATATTGCTCGTTCTTTTTATATATTAAAAAAATAACAGTAATTAGGTTGCAGTCTAGCCTTTGGCACAGAATACACTACTCCACTACATTTTTTATTCCAGAAAAGCTTATTTATTATTTTTGCCTTTAGTATAAACAATTTTGAAGCTACTGTTTTTAAAATTTTTATTAAAATTCTTAAAATAAAAAGCTCTTTTTAACTAGAGACTCCCAAAGCAAAAAAAAAAAAAAAGGCATTTAATAGCCTCTGGAGTCAACAACTCAATATCAGAACTATAACATAATTCTGCCAATTTTTATTCATTTATTTATAAATTATATAAATTTATATCAGTATGGATATGATTAGAGCTACAGACATACATAGATATACACATTTTTATATTTGATGGAGTTTCTAATTTAAATGATATTTGAAAATAATTGGTGTGAAAAAAACCTGTATGTTTAAGATGAATGATTTAAGTTGTTCTATGTTTCTAGGGACAAAAAGCATATTGCACCATTCGAATTAAAGTGAGCAGTCATTAATTTGCTCTTACAAACGTGGTTTAATAAATCCACAAAAAGATTCCTCTATTAAACTAGTCAGTTGTCCTCGATCTCTTAAATTCTCCTTTCATTAACATCTGTACAAATTATGTTCCAGAATTCCAGCAGAATATGCCAAGAAAAAATTGTTTCTCCAACAGTCTTTAAACTCCAGGAGAGCTGTAAAAACGTCTATCATTAAAAACTTGTCACTATTGTTTGGATAGAGTCCATCAAAGTCCACCATTTTTACTACACTAGAAATGGTAGAACATTTTATAAACTGTAGATGTTTTAAAATTGAGCAACAACAGAAAATAATTTTAAAAGTAATCAAGATGATAGGGTTGAAAATGTGACTTTCCTGTACTAACTTGTTGAAGTCCTCAATGTGTAGATTCCACTTCAGTCTCAATTTGACCTCCAAAGTGTTGTGAAGAAATGGCATTTTGGCAGTTAAACGTTTCATGCTTTTTTTTATTTTCGTCACATTCAGCCTACTTACCTTGTATGTGTCAAAACAATCTGTCTAAATGATGTTCTGTACCACAATAAAGGATTTTAATATGCTAAGAAGTCTTTTGTGCATGTGCAAACACTGTGGTGCTTTAGAGCAAATAACTGGAAATGCCCATCAAAAGCATGTAACAGTCTGCCTGTGATACACTAAATAGAGTAATAGGTTAGTTCAAGTAAGACTGACTTACTGACACAATAAGAAAGCACAAAAAGACAGACAGATTGTTATGTAAATTACAGCATGATTCAAGTGAACATAACTCCTTAATTCAACAAAACTCTCAAGTTCTCAATGCAAGGAAAATGTTTCAAAACCAACATTCTTTGATGAGAAACAGAGTTTACCGTGATATAATTGTGATTGTAAGTAATAATATATTTTATTTTTAATCAAAACATATGCTTTCATGATAAAATTCATATATAAAAGCAGTGAGAAATATCCACAAGCTGGTGATTTAAGTCCCTCTTCTATTCACATTCTAGCTTTCTGGTATTTTCTGCCTCAGTTTACATTGTGACTGTACGTTTTAAATTTGTAATCATAATAAAAGCATACAGCATTTGACAAGAAAAAAAGCTGTTCTTTCCCTTGCATTCAGTCTCTCTCCTGCTTCCTCACTTCCAGAAAGAATCTTTAGATTTTTAGCCAATTTTTTCTTCCAACTTGGTCTGTTCCTTCTCTGAGAAAATATTTTACTATCACTGGAAGCAAAAAAAGAGATTGTTCCATTTTTCAGTATAAAGTGAAACAACACAGGTAAAATTTGGCTTTCGACTAAGAGTTCTAACACCTATAGTTTAAATCTGCTTTCAGTTTATCTGTAAGCCACATTTGAAGCTTTATATGCTACCCTTACTCAAATGCTGTCACTGTTATTTTAATGATTCGAACGTTTCTTTGAATTTTACTTCACTGTGAACTTTTGAACATGGTTCTTGCAGCATCTGCTATCATTTTTCCACCTTAATTAAATTTTTATAGTAATAGACAAGAACTTTCACATCGCATATGGCTATCAGAACAATGACAAAAGAAGAGATTAGTGAATGAAACAGAGATCCATATACCTTGTTCAGTAAATTTAAAACACAAAGCAGAATACACAGAACTGCTGGACCCACGCTTTCCATGCAGAAAAAGCATCAGACTAGCAATCAAACTGAAGTACGGACTCTACACTTCACAAGACATCCAAGTACACAAGTAAGACAAGAACTCCTGCCTAGCGCTTCTTATTATGGTCTCTTGAGCATATTTCAATGGCTTCTAACTATTTAAGGCAAATATTTGGAATCGCCTTTTTTTTTTCCTTCATGTCTCCCACAACAACTAACTAGTTTAACCTAAAAATTACTAAGATCACATCTCAGGAATTTTTCCTTTCAAAATATCCCAGACCAAGAGCAAATACCTGATTTGTGGTGGACACCAGCTATCATGACATCAAGTGAACTCTACCATCAAGGACAATGTTTAGAAAGGAGTCAATCTATGAATGATAGGTCTATCAATGCATCTTTAGAGTTCTTGGTTTAATCTGGCGGCACAGAAGTCTCAAAGCAAGCTTCTGCTAGGTTCACATACAGAAGGAAAATTTGAAAAGTAGAACTTCATTTTTAGAACAATTCCAAGCATTATCTCACTACTTAAATATAAGCAACCTGAAGAAAAGAACAACTGTTACATAAACTGAACCTCTTACAGTACGATTTTTTCCAATCTTCCCAATCTAAAACAAGATTTACCTTTTTCCAGGCCTCTCCGAGAGATTCATGCAAGCCATAAGGAATTAGCATCTGCAGGCCTTCACAAGTTCTGTACATCTGACGACATACAAAAATGAAAGCTCCTTTAACAACCGGCAAAATCTCGGATCCAGATAAAAGAGAAATGTCGTCATGAAGAAGTTTCTTTGTAAACTGAACAATTACATGAACAGCTGTAGGACTAGAAATAAAATAACACTTTTAAAATGTTGTTCTGTAGTCACGTCTTGAAACAAGTCCTCTGACTAAACTTACTTAAATTTTTCTAGGGGAAAAGAAACTATGGAAAGCAACTATGGAGAGGTCAACTATACTATAACTCGTAATACCAGAAGAAAAAGATCTATGGTGTTGGGGTTGATGTAGTTTAAGAGTTAGCATGACTAGGCCGCTTAAGCAAAGCAGTTAGCATAACTAAACAGGCCACTGGAAAGGACAGCTAAGAATAACCATTGAGAAAGTTCTGATAGTGCACATGATGTGGGTTAGCAAAAATAAGATGTGTTCAAGGACTTGGAGG
>Ga0181612_112458_pt1 | contig 12466 bp, 8 predicted proteins | sample HoacroProtozoa21_FD_119630 | JGI IMG/M metagenome (GOLD analysis project Ga0181612, IMG submission 119630) | Hoatzin crop microbial communities from Cojedes, Venezuel. Combined Assembly of Gp0051906, Gp0051904, Gp0051908 | reverse complement strand
TCTCAACCCACGAGTTTTCTCACTTTTACCCTTCCAGTTCTCTCCCCCACCCCACTGGGGGAGTGGGGTGGGTGAACGAATGGCTGTCTGGTGCTTAGCTGCCAGCTGCAGGTAAACCACAACAATTTCATAGGCAGTCTTGAATGGCACAGCTCTAAACAGCAGGAGTAATTCCTGTAGTAATTTACATAGATATTCCTCCATCCCACTGCAATTTCCCAATTCATATGGGTTTATAAACTGTGGCGTCACTCAGAAATACCATCACCTGTGTAGGGCAGATGCACATACTGGTCCCTCTAATAATTTGCCTGGGCGCACAATAGGAAGTTCCTGCCAGATTTATACTGGCTGGGGGAAAACAGGTGGGACCCGTTCTGACACAGAGCTTATACGTGGAAAGATAACATGACAGCTTATTTTTTAATACCTCTGAACCAGTGGAGCGCTTGTCAGCTCATGGCCCGTAGTGTTTTCGATCTGGTACTCAGGAAGCAAAAGCTGGTGGTCTGGTTTCAGTTGCAGTGTGGGTCACACAGGCTGCTCTCACGGAATACAAGGACACGAATCTCATGCAGTTTCAGAGCTGTGTTTCCAGCTTAAGCAAAACAGGGACTCACGATTTCATTTGCACACAGACCGTCCTCCCTTACGCTGCTGAATAAGGTTAGAAATCCCCCCACGTGTGTTTGAAAAGTTGTTTCCTGACTTTGCCAGCCCAAGGTTTTCATCAATGTCCAACAAGGTCATAGGCAGCCCAAGACATCACTTTTACCTTTGGTTCTTGCTGTTCCTCTTGCTCTCAAGTACCTTATAAGCCCACACCACCTTTCTCTCAGCTCTTTCTAGCTGTGCCCATCAGGATGGTAGGACTTTACACATCTTCCAAATTGATGTGGAAAGTGGTGTTGCTATGTACTAGAAAAACTTATTTCCACAGTTGGCATCTTCCAGGAGTATCACTGCAGATAGTGAGATACATAGCACATCCAAAATCGGGGTAAGCCTTTCTTTCTTCAGAGAGGCCATGTACACACGCAAACCTGAAAGCATTTAATGTTTCCTCTGTGTGTGTGAGCATGCACTGACTTCTTGTGAAACCATACATCTTTGTGAGGCCTCTCCAGATACCCGCTCTGCTCCTCCAGTTCTGTGAGGGTCAAACCTGTCTCTGCCAGGATGGCCCCACCTCTGTGCTGACCTGAGGTTGCTGCCCCAGGACACACCACAAACCTACAAGAAAATTTGTTCAGGTGCACAGGTAAAGCAAAGATAGATCCTGAAGTCCGTCTCCGAGTGGTAGTTTACAGCTGCCTCCTCAGTCCAGTGTGGTGAGTGGACACAGACAGTGTTTTGAAAACCAGCATTTAGAAAGGCAGCAGTTGAAATGCTGTACCAGCTCCTCACAGCCCACTGCAGACTGAGCAGAAGATACTCTTGCAGGAAGAGAATCCTCCAAGACAAATGCATCCTCCTGCAAGCTGTGAGACAGCACCAGCACACCCCACATGTGGTCCTTGTTGCATGGTCCTTCTTGATCTTCCACCAGCTGCCCCTGCTCAGAGGCAGTTCCTCTGCTTCAGTCACATCACAGTATGTGGCAACCCCAAAACCTGGGCTGAGGAAACCCCGAGCCAAATACTACCTTTGCAGCATTTCCTTCAAATTCCTCTTCCTTCATTAGAACCTTCCTGACACTGAGGAGCAAACCTGTACCACCCAGCTTCAGAGGTCCTTGCTCAGCAGAAGCTCAGACTGTAGCACTGGTGTTGGCGGCACTTTCTAGTCTTCATGCCATAGATTTTTCTTTAGAGCATTATGTCTGTTCTGCCAGCCAGCGATGCTGCAGTGGACCATGCCCTGATCACTTGCCTTGGGAAGAGACAGGTCCCTGTTCAGCTCCTGGCTGACCCATAGCCCTGTGTAAATACCCAGGCTGAAAATATTCAGCAGACTGGACCCATTCTAAGGCATGAAAGCTACAAACAGGAGCTGCACCCCCACTTTGGGCTGCAGTGAGGCCCAGGTCTACCTCCCCGGAACGCCAGCCCCCTTTAGGTTCCCTGCTCATCCCCCTGGACTGCCGTACCAATTGCCAGCCCCGTGTCGCATGCTGGGTTGCTCCAGCATGTGCAGCCCAAGCACATCCTCAACTTTCAGCCAGGTGATGTTCTCAGGAGTGCTCTTGCTAGGCAGGTTTTTCCCACAGTGCTGTTGATGTTTGCTGTCCCTTGGGGGTTCCTGGCGACATGCACTCCCCAGTTTGGGATGCTGTTTTTAAGGCTAGGTGCATGGGCCTCTATGGCATTTCTAAGGCTGCCTATCTGGGAAGTTTCTTCTAGCTCCAGAGCTGACTTTTGCCTCTCTGGTCTAACAGTCAGCCTTCACAACCACCATCAAAAATCATAAGGCAGACCCCTCAACCACAAGAATGGTTTTGAATTGAAATTATTATTATTGTTGGACATGTATAAAGACCTTACAGTCTCTCTGTTTGCTTTCCAATTTTTTTAACTCCAGGTTAAATTCACACTGGGGCTAGGAAATATTAGTTCCTTTCTTATTAAATTAAAAATATGTGTTTCTTCTTCAATACCATGTGCTCCAAAGTTCAGGCTTTGAAAGAAAGAGCTAACTCCCCACAAATCATGCTGACATGAGGGAAGAGCATGTTACTCCAGGCAATACACTCCCTTGGCTGCATGGTTCTGTGGGCTGATCTGTGTGTCAGGGGCAAAGCACAGGAGCCCATGATGGAAGCCAGCTCCTGACTGAAATGTGTTACCTTGCTCAAATTCAAGCTCACCGAACACCTGCATGTTGCAAAAGCAAATGTGTATGCTCACAGGTCTTGCATCTCGCATGCTGCAGCTTTTAGGGCCTTGACACAGGGTGGCGTCCTTGGAGTGCTAGCTTGAATCCCAATCATCATTCTCTTTTTTTGTGATGAACCACACGCAAACGTAATTAAATCTAAGTTATTCAGCAAATGGATTAGTTGTTGACATGTGGTGCTCAGCCTTGGGGCCTTGGATGGCGCTTATGTGGCCCCCAGAGACTCCCAAGGTGGTGATGGGTAATGGAAGCCCACGCTCCCCAGCCTGGATGTCACGGGTGGGCTGAGTGAGATCAGAGCTCTGCTGGCAAAGCATGGGTCTTTTGCTGCGAGTTGATCCCTTCCATTGACACGTAGCTCCCAAGGACCTCCAGCCATATACAGCACCTACCCATCTGACTAGCAAAAGAGTAACCATGTGGAAGGGCTGGATCTCTGCCTGTAATAGTCCGAGACCTTGGCCTGGCTGCTGAGGAGCATGTGGTAGAGGAGATACCCACACCTGAACGCAAAGATCAGCCAGCTCTGCTGAAGCTCTCTGGACCCTGAAGGGCTCCTGCGCTGTATCTCAGATGAGACAGCCACGGCAGTGCTGCTAGGAGCGCAGCTGAGTGTGATGCATCTCCTTTTCCCCCCAGTCTTTCTGCTTATTTTAGATTAAAAACAAATGGGAAAAAGTCCAGATGGAAATATCTTCATTTAAGTTAAACAAATAATCAATATTTCCAGTCCTTGTCTTTGCTTGTTAGATAAGGGCTTTCGTAGCCTTAGATAGGGGCCTTCCCATCCTCAGACAAAGTTTTCTCTCAGACAAGGCGTTACTACATTATGAACTGAGGTAAAATAAGATCTGGACTGAGATATACGCTTGATGTAAGTCCGGGCTTAGCATACATAACCTTGTTGTCATCCAAGTCTACCAATACTTCACCCTTAAAAGCTACCAAGAAAGAAACTTCCCATTCTTCCTGAATGGGAAGAATAGTTTGAAACAGGGCAAATGTGAACCAGAACATTCACAGCCACCTGATTTCCAAGAGAAAGTGAGGCAAGGACTGCACTACACATCCTAGGTTGGTTTTCAAAGCCATGACATGCTGCTTTGGAAAGCCTGCTGTAAACACCATAGCTGGTAACACTGGGCATCCTCCTGGTAGAAGGAAGCAGCAAACTGTGCCCTTGTCCCTCACCTACCCAAATCCACATATTGCCCACTGGGGCAAATATAGAGTGGGGAATCTAACTTACCCACTCACTGCTGCCTTGCCTCAAAGGGAAGGGGTCTCCATGGTAGTTACTAGAAAAAAAAGTTCAAGGGGAGGAACCACAGGACTGACTTTACCTTAATAGGGTAATCTGGCCAAAGACCTGCATTTGCTGGGCCCTCAGCTTTAGCAGTGGCTGAGAACTGATAAAGATAACTATCAGTACACTGCTAGTCTCCAGGCTTAGTTTGAAGCCCAGCAAATCAATGCAAAAGAATTGTCAGTGACTGCAACAGGCTTTTGGGTCCAGGTACAGTATGGGATGGTCCATACGGGTACTGCTCCAGCTGGCTGAACTTGGGGTACTAGGGCAATTTTCATTCAATCTAACGCTTCACATCCATCCAAAGAAAGTGTCACACAGAGCATCAGCAGCTGTATACCATGTGTTTTAATAAACTGTATAACTAGCAGAAAAATAGTTTTGGATGTGTTTGACCTCCTCCCCCCTAAAATAAAAAAACTTAGTTAAAACCAAAATAACGCCAACCTGAACAAAAGGAAAAAAAAGTCCCAGAGCAAAGCTGACACACAATACAGAGTTGGAAAACAAGGTCTTTGATGACATTCTTGGGTAGAGAAATAATGTTTGTATAACACAAGGTAGTGGATAATAAAATGCTTATTGTTTTGATCAGTTTCTCTCTCTGTACACATATATATGTAGATACATATATATCTATGCTGATACACCCTTGGTGGGATGAAATGGTACATCTGTAAGACAAAAAAAATAAAAGGGTGATTGAGAGGAAGGAGTAAAGAAGAAAATAAATGTATCATTTCAGTCAGTGAAGTAAAGGACAATGCTCAGTTCCCTTACATTGTACCATTGCGCTGCTTATCGAGGGACATGCTTGTCTCTCCATGCCTATGCTGTGTCCCCAGTCCACGGATGAGCTGTGAGCTTGTAATCTGAGTGGTCTCCTTCACTGCTCTGTGTATAAGCAGTATCACAAAAATATATGAAGCATTCCTTCCCCTGGTTAATTCCCATGCTTTACCATGATTTATTAGTATTTCAGTTTGAATTTTTTCCTCCAGGTTTCTTGCAGTGACTGCTGTGCAGGTCTCCACGGTAAGGTGGAGCAACCCAGATGAGCAATATGCCACAGGAATGTGCCATTATCACAATGTGACTGGATAGAGGAAGTAATTTTACAATGGATCCCATGCTACTTCGACCTCACACTTCAGTCTGCGGAGCCAAGTCATGCAGTAACCTCAGCTGTTCTGCATTGGGTGGGCCTGTGGGTCACATCTTAATCCAAAAACAAGGATAGGAAAGAAAAAGTATTTTTTATTCCCTTTTCTCCTTCCGTGGAAACCTACACACGCAGGAAGAGTAGGCAATACCATTCTATGCTGAGGTCTCTGCTTCACTCTTAGGCAAATGAGTCCTGCATTCAAAACAAAGAAAACATATTCTTCCTTCTGTTGTTATATTGCTCTTTCAGAGAACCAGCCATGCTTTCCCAGATCTCAATGCCGTGCTTAACAAGCAAACTAAGCACAAGCTCATGCTGGCTGCAAAGTTCAGGCGACCAAGAAGATATTAAGAGAACAGCTCAGTTTGCCAGCTTCTTGTAAACACCATACTGCAAAGAAGGCAAAGGCAAAACACCCCTCTCCACACCTCCCCCAAATGCCTTCCTTCTGTTTTTTTTTTCTTTCTCTCTCTCTTTTCTTTTTCTTTCTTTCACTCTTTCTCTCTTTCTTTCCTTCTTTTGTTCCTGTATGGGGGGTTCATGAAGAGAAGCAAGACTTGTGCATCACAAATGACAGAACTATCCCCACCCCAGCCAGCTTCCCACCCTACAATTATGCACAAGCCCATCTTATCCTGTACCTGCCCCCAGGTGTTTGTTGGTCTCTTGATCTTTTTGGACAATCATGCAGTCTGATCTGCTGGGGAGTTCTGCAGTGCAGGCACTGGGTGGCTGGTTCTCCCCCTTTCCTGAGTCTCATAAGTGATTGTTTTTGGAAAGATAGGCAATAAGAGCCACAGCCACCCCAACGTAGATGCCAGTTCCAATTGTGATGGACAGGACAGCCAGGAAGAGTGCTCGCCGGGAGCTGGAGCTTGCATGGTGGAAGTCCCCCTTGGCTACTGCTTTGTTTGTCTGCAAGATATACAACAACAACAATGCAACATATTTATTTGTTTCATCTGGAAATGAAGATGTGATGCTCTTTTCTTGGCTGAAACATGATCCTGGGATATGACAGTAAACTGGTTGGAAATCAGATACTTTTTAAGCTGAATTAGGTTATTTGCACAATTAGGATGATGATGAAACCAATAGCATCTCAACTGGTACTTTTAAGTGCTTTTAAGACCAAACATATCCTAGGATTTAATACTATGCATCACGACGACTTCTGAGATGGCTCAGCCTCCCCTCAGAACATGGACAGATGGGCAGTGAGCCAAGGGTCTGTCATGCCCCTCCAGACATACCTACAATCCTGATTCCATGAGGAGGCTGGATTCCAGCCTGACTGGGAAAGGTAACAAGAGAAAAGCCCTTTAAATGTGCCACTTGCATAAAAATGTTCTTCCAAGTCAGGAGAAATGTTCAGCATGTTCTTACCTGCAGAAGGACAAGAGGGGCTGAATTTTCCCTTCTGGTGCAGTGCTTTTGAACATACTAACAACTAGATGGAACGACTGGCCCAGTTTCACCACCATAGAGAGGCCAGACAACACCAGTCACCTTGCATCCACCTCAGGCCTGAGCTTTAGTGCAGGACAAACACCTAGGAAACCAGAGCTAGTAGACACTCTTTCAGCCTTGATTCACATGAACACATAGAAATATGAGCAGGGCAGTTCTCTTGACTATCAGAGGGATGACGTGCATGCTTAATGGGGCCACTGGTTTTGGAGTCATGGTCTTCTCTCCTGGGGGTAGTGCATTCAGCTGGATGTGTCAGCTGCAGGAGGAGTTTCCGTTTTGATGGTGTTAAAATGGCTTTCACGTCTCTTGCTATGGTTCCCAGTAGCTCAAAAGACTGATCCGAAGCTCTGGTAATTGCTCTTCTACGTAGCTCTGAGTACCCAAGCAGGTGCCTTGAATTCAGCCTGATCAGCTGGAGTTCCCAAAGTTATATGCAAGGCATTTAGGCTTGAGCATAATGAACCTCACAAAGTTACAGCTTGTTAGTACAGCTGTCAATAATAAACACAGAAAGCAGAATTGCAGCTGAGTGGGGACTGTCTCCTGTGATGGTCCCACAGTCACACTGACATCAACAGGATGGCCACTGCAGAAAGCTAGATCTGGAGTTTGAGAAGTATTCAAATACTGGTTCTTCTAACACACCTTCCAGGCACCTTTGAGCCCAGGAGCCAAGTCAAAGCAAACTCCTTGCTCAAAACAGGCAAAGGAAAGCTAAAATTGGACAGGACAAATCTACTCGTTGACAAGACCACCTAATGCCATTCCAGTGGGTCTCAGTCTTGTAAGCATGATGAAAGGAGAACGCATTTTTATAGACCATGGTGTGATATCAGCAAGGTCACCTGGCAGCCAGTAACAGATCTGTCACCTACAAGAAACGTCTTGTAGAAGCACATAAGCTCTGTAAGTTCTGAGACACTCTTTGTTCCCTCATTACAATGAATGAGGAATTCATAATGCTTTAATTTTATTTCTCCACAAATGCTTGATTTGCTGGGACTTTCTGCTTCAGTGTCATCTATTGCTCTATTTTTGTCTTTTTTTTACTATCTTGCTTCTCAGACCAATTTACAGCAGCCAAATGACAAGCTTCCACGGGGAAAAAAAGGCTTCTGGCCTTTCTGTCAATGACTTTATTAGGAGAACCGTCTCTTCTCATTCATCAACCTAATTTTTTAAGCATAATGCCTTATAAATGTTGAAGGCAGAAACAATGTCAAACCTTATATATGAAAAAGGAGAGAGACTAGGCTGCAGGCAGGACAAAAACGATCATTTCAAAACAGCAGCATATACACAACTCCCATGTTCGCACCTAGCACCATGTCCTTTAGTTCAGATGGGGAAGGCATCCTACTCACTTTGCAAAGGATGTCCACCCAGGCCTCTCAGCAGGGTGACCAGGGATTTTGTGAGCTTCTCATCTGGGACCTCCAAACACTCAAAAGAGCCCTTTCTGGAAAAATGCCAGGGGCTTTTGGGAACACAGAAATATTTCTTAGGATCACTTAAAAGTCTTGGTAAGGAAAGCAGAGAAAGCTTTACAAAGGGTTGGTCATTCAGCTCTCCTCAAAGATTTCCTTCAACCATTTGTTACCCATCGCAGCATTAATAAAAGGCTTGAACAGAGAGCCTCCTATTCACCGATGTTAGGTTGGATTTGTCAGGCGAAGGTAAATGCACAGCACTGAAGCTATTGGAGTCTATGGATAAACTGAGGTAAACAGTTTCAACCCCCAAAATGGAGGGAAAGTTTGAAAATGCTGGAACATTTCGGTTTGACATTTCTGAAATGTCACATTACGTTATGGAAAATTCTGCAATATTTTGGGCTGACCTCTTTTAAATTGAACTTCATACAGTTTCAAAACAGTATTTTTTCACTTTAAGAGAGATGGAAATTCAAAGGGGAAAGAAACCATTAATCAAAATGTCAAATAACCTGAAAACCTGACAGTGTATCTTGATTGGATTCAATAAAAGAGGTCGGATCTACCCAAAATGATGTGTTAAGTGACTCAAAGGGATTCAGAAGGCTGATTTGTTGAGCACTAATAGCCTTTTTCCTGATAGGATCTTCAAGCTAGTGACAAACCTGCTCACAAAGAACAGCTTTTTTTCTTGATGAGCTCTTTGAAGACAGCCCTGACCTTTGTGAAAGGATTGCACTTATGGTAAAAATCTAACTTCCCGTTAAAATTTTCAGCCCAGTCAAAACTAGATGTCTTGTATTAGTCACGTGCTGCCATAGAGTTGATGAATATTACATCTCCTGTCATTACTATATAACTCGATTTTGCTTGGGGAATAGGCATGCACTTTCACAGAAGTTCCAGTTTCCAACAAATTACCTAATCCAAGTGGGTTTTGTTCTTTTAACCTAATGCATACTTTGTGATCCAGCAAAATCAAATCCCTCGTATGTCAAACTCTGTAGAGTGCATAGGTAAGGGCACATGGGAAGGATAATTTTATGTTCCTCCTTTAATCCATTCAGAAAGGTTTCTGTTGAGATGGAGAAATCACAAGACAGAAATCATCCTCCACTGGTGTAAGACTAGTCTGAAAGGATTTGCTTATCAGTAAGAAAATTCTTTGCTGCTATTTCCTAATTAGCAAAACAATCCCATTACTCTCTGATGTCAATATATGCAAATTACAGCATTTCTGCAGGTTTAAGCTAAACAGATCTCAAAAACAGCTAGTACACAAAATACAGTTGAGGCCAATTTTACTGGTTAGCATCTAGCAACTAAGAAGTTTTTGGTGCAGTTTTTCTTGAACTTTTTTTTAAACATGGATCAGATCTTTGGCATCTCTGTGCGTTTTGAGGAACTCCCTTGGTTTTGGTACCCATCCAATAGCTTATGACCCAGACCTTTTGATGCCTGACACAGAGAAGTTACACTCTGTCTGGGGGCTTCCACATCAGGTACAGCTGTGCTCTAGCAAACTCCATGTGGGAAACAAGGACAGGAAATGTCTCATGTAGATCAGAGAGACCAGACAGACCCAGTGTCCTTGTTTTGGTAGACAAGGTGAAACCAATGGTAATTAAACCTAAAAGGAAATGAAGACATGTAAATGCAGACAGTGGTCAGGCTATTCACTTGTCTTGATGGTGTCTGTCTCTTAGGTACTGCTAGCTGAAAGGTAAAACTCGTCTACTTAGACAAGTCCAGTCCTCCATCCAGGACTGTCCACCTAAGCAGATGGAGCAATTCAAGTCTCCAGAGCCAAAAGAGGTGCAAGTACAGAGCAAGGCATCTATTGCGGACCCTTCATGGTAATTGCTGCCAGGCACAACACTGGGACCTCAGACACCAAAACAAACTCAGCCTTCCTTCCGACACATGTTTTTGGGTCAAACGATAAACGTTTTCACAAAGCCGGTGTGGTTAAAATTGCCCAGAAAAAGAAAAAAAAAAAATTTTTGTTTTAGCTAATTTAAAAAAAAAAATTATTTCAGATAAAAATATTGAGTAAGGAAAACACCTCACCAAATTTTTTTTAAAAATGAGGTCATATTTATGGTGTGCTATTCTCCAAACTAATGCAAGTCAGGATGTGTTAGACTGATGCTGTCTCCACTTTCACTGAACAGCCCCATCCTGGATGCCCACGGTGTCTGTGATGGACATGCTCTGTGCACCCCCCGGTGCCATAGGCGCCCCAGTCTACTCAGAAGCCTGGCCTGAAATGACAAAGCCCTGCATCCATCCAGGCATTTCTGCTTAATTAGAGATGGGGAGGGTGTAACGTGCACCACCATGGCCCCTGCCAAGCCCCTGGGGCTGATGTGCCAAATGGTACAAAGGCACCACTTGTCCAGCCATTCGTAACCAGCCTGGAAATGAATTTCTATGAGCTCCTCCTGGCAGACTCAGCTCCGGCCTCACTAAAGCAATATTTGCTTTTGTAACTTCTTTCCCCTGAAAAGCAAAGCCCCAGCTATGAATATTACTGTGCTGAATACTTAGCTGGTATTAATTGGTTCATCATTCTTGACTCTGAGGGTAATGCAGCCAGGACCACCGCAAAAATGAAGATCCAAATTCCCTTCTAACAAAGGGCTTGATTCACTACAGCCTCTTCAAGCTAAGTGCCTTAATTTCAGTAATAAGGAATACAAACAGCTATTCTAATGGGCTTAAAAGTGGCTGCAGAAGTAAGCACTTATCCTAATCAGAATATTATCTGTGGAGTTTTACAGTACTTCTATCCATTCATTTCTTCCCTTCCCTGGCAAGACCGTGGCTGGCAGCCAGATGATTGATGAACCAATTTAATCCAGTGTTTGGGCAGCAGTGGGACCAACAGGTTTGATAAACAAAGGAGGGGACAAGTGCAAGACATGGGATGAATTACGAGTGGGGAATAATTCAGCACATAGCAGCAGGCAAGTTCCCTCACTACAAAGCCAGCAGATGAGACATTTCTATTGCAAAGGGTCTGCATCGCTGGACTACTGCTGCCTTTTGGTTTTCCCTTGGTCTGTGTCCTCTGGATGACCAGATGTGACTATCAACTTGCCAGCTACTGGCACAGGTTTTGATGAAGGCTGTGTACATCAAAGCTGACAACAGAGACTTGAGCAAACACAAGCCCCCAATCAATCCTCTCTTTAGAGGCTTTGGAAGTAAGCCAGGAAAGTGAGGAGGTGTGGAGAAGGAGGGTTAAGGAGATCTGGAAGGTTTATCTTACTTTGTTTAATTAACAAAATTAATGTCTTGTTGTTTAGAAACACTTTCAAGGAACTTCCCTGGAGTTTCCACTTAAGTTTCTGCAAAACATATTCATCAAGTCTCTGGGCTGCATGTTTTATAGGCTGAGAGGAGATGAATACTGTACCTCCACAGCTGCAAGGCCAAAAAATTCTGCTGCATCCCACAGTGACTCATACATCATACTCACAAAATACCTTCTGGTACTCTGTATGTGGAAACAAGAAACACATTGATCACAGTTATTAATCCTGCTGCATGTCTCTGAGGCTGGAGAGCAGGAATGGCTCCAAGCAGGAGGAGAACGGGTATCCTGATATGTTTGGCCCAGTGATGGGAGGATTTCTTTTCACTTCATGGGACGAAATGGCGAGCAGGGAGCAGGGCTGCTCAGCCTCCATGCAGCCACTGGCCAGCGCCTGAGTCTTACTTCTTCAAGTGGCATGCAAAAAGATGCCACAGAATGAGGTGTAGCTCATACAGAAACTTCTTCTGCTCCTGTATTTTCGCCTACTCTCTTCTAGTCAAAAGCTCTGGCTACTGTTTTTAACTTGCCCAAGTTGTACTTCTGCTGATATCAAATTTCTGGACAATATCTTCCACCTTCAAGCTTACACCACTTATTTTCACTGGTGGTGAGAAAAAGAATCCAGAGTCTTTGCTACAGATACAGATGGAAAAATGGTGAAGTCAGGATTTGCCTCTGAACCGTAAATGACAGCAGGGAGGTGCGAGTCAGCAGGGGAAAGCACGGGGCTGGCAGACACCCGATGTAAGGGTTGCAATGTAGCAGGAGTTTTCTGTCCTGAGAAGAGCATCAAAGGGACTATGGTGTTCCATCAAACAGCTTCACAGGCAAAAATGGTGATCTAAATAAATGACAAATGGTTCTTGGCTCTGTCAGGCATTTGCAGATTCCATCATGCCCTTAGTATAATAGTAACTTCGGCCTGTGGC
>Ga0181612_150364_pt1 | contig 12467 bp, 4 predicted proteins | sample HoacroProtozoa21_FD_119630 | JGI IMG/M metagenome (GOLD analysis project Ga0181612, IMG submission 119630) | Hoatzin crop microbial communities from Cojedes, Venezuel. Combined Assembly of Gp0051906, Gp0051904, Gp0051908 | reverse complement strand
TTCTCCTAAAATAAATTATTTATTCAATAAATAATTAAATAAAAATAAATAGATATTTATTGTGGTAAATTAGGAATTTCAGAATAAATTTTTCTTTTTCCTTCATTTCTTTTCATTTTCATATAATCAATTAATCTATTATAATAACTTTGTACCTGTTCAACATAATCTTCAACAGGTTTATTATTTTCTTGACAATCATTAGTAATAGTTTCAATATGATTTCTAATAGTTTCAATTAAATCTTCAACAATTTCACTTTTAACAAAATCAGTATCATCAATTTCAATATAATAAATAATTTTATTTAAAGTAATATTAAATAAATACAAATTTTTTGGATTTGACATAGCCCAATCAGAAGTTTTTTTAGCACTTCTCAATAAATCAAATACTTTACTTTTATCTCCTAAAATATTATAATATAAATTAGTAACACTTAAAATAGCATTACATTGTAAAGGTCTTTTTGATAATTTTTGTGCAATACTTGTAACTTGATTAATTAATTGACTTAAATTTTCTTTATTAATTATTGAATTATTTAATAAATGACCTACAATAGTATTTATCATATCCAATTTATTTTCTTCTTCAAATTTTCCATCTTGAAATAATTGTAAAGCTGCATTTAAAAATGATAAACATGCATTTTCAAATTGATTTCTTTCTGTTTGAATAGTATTAACTTGAGTAGCAACATTAATAAATGTTTTAAAAGCAGTTTCACTATTAATAGTATTAATTGTTGTGATAATTTCATTTAATAATGTATAAAATTTCATTAATAAATTATAAAAAGTTTCTTTTGAATCTATATAATTAACATCAATTTGTTCTATTCTTTCTATAAATGTTTGTGTTTTATTATCAATATAATTATTTTGATTATCATATGCTTCTGAAATTGTATAACATAAATTAATTATACAATTTGCTAAAGCAGGTAATGTATATTTTTTTCTATTTTCTCCTGCTAAAAATATTGTTTTATATTCACTATAAATATTATACATTACTTCAGGATTATTATTATAAATAACATTTATCAATTTACATATATAATTTTGTTCTACTTCAAATTCATATTCATTTCTATTTCCTTGATCAGGCATATCCATTAATAAAGGTTTAATATATTCATTTAATTTTTGTACTTTTTCAAAAGAATCAATATTATCTTTACTTTGATGTTTAACAAATATTTCAACACATTTTAATCCTAAGAAACTTTTTGATGTATAATCTAAATAAAATAATAATTCATTTAAATTAGTTAATTCAAATAAACTAATATCTTTACAATCTAATGGTTCAGCTAATAAATCAGCAACTTTTCTTATTCCATTTTGATCTAATTTTAATCCATAATTTTTTAATACACTTACAGTTGTAAATAAAATTATATTAGCAGTTTCTAATTTATCACTTACAGGACAACATTTAGTTGTAAAACGCATAAAAGCAACCATTAATTCTAAAACTTTAATTATATTCATTGTTCCTTGTAATTTCTCTTCTTCTTTTATTAATGAAGTTACATTTGTTTTTAATAACCCAAAAATTTTCTCCGCTTCCATTCTCACCTTTTCATAATTCTTATTATCTTTATTACTTACATATTTAGCTAATTTTTCCATTAACATTATAAATAAGCTTTTAACATCAACTCCTTTATTTACTTTTGCCATACATTCTAATATTGTTTCCATACATTTAATATTATATTCATCTGGAAAAGCATGTATTATACATTCCATTAAATATTGTTGACTTAAATCATCATTACTTTCTTGTATTATATTTATTATTTTTGGAAGAACTTTATTTTGATAAAATTCTTCTGTTAATCCTACTAAGCTACTTAATCTATTTATGTTTTCTCCTACTAAGATTTTTAATTCCATACGCTCTTTTTCTCTTTGAGTTTTTTCGTTTCCTACAACATTTGCACTTAATCTGGACCATAATGCGTTCATTTCTTCTAAGTTTTGAAGAATGAAACGAACTGTGTCTTCGAATGTGCCTTTATCTGTTTCGTATTCGTTTCCTACGTCGGGAAGTTTGTCTTTTATTGTTTTTAATAAGTAATATGGATTATAGAATTTATTTATTATAGAAACCTAAGAGTGGTAAATGCTATATAAAATGTTTTCATGTAACTCTGACAACACACTCAATCCAAGACCTATTTTTTCCTTCTTCTATACACAAATAAAAATGATTTTGAATAAATATCAGGTTAAGCTGTCACCATTCTGAAATAAAGTGAGAGTTTGAGGTGGGTTTGTCTTATTTTTGAAATACACATGCCTTTTTTGTAGTGGAGAAGTGCATACAGTACCTGTTGTTATTCTTATGTGGTTCTTTAAAATTTTCATAAAGACAACAGGTTACCAGTGAAATACCATATCAGCTCATCAGGTTCCTCAGGTGCTCTTCTGCAAAGCTATGAAATAACAGTTCATCTCCTCCTTGGAAAAACCTAACACAAAATTTTCACATACAATCATCGTAAGGTCTTCCCTCCTTCCCCCCCAGCTTCACATCACACCCAACCCTTCAATTTCAGAAGAATTTTTTAAAAGAAAAGAAAAGAAAAATAAAATAAAATAAAAACAGCTTATAAAACAGCAAAGAAAATAAAGTTATTTTAATATATATAGAAAGAGAACAAAATGAAACTTGAGGGAAAACTTACTGGCGTTACAGTTTATCCTGATACAGTCTAGATGGGGAAAAATAAATGAAAGATGAAATTGCATCCTTCAAGGTAACAGCTGCAGACATCCAAAAACAATCAGTCCACCCTTCCGGGGACAGACACACGCAAAGAGATGTGGCCATTTTATACTTATATACAGTCTGTACAAGTTCAGGAGTGGATGTATATGTACAGTATATTCCACATAAATATCTGTTACATAAATATATATATATACACATATATATACACATATGTATAGAGAGATATACCAATATACATATATATCCACACGTTGACACAGAAAGCTAATTTCTTTTTATAAAAACCTATGCATCTATTAGTATCTTCTACTCCAGGCCATGAACTGATGTGAATTGCAATTAAAAAATTTATCATTAAGATAAAAAAAAAAAACCTCTCTCGAAATGCAAGTCATACTCCAGTGTCATTTCACTTTTTAAAGACCTTTAGTAATTTCTCTGAGAAGCTTGAAGCTCAAAGTCAACCTTTACACTTGGTTTCTTTTGAATTAATTCGTATTGTTATTGCATAAATATACCATCTGCCAACACAGAATACCTGTAAAATCAGCCTATGAGATTTGTTGGTGCAATATTTAACCCTTTCCAGCTCTCCCAAAGACAGACCCTCTCCTATTTCCCCCAGTGCCAGCCCAGAACACTTTTCAATATGTGCACAGACACATTTGACACTGTCCATTCAGGTGAAGAAAGGGTTAATATACTGCCCAGTTGTGTCCTATCATAAAATGGCCACTTGCAAACAGCTAACCGCACGAACGCCCAGCCCAGATTTCAGCTAGTTCTGGAGGTTGGGAATGCTTCTTTTTTTTGCTTGGCAGGGAGAATGGGGATTTCTTTCAAAGGTCCCCAACCCTGCCATTTCCTCAGAGCCCAATCTCATCTTGCTGTCTGAACGCTAAGACTGAATGTGATACTCATAACATTCAGGGAGAAGATGAAATGGACAGTGAAGTGACAGATGTGGGAACCTTTTTTTTGCTGGCCCTTCTTTGTTCAGAGGTTACAGGCAAGGGAGGGACGAAGAGGAGTACATGGAAAGAAAAACAGTTACGCTTGTGGAACCTAATAAATGGTAACTGAGGGGTTTGCGCAAAGAAATCAAATTGAGATAGGAAAGCCTAAGCTAGAGGGCTTCTGAGCATTGCTTCTCTCATTTAACAGACTAATGCTTAGCATATCTCAGGATACGACCCATAACAGGATCTTGCATTTATAAATGCCTAGTTGCAACCTTGTGAACATCCATTACTGTGGTGTTGGACATGGGCGAGAGCTATCGTATCAGTGATATCACATATCTTGGGCCATGCTGACCTTCTCTCAGGAAATCAAGGCCAGGAATAACAGCACCATGCTACTGGACACCCTGTCTGGACAACTAAAGCTTTGACTAGCAGGGACAGTCATATTTATTACAGAGATACAGCCCAGTAAGAGAGATTATACAGAATGGCAAAAAAAATACAATTCAATTTGTGCTTAACTGGGCCAATTTTATGTTTACTCAGACAGATGTAGGAAAATTATTTCAGCAGCTGAAACTAAATGCAGTTCTTAAAACATGAAAGAGGGGAAAGAATAAGAGTCTATAAAGAGCCATAATGAGCAGGGACACACCAATCAGGAGAAGCATAACCAGAGAGAGTCTGTTTTCAAGCAGAACTTCTCTTGAGAAAATCTGGGTTTGGTTTTGTGCGATTAGGTTTGTCATGTGTCGTCAACCGCAACAGAAAAGTGGGAGCAAACAGCCCTGGAGCAATTGGTACGATCACCATACAGTGGTGGCTATATCCCTTAGAGGAGCTGGGTGGGGTAAGGGGAACTCTGAAGTACATGCCGGGGAGCTTCCCTCTATGACCTGATGGAGAGTGAGAACAACTCCCAAGTCTCACTGCAAGCGAGATCAAGAGAGTTGTTACAGCTGGAACAACAAGGAAATTTCTTATGGGCTAAACAGTAAGCGTGCTGGAATGGGTAACATGGCTGGTCCTCGGCAACATTCATCAAAGTTAGAAACTAAAACCACTGTTGTGTTTCACTTTTTTTTTTTGCAGCGATACCGAAATAACTACATGTTCCAGGGCTTACCCTCAGGCTGAGTCACTGATTGCTCCAGGTGAAGGCATCGATGTTTCAAACTGAAAACCAGTGTAGCCCTTACCTGGCTGCTAGATTTCTATTTGAAAGGACAGGGAGAGACCAGGCCACTGAGGGAGTTGCCCTGACAACTACCATGGCGCTGTTACATCTCCAGACTCTGCGAGCACAAAGACTCCGCAATGCGGTGCAGTGGGGTGCCAGACAGAAACACCCAAGCAAGCTCCAGAAGAACCAGCTCCCAAACCAGACTTGGTCCGGCTGGGTCAGTAGAGATCCCACATGGCAGCTCAGCGAGTGCATCTGCCTGCACTGCTACACCTGCACCACCATACTCTCCACACTACCTCCAAAGAACAAGCATAGGGGTTTTGTTGTTAGTTTCCTTAATTCCGAGCCCTGCCCAAAGCAACCAAAAAAATTTCCAATCCTTAATATACGAAATTGTTTTTTGCCGCTTACATCAGTTTTTAGAAAGGAAGAAAATACCTATATTCCTCTAAACTAGTACAACACTACAAATCCAAAGCAGAGGATGCTTTCCCTCGCAGTAAGTTGCAGGTTTAGCCTGCTCAAAACAGCAGCAGCTGGAGAATTTGGAAAGAATTAAAGAAACTGCTTGAGATTCCTCCTGCACAATACCAGGGCAATAAGACTTCTGGTAATCATCATCTGGGGCTCTCAGCCCTGTTATCAGCATCTACTGATGAGATTTGCTTTATTTAGGTATGGCTGCATTCCTGACCTCAAAAAAAGGTTTTCCTTTGCTTTAGGTTTTGAAGAGGAGTATGGCTAAACAGCTGTAAGTCCAGTCACCTGCCAGTTCAGCAATTGGATGAAGAATCTGGAGGACAGCAGTAAAATGAAAACACAGTCTGTAACTGCATGGGGAGCAGAATGACCTGGAAAGACCTTCTATAGTTACTTCCTTTCATTATTATCCCTAATGTAAACCAGAAGCTGCATCCTTACTGCTCAGATGGAAGGTTTTCCAGAGCACATCACCCAGAAAATGGGCCAAAGACCCTCTCCTTGCAAAATGTTAAAAAGCTTCACTGCAATTAGCTAACACTAGGGATTCAGCATTTGAATGGAGGTATCCTTAGTAGCAGACAGAAGTCTCTGTGTATTAGGCCTGTGTTTCTTACCATTTGTGATATTTATTTGACATTGGTAAGGCCATAGGCTGTTTTCTCCTTGAATAGGAATGTCAGTCACCTTTGATGTGTGAGGACAAAGTATTTGTTCATTTTGATGAGCATCCACATGTGCTTATGGAAAAAGCACTTCAAGACAAGACCAAGACAATAAAGATAATCGGGGCCTGACTGTTTCTAAGCTCACTCTAGGTTATTTTCTATAGGGAAACCAGATGAGGTCCTGTGCATAACTCAAACCCCATGTTATAGTGTGGCTCCTTGCCTCTCTCCTACTTGCATGCATGTGCACCCACCTGCAGCTGGCATGTCTATGACAACAAGAGAATAAAGATCAAGGGCCTTTGTATGCAGTGATTATAGAAAATAAATTTATCAATGAGAAAGAGTGTAAAGGGGCATACACTTGCAGGTCTGAGTGCATGATTTGCACAAAAGGAAATCTGGCATAAAAGTCTGCACCCCTTTCAAAAAAGAAAAATAGAAGATGTGCCTGCTCTGTTTGTATGACAAAAGAAACTTTGCATTTTGGAGAGTCAAAGATGCTTCTGGCAACCTTGAGGAGATATCCTTAGAAAAAGATAGGCGAGAGGGATGATTACACTTCCTTACAAGACAACAGATTCAGATTAACAGGAGAGGCAGGAAGTATTTATTCTAGTCACCAGTGACCTGAAGATAAGGCCAGGAAGAAAAAAATCCTGAAATATTCTCTAATATAAGTCTGTGACACTATGAGCCTCCCACTCATCAATGGAAGGAAAAACGTGGAGGTGGATCTCCCTATCGGACCAGCCAGTTCTTTCCCTTTCTGCACATCTCGGCATTCAGAAATGATTCCCAAGCATGTTCCAAGCCATCATTTGTTTCATTTCTCTCTCTCTCCCCCCTTCCACTCTGGACTCATTTCTTCAGACTCCTTCTCAACAGAAGTGAGATCTGCATCACACTCAGACTTCTAATCTTCACACAACAAACACTCAAACTACTGTGATACGTGCTGTCAACATGCAGATTGCAGTGCCTCGGGCACCTGCATGGGAAAGGTCTGAAAAACAGTCCTCGCTCCTCTTTCTCAGAGAATTATTCATCCCTACTCTTCCTTTCTCTCCCACCTTCTACAGCAAGCACCCAGCCGCCCGTGCCCACCCACGCTTGGTTTGGACACTGAGTGCTCAGGAGGGGGGTGGGATATGCCAGCCCCTGCGGGCTGCTCTGTACGCTCTGTTCTCAGGGCTGTTTGCTGTGCGGGCCGCAGGCTTCAGGCCTTTGAAGGGTTGAATACCATCTTTTGATTTACGATGGCTGATGGGGTATGGGAAAGCTTTACAACTGAAATACACAGTAGAGTTTAAAAAAAAAAAAGGAAAAAAAAGAAAACAAAAAACAACATAGGAAGTACCTTAATAATCACACAAATGATAATAAGTAAACAAATGGAATAGATCAAAGAAGATAAGGAAGAGACAGCTCTTAGTAATAGTATTAAATGACTTCTAAGAAAAGCGCACTTAAATAGCTCACCACTCAAAACAGTCTTTGTTTACACACATCTGTCATGGGTTAGACACTCACGGGGATGCTGACACGTAGCTAGTCAGCACCGAGCACTCACAGGTCTTTGGAGGTGGTGCTGATGACTTTCTCACTGGTGAGGGGGTTTTGGCAGGGTCAGATAATGACGACTTGGTTCTTGTTTGTGACATTTTGGCTATGAACATTCTCCTTACAGCATTAGATGTGATTTACAGCAAACAACTGAAAATGAGTGGCTCTGGTAAGGCCATTCCTCCTCAAGTTCTGTTCCTTTAACAGCAAGGTAACTTTGACGCTTTGACAGAAGGGAATTCCTGTTTCATGAAATATATCTGATAGCTTTATAAATCTGAAGAGACCACAGAAGCTCAGCCCACGTTCCAACAGTATAAACTACGCTTCTGTAGAGTTGGGCATAGGAGAGTGCTGACAGGTTTCCACTGGTGAAGGCTGCAGTCACTTTTGGGGGAAGATTCAAACTCACAGAAATTTCCAGCTGAAAAGCTGGCAAATCTGGCATATGTACTGCTTCAGTGCCTGCAACTACACAAAAATAGCCTTCAATTAACACAGGGCTTCGTTTACAGATTTTGTCCCTGTAAACTGTCAATGACACATCTCTTTCTAAACATATGTATGCCATATGTCAATTCTTTGGCCACCTCTTTTAGATGCCAGATAGCAAATGTTGAATTGTCCACTTCTAGGCTAGGTGATGGCGTAACGGACACCAGTGAGTGTTAGAAGTGACCAATGCCAATTAAGCACCCCAAGTTGACAGGCCCTGAGGGAAAATATTGTCTGCCAACATGATATGAGGAAAACTGGAAAGGAAAGAATAAGCTGTAAAAAAATTATAATTATATTCAGGGTAATCTAAATTTCTCCTCCTTGTATTGACATAGGGTCTAAGTCTAGGAGGCCCTGAACACCCTAAAAGAGCAATTTCCCCAGTTGTCATTGATTTTAAAGGAAAATGAAGATAAAACAGAATCAAAAAAGTGGTACTTTTCTCAGAAGAAATTTTTCATGAGGTCTGGCACTTTTCATGCTGTAGTACTTTTCATGTGGAAGTATCAAAGACGACAGAAGCAGCACTTACTAAAATACTACCACATTTCTGGCAGGTTATGAACTATTCTGTCTTCAACAAAGAGAGAAACTAAGGACTGAAAAGTAAAAGAACTGGCTCTGGGTTACAAGGAGATAGTGTAGAGCTAAGCATTCAGCTGCCCCATTGCTTCCTCAGCAGAAGCGTGCCAGTGGGGGGGGGTGGAATCTCATTTTGCCAGATTATTAGCACCAACTGTATTAGATCAGAAGAAAATACAGACATACACACATACATATATATACACATGCCCTGGAGTTTTATCTTTGCACAGGTAAGAATGCTCAACAGCAATTCTTTTGAGGTGTTCTCCAGGGAAACCCTGCAATTCTATGAAATTTTCCTTCACTTAAAGTTAATATAAGCAGAGATGGCTATCAACAGAGTGCTGCTTCTTTCTATTTGAGAAGTTACAGTCATAGCTGAAGTTGATCTATTCCTTCTGTCCTCTAGGCCAGTGTGAACAGCACAGCAACTGCTCCTATGCCAGCTAGACACTCAATAGTGCTTTACACTTCTTCAGTCAAGCTAAGCAGAGTATATCTATATTCCAAACAGAAACTCTGTAGCACTGTGTTTTCTACATTTTTTTCAATATAAAAAGCAAGAGTTTCTATAGCCCTTTAGATGGAGACTCTTTGCTTTTGAGAGATATGAACTTGTTTAAATGCATCATCTTCTCTTCACTTTCTTATTCCAAAAGCAGATATTAGGGTTTGACTTGCACTTTCTAAGCCAAAAAGATGCTAGAATTTTAAAAAACAAGCTAGTTCAGAGGACAACTGCTGGACAAACATATTGCCTAGGTGAGGCTGAGGAACCCTAAAATCACTACTCAAGCTCACCTATGGTGCAGCAAGACCTTGATAAACTTACCACATCTAGCTAGGACAGGAGTTAAAAACAAGACCCACTACTACAGGTATGTGTGTATAATACTTTTTTCATCCTCTACAAACAAAGCCACTACATGGTTTGCCTCTGATGTCACCATACCAGGGCTTTGAACATGCTGATGCTGCTAGTTCAAAAAATGCAACAGCTTGTTCCACTGGTGCTTAGAATTTTGAAAGCTGACACAAGCTTTCACAGACCATGCACACACCTTCATATAGAGTACTCTACATATTAGAAGAGGTTTAACATTTTGCACTATCATGATAGTTCTGCCTCTGACTCAGAATCTCTTCTTAGTTATATCCCTGGATTCACACGAAGCAACAAGTTGTATCACTGAAAAGTGAAAGCCAGCTTCAGCTCATGTATTTATATTCTTTAAAAAGGCTATCTGTCATTCAGTACAATATTTAAAGACTGGCAATAAAATGGATTGAGGCTAATCTAATAGTACATTCACTCCCAAATTTTTTTTTCCATCTTTGTTATTGTTGGACTTATTTCTAATTGTCTTTTTGTTCTTATTTTCTGGGAAAGTGTAACTCTAAGGAGACTGAACATAACCCTTCGGGATGGGGGGGTGGGGGTGCACTTTTATTATTGGTGCCTTCATTTTAACAAAGGCATGATCAAAAAAAAACAGGCTTTTTTACTACATATAAAAAGCCCTAAAGGCTGAAACATATAGCAATTAGAAAATAGAAATAATCAGCAAATTAGGAAAATAGACCAAGATGTATCAAACACTGCCAAATTCTGTAAAGAGCATGGGATTCACACAACTCCTGTTTGCCACCTTATCCATTTTGCTTCCCTCGGACATTTGGCTTTGACTGTTTTGAGTGATGCTGGATGAATGAGGGATGTAACTGATCAAAAGATGGACCAAGCAGCATGTCTCACACAGAGCTCACCAGTCCCAGACCAAGAAAGGAAACTTAAAAACTTAAAGACTTCAAAAACCAACACTGTCCATAACGAAGAACTGACAGCAAATCTTCATGCAGCAATGCAGAAGAGAATTTCTCTCCGCAAGAAAATATCATTATGAAGGTCTCAGCAGTTATTTTAGAAATCAATCCAATCAAACAAACAGAAATTAAACACAATTATTTAAAACACACTAATCACAAGCCCAAATTAATAGTGAAGGGGCAGTGGAAGGTTTTTATACGATACCTAAATTGACCATAAGTTTGACACGGCCTCCATCCAGCTCCAGACGCAGAGTGTCAGCAGAGTCTCGTGAGGTGGTTGCCATTAACAGCCCATAAGCACGCTGGGACATGAAACGGAAGGACACGTCTTCTGCTTCGGTATGCATGACCATAGGCATGATGATCTTCATGTACATGCTGCCATCATAGCTCAAGATAGAGGCCTCTGCAAGGAATCAGCAAACAATTGCAAAATATGAAAAGAAGTTACATCTGTGCGATCTTCACTCCTGAAGAACCCTGACATCTATCATAGAGCACTGCGTTTACAGAAACCATACCACTTGCCACAGAAAGGTATGTAACTGGGGAAAACCACAGCAACTGTTTAACTGCATCCAGCAACCCTATGTGGCAAGTACAAGCAGCAAACATAAAGATACAGTATTCACCACAACTGGAGGCAGTGGTACCCATGGAGACACAATCCCTAAGGACAAGTGTGTTAGCGCAGGGCCCTTTTGTGATAAAGAGCTGGCAAAGCCTCTGTTTTCCACATCTTCCAGACAATGCGATCTCCAGCCTTCCCTAGCACTAGCTGTAATGACTACTTCAAATAATGTCTACAACACTTCTACTAAAGCATTTAGTCTTGCCTTTGAAGGCTCAGAGTTCCTATTTCTGGTACTCTTAAGAGCTGTTCCTTATTTAGAGAGGACTTTCATTCTATTCCTAGCACTTTAAAGAAAAACCACCACCACATGAAGCAAGTTTCTTAATAAGTCTTTTCTACATCAGATTTGTACTGTTTCACAATTTTAGATTTTTCCCCTACTTACTAAGAACTAATGCTAGTAGAGCTCTGCTGACCCAACCAATGGCATGCTAATGAAAATGAGGAAAGGAACAAACCAAACTCCACTGCAAGTTTAAGTGTCATTCAAACACAGGGAAACTCAGGAGATGGAGGCACAATGAAAGCCAGGAGAAGGAAAAAGGAAAAAAGCAAACAGCAAGAAAAGAAATTGTATTTTTCTATCATCTCTGAGGATGTCAAAGAAATGGGAAGTTCAGCTGAGAAAAGGAGTTATAGTACTTAACATTCTCTATTTGTTCAGGGTCCTGCCTGCAGAAAGTGATATCCTTCTCTAAGAGGGTAGAATTAAAGTCTTGTGACAGAACTGCAGCAACCACTACAGCATGGAAATCATTGTTTCAGCCTAGGAATACGCTCCAAAGCATTTTTATCCACTAAGTTTACAAATCTACACAAATATATTAATGTATGAATCCGAGCATCCCTACTCCCCACAGCCAACCCCCACCAAAGGCAGAGCTGTAGAGATTGCTCCATGTAGGACTTCTACCACAAAACTGCATATGAAAATCCCAGAGGCTGAGAAAAAAAAAACAGTTCAGCTCCCTAGGCACATGGAAAGATTGCTTCATAAAGCACTCTTACCAGTGCCTCATCCAGTTCAGCTACAGTTTTCTCAAATGGCTGGGCCTTTGACACTGTTCCCCACAGCATCCTCCTGGAGAAACTAGCTGTCCATGGTTTGGACGGATGTACTCTTCGCTGGATAAAGAACTGGCTGAATGGCCGAGAGCAGAGAGTGGTGGTGAATGGAGTTAAATGCAGCCGGCGGCCAGTCACGAGTGCTGTCCCCCAGGGCTCAATTTTGGCTCCAGTCTTGTTTAAGATCTTTATCAATGATCTGGATGAGGGGATTGGGTGCTCCCTCAGTAAGTCTGCAGATG
>Ga0181612_150335_pt1 | contig 12467 bp, 5 predicted proteins | sample HoacroProtozoa21_FD_119630 | JGI IMG/M metagenome (GOLD analysis project Ga0181612, IMG submission 119630) | Hoatzin crop microbial communities from Cojedes, Venezuel. Combined Assembly of Gp0051906, Gp0051904, Gp0051908 | reverse complement strand
GGGTAAAGGACAGGGAAGTCCAGCAAAGCGTTAGTGTTTGGTTTAGGTTCACTGAAGTTTCCTTATTCTCCCTCCTTGAGGCACACGTAATTTCACAACTGAGAGAAGGGTGTGGGTACCAGCCTAGCCCAGACAGCCAGCGTGCTCACCCGACACTTCAGCGTTAACTGGGAAGACACACAGATGCTGTAGAAAATGACTCCTACCTAAGACACTGACCCTCTTTGCCAAGGGAAATGAAAAGTGATTAAAGGAGTTGGGAAGTCCGAGAGGGGGCACCTGGGATGCGGACTCCCCACTCTGAGACCAAACTTGTGAGACACTGTGCAAAGATCTGTAGAGCCTAAAATTTCTCCTTCCACCTACCACACTGTGAAATAGAATCGACCTCTCGCTAGAAAAACTGACTTGCCTGTTTCTTTTACAGGCAAAGCCTGTAATTCCAGAGTCATCTCCTGGAAGGATGGAGGCATGCCAAGGAAATCCCATCGTGCGATTACCACGCTATGATGTCTGCAGTCAAAAAAGACCAAGCTTGCCTGCTCCAGGGTTAGGCCACCTCCAGGAGAGCTGCAGATGCAGTTTCAAAAGATTTCAGCAACTCAAATACAAGCAGCAAGTTGCTTTGGACACAAGAATGTCGAAGAGTGGCCATAAGGCATTTCACCTTTCCCTCAATCAAACCCATTTTATAGCTAGGAATGCAAAACTATCTCACAGGAGTTCTAGGATGGCCAATGCCAATCAAATCAGACAAACTACCAGCGAAGACATCCATTTGTTCCCAAGGGGTATGCTGTTTACACACTAGAACAGCGTGAAAGCAAGGTGATTAAACTGAGTGCAAATACAACCATAAGACTGCAACTATTTAGTGTGACATATCCAAACCTAGTGAACTACTTACAGACGTCCAGAGACCCAAGAGCCTTGCAGATTGACACAGAGGAGGCAGACATTCAATACAAACACGCTAAAACTATCTGCAATAAAAGCCAGGGTGAAAAAAGTCTGATGCAGGCAGGCTCCATACTTACCCAGTTAAGCACTCAACCTCGAAGGACTATACAGAGTCATCAGGGAGAGAACAAGCAGAGTAGTCAGAAAGTTTGGTCCAACACTCTGAGAGATCAGTACGTGCAGTCTAGTATCTAAACAATCCCCTCAAATCCATTTTCAGTAACATCCAGACGATACGGGAAGAACAATAGGTACAAAATGGGAAATTCCAACCGAACCGGGGCCACGCTGCACTCTGTATGTGCTCAAAACAGGAGAACCCGATGATCTTAGAACAATGAAGGGACTAGAATATAAAATCACAAAGTACTTCGCAAAAAAATTAATCTATTCAATCAGAGGCATATCATAAGAATATGCAAGAACAAACATCATAGCTGTGGGCAAGAAACAGAAAAGACAGACCCAAACAATTCTAAACCTGTTTTTCTGATCTAACTGCACTGTCTTTTTAAACAAACTTTATAAAAAATAGATTGTGCCCCAATATCTTTTTGGATAATTGTTTTTAGATGAGGAAAATTCAGTAGATGTAGTTTAGCAATAGCATTTTACACAGTGCCACTTTATACAGCACCACAAAGGAAATGATGAGTGTAGTTAGAGAAGATGGGAAAATTACAGGTGAGCAAGGAACTGACTACAAGAGAAGAACAAGAGGTTATGCAAAAAGCGACATGCGAGCTGAACGCCAGCAAAAAGCAGAGAACTACTTGGCTGCAGTTTTGAGTGCAGAAAATGTTAATGGCAGGGTCTTGCAGGGGAGCTGAAGGAGAAGCTGAGGGGCAGGAGAGCTGCCTGGAGAGCCGCTCGTGCCAAGGGGAGCCGGGAGCCTCCCACCTTCTGCTTTCCCAGGTGCCGGCACAGCGTAGCTACTCGGCCGGTCACCGAGCTGCATCATAGCCAAGGATGGCCGACTGCCACCTGGCCCTGGCCCCAGGACCCCTTCCTAATGATGGAAGGTGACTAAGGAACGTCCCGAGCCCACGCAGCCCTTGTGGCCTCAGCCACCTCCACCCCACTGAAGCAAAGGGGGCTCTCTCCAAAGCCGGTGCTTCCAGGGGTGGGCCCTGCAAGCAGCGGTCTGAGCCCATGGCAGGGAAAACCCAGGCGAGGGCTCCAAGGGGCCGGTCACGAATCCTGGTGTAACATCTCCCCAGGCCCATCAGACGGTCTGCCCGAAGACGAGGGAGGCTCTGCCAGGCAGGCAGCTCTCAAGCGCCTTCCTCTGCCCCTTCTGTCGGTGGCTAAGTCAGATTTGAGAACGTGACAGCCTCATCACTTACACTCAGAAGTGACCTAAATCTGTGGCCACCCTCTGAGGATGGCAGAAAGACTCCATGCATCAGTTTCACCTCCATTTTTTGTGGAAAAAATATTTAAGACTGATGTTCTAAATCTTGTGGTTCTTACTGCTTTGCTAAAGATCAGTAGGCACATTAGAGCTGAAATCATGCAAGGTGTAGCTTTATTTCAACTTTCTAATCTGAATAAAGAAATTGATTTAAAATGCCATTTTTACATGGATTCTCTATGCACCAGGCTGTAATGGCCAAAGCTAAAAATGTGCCAAACTGATACTGAAGTCTATCACACAACCCTCCTAACACAGCACAACACCGGCACACACCTCTGACGACCAGCGGTCCCTGAAAAATGGCACGTCTCCCTTTATCTGCAACAAAGAATCCACCACTCTGCCATGCAAAGTGAATTTTATTAGCTTGATTCAGGGTCTGTCACTCACTTTTTAACATCTTACGTGTACCTATAATATATGTCATGGTGAATCCATCTGATGAACTGTGTTTCTCTGTGCTCCTTTGACAAACCCTAGGCAATTTGCCTGTCAGTCCAGCTCCTTTACAACAATATTGAAGTCCAAATTATTAAAAAAGCTTTACATAGCTTGCTTTATTAATCAATAAATAAAAAAATAGATAAAGGCTACAAACTGTTTCTCTGTTTCTGCTGTCTATTTACATGAGCAAGTCCTCAGGCACTGATGTTTCAGTGTGTAAATGGTACTTGGCACAATGCCCATCATTCACCCCAGCCTTGCTGGGCTTCCCAGAGTTAATCTAATAATCTCAAGCATTTTTTAAGAGCGAGATCCACCTTATCTATTGGTACTTGCCCAAAAGATAAGCATCTCCTCCACACTAAATCATTAACACTTATGATTAACATAAAAAGTACCTATGAATGTTAATTTATCAGCCTTGTCATATATCTTTGGGGATGAATGACACTTCTTATTCCTCAGCAACCATTCAGACCAGACACAGTAAATGCCAGCTTAGTCATGTGTCGATGTAGCAGTGGCAGTTTCCTCAAACGAGAAAGCAGTCCCCAAGCTAAATGCTCACCTTAGGTCAAGTCAACAGCAGTGTTAAAGCGAAAATCTACAGTTTCAAAATGGGGAAAAAATGGCTTTAACGGATTTAAATGAGCTTAAATCATCTTTCCAAAAAAAGTTTATTCTTCCTCAAAAATGAAAACCTGTAACACTAGCAAAATGGTATTATTTCTTCTCATTTTTCTGTAATGAATTCTTAAATGCACAAGGCAGACTTTTCATGGTGAGTATATTTCTGATGATCAAAATCCAGATCTTTAAACAAGCCAGTAGTTTTCAATCTCATGACTAAAACTATTCCTCCATTCAGCAACTGACATTTTCAGGCTTGATGGCTTTTAGTGCAGGGAATCACAACACACCATAAAGGAGCCTCCAACAAAAGATTAAAACAAGCAGTAAAAGGAAAAGCCTTTTCTGGTCAATCCTCACTCGTAGGCTTCAGTAAGTGGAAAACAACCTGAAAGAAAATCAACAATGGTAAGAGTAAAGCCACGATGGGCAGGACCCTTTCGGTCACGAGCAGTGGTTCCCAGCAGTGCTCAGGCGAAGGAGCACCCGCGAGCACACCCAGCCGTGGGCTCCGGAGGTGGCCTGGCCGCTCCAAAGGGAGCAATCTGCACAGCATCTTCACACCCTGTGCACCTTCAGCCTCTTCATCTGCTGCGCAAGCGCTCTCTCACGTGCCACCATCAAAATTCCTATGACCCTGCAAGCGCAGCCAGGAGCAGGCAGGTTGACTTTGGTCATAAAGTACAATTTCACTGAATGTGACCTAAACTGGATGCAAATAAACAAAGACAGTACTGATGAAATCGCTGCCTTCATAGACCAGATTAGTGTCAAAGAAGGGACAATGGTTTAGAAATCTGGGGTTTTTTTTATTTTTAATATCTTGACCTTGATCATGTCCATTTTAAAACACTGAAAAGACATTTACTTTTTCGATGTGAAGGCACATCTAAAGCAATACAGCCACAAATGGATCATTCCTGGGTTAGCTCTGAATTACAAGCAGCTCACGAAATGCAGCACCAGCTGTCCCTAACACCTTTTAGGAAGCCTGTACTTAACACAGATCTCCTACAAATCTTCCTGGTTTTGCAACAGCAGGCACCAGGGCCCTTCTAGCAGATACCTCAGCACCCTGCAGGGCAGGATGCCAGGTCACTTTTAATTTATCCCCAGAAAAGTAGGTCATCTGTAGCATGACCAAGTACATCTTGGGGGATATTCAAAGCACGGGGTGCTGCAAGAGGCTTTCCCAGGTAAAACCAGGAGGGCCACTCCAGGCTCAGGTGTGCTCCCAAGGACAGGCTATGTAACCACTATTTTAGCCACAAGCCTGTCCTGAAAAATCACTGGACACAAACAACAGTCTGCAATGCACTAGTAATAAAACACAGCCCTTCCCTCCCCGCAAGAATGCCATGGAAATTAGTTAATTTACAAACTAGGAAGAACATCATTACAGATCGTAGAGTATCTTTATCACTATAAACATGTCATCATATTTATCACTGTTTCCTGTCACCACATTCCAAGAACATGTCTTCAGTGCAGTTAAATCACAAGCTCCAAAATAATCATTTCCCACCTCTATTGTCATTTCTCCAAGTTATTTTTTGCCTTAGAAAAAGACAACATGAGTATCTGTGAGGCACGTTACACAAAGCAGCTTGAGGCTTTTATCTGCCTGAACAACTAAATAATTGTGCTAGAAAACTGTTACTTCTGCTCCCAAGCACGTTCAGAATCAAATTTCACGAAGAAAAAGAATGACCCAGTTCAGCAATGTAAATACATGCCACCTCATTAGCTCCTAAGTTTAGCCGAAACAACGTTCAGATGCTACAGCCTGCACGTCACACGACAAAGTCCACAAATGCTCCTTACGATGAGCAGGACCGGACAGAGAGACGGTCAGACCGCTGCAGCGCCGAACTGGCAGAGGTCACTTGAAGGCCACGTCCTTACAGCTGAGGCTTTGCCAGGGAATCCCGCGAGCTGTGTTCTTCAGCTGCTTGCACCGCTTCAAGCAGCAGGTCAGCAAGCGGCACTACGGACAGCCTGATGACCCTGCAGTGAGATCAGCACCACCAGAGCGTGCAGACCCTGCCCAAAGCCAGTCCAGAAATAATCTCTATTTGCCTAAGCAAGCCACTCCATGTATCTTCGATTTATTCCCAATATGCTCTGCCTCCTTCACCTGCGAAAGTTGTTTTAAAAAAGTTATTAAAGCTCGATTAATTTCATTCATAAAGCTTTTTCTTATAGCTGTAAGGAGGAGCCAGAGATGTCCTGCTTTTGTAGAGTTTGATGTGTTTCATGTTTCATTTTTGGGAAAAAGCACCACCTTGCCTTTGAAAACATGAACACACGAGAACTGCACAGAAGTCTTAGGATCCCGCAGCCCTCACATGGTAACACAGCTGAAAAGGGACTTTGAGTCATCAAAACCTTTCCACTCCTGTACAGCTGTCTATAACAAGAGTAAAGAACTACATCTTCAGTCCAGCCTGGATGATTAATTAACTGATGCCACAGCAACGCTGCAGCTGCGTTTGTTGAGTTATCATCCTCAGGACCATAATTAACCCAGGGGATGTTCCAGTGGGAATCAGGCTTGAATGGCATCAGTGGTAACAATTACAGCTCCTGAAGCTTTCCCAGCACCTCAGAGCAGCATCTCAACCCTCCGAGCAACCCTCCAGTTCTGCCAAACGCCTCATGGAGGCAGCTAAGGCTCAGCATGTTTTTGCTGGACTCAGGGATCATCCTGGCTGACAGAAACCTCTGACCTAAGATTTTGCTTCTAAAATAACAGCGTCTTGCGTATACTTCCCCTTTATCCCCATTTCTTTCATATAAGCGATGAAAGGAAAAGAGGGAAGTCCACAACTAAAACGGGAGGTGGGGGGAGATTTCTCCCTTCAGCCTGCCTTTTGGATTTGTTAATAAATCCTGTAGTTCAAGGAGGCAAGAGATCATAATGCTGGCTAAAAATGTTTCACTATGCCCTAGCATTGCTTTGGTTTTCTTCTTCCAACATCCACACTCACTGAATCTTTACAGCTCTCAGCCATGGATATTCACACCTCGTGGCATAAAACCCAAACACCGGACTGAAGCAGTATGTTATAATATGTTATCATAGGCGATTTTAAATGTTTTTGTTTTACCTAGTGGAGTTGTTCCCATTTTCACCCTCGATTAATGCATCAACCCCAGGTGCAAGATATCCCAGTTCCTCCCAGAGACATCGGTCTACCCACCACAGCAGCTCCTGATGAGGCAACACAGTGCTCTCTCCTCTAAAACAAATGCAAAGAGGGGACATCCTTGATCTTTTATTGCCTAAGTGTTTCTGGTGCAATGAACTACTTGCAGCTGACATTTGAAACTGGAAGCTAAAAAGAAATCTGCAGATGGGATTTGAAGGTCATCCAAACACAGCTTTAAACCTGCTCTATTTTGCTCCCTAGTGTAGCCTCAATGTCTGTAAGTTATCCCGTACTTTTTTCCTCCAGGTTGATCATCTGGTATATCAATTTATATTGGGTGGGTAAGAGCAAAAATAGATTACCAGAGATTTTCCTAATGATATTTTATTTTAAAGCAATAAAGCTGGAAAACTTCATTTTGTCTTTTAACTTACCGTGTGCAAAGAAAAAAATCCCCAACTTTCCCCTGTAATTACATGACACCTAACAAGAAACAGATCTGCATCACCAAACGCTGTGAGAAATGTCTGTTACAACTTTGCAGGACAGCGTATCAGAGATACTGTGACACTCCCTAGGCTACCAACTGGCCTTAAAAGAATTTGTATTTGTAACTCAATACTGTTGATTTCTGTACCTATCTACATTTGAGCAAAAAGGCTAACTATGTGTTTGCATAAAAAGCTGACTACAACCCCATGCAAAGGATTAGCCCACATATGCATGACACTTAAATCCTACTTAAGCCTATTCCAAATATCATTAACGTTCTTCTTGCACAAATGAGGCAGCACCATCCTGGATTAGGTAACGGGAGACATGCTTAGCATGCTGGGCTAGATGACAGGGAAGGAACAACACAGCATTACTAGGTTATGCCTCATCTGTGCTTTCTAACCCCCTTGGATGTAACAGCCTCATCTTATATGTCCTCTCCTATATCATGACCTGCACCTGCCCCTGTAGATCACGCCAACCACTGACACCTCGCATGCTGAATCACACAGTAGGAGAGAAGCTGCAGCACTGAGGAGAGCCTGCGCTGGGCTGTACTTGGCAGTGGGGCATCACAGATGCAAGGTCAGCTCTGAGTGGCATCAGTGGGAATACACACAGACACAAAACCTCCTAACTGCGGTGCTCTGGATCTTGTTAAACACACTAACAACAACGACTTGCTATGAAGACCCCACTACTTTAAATTACATACTTGCTTAGTAAACCACAAACTCAGGCTCACTTAGGAAGTGGACACAACTAAGTAATAAATGCTTCTCGCTAAAATCCCCAGAACCTAGTGATGCAGGCCACTCCTCACCGCAAACTCCAGTCTGAGTTTGGACCACAGGAGTAAATGTTGCCAGACAGGGCCTTGAGCCACCTCATTCGTCCCAGTCCTCAAGGGGCAGTTCTGCTCACCGGACTGGCAGGGTGCTTGGTACTCAAAGAAAAAGACCAACTTGCAGGTGACAGCTGGCAGCTATGACGGCGAGAGGTCACGCTCAAAATGTGTTCTATGACTGCTGTCTCAAATTATTTTCATTCCACAATTCACTGATTTTAAGGCATCTACCATCACCCAGCCTGACTTTCGGCAATAAAATTTACGACAGTGCACATAAGCCTCAGGAAACGCCTGCTAACCAGGTACTTACAACGAACTTCACTAGCACAAGCGTAAGCGTGCTTTCCCACTGACTGACTCTGTATGCAGGCTATGGGATTCTTCATCTCTCATAATCTGCACTTCTTAACCATTTCTCATACACCAAATCTGAAAATCTTGTCAATACAGGTGAGGTGATTTTGCAGAGCAGTTTCTACAACCTGCCTGAAGATTCCTCCGAGCAGCTGGCAGGGAAGTCGTTCTGCAGCTCCTGACCCCACTGCACGGCAGCGGCTAGACTCGGCCCTCAGCTCATCTGCACAGTAACAGAGGCACTTGTGTCAAGTCTAGAACTGCTCTTCTGGACACCAGGAAAGGCAGAAAACCACTATGGGCAATCGTTTTTAATAATTAAAAATCTTCATCACTAAATGAGGGAGCATTGATTTAACAAAGTTCCTCTACTGTATTGTGCATTAAAATCACTAATCCTCAAATCTTTGTAAAATGGACCGACACAGCTGTTTGTGAGCAGCTGCCTTCAGCAGAGAAACCAAAGTCCAAGAGCAAAGGAAGTCACCAGATGTTAGCTAGACTACATGTTGACAAAATACAGGTAACAACTGAAGCTATACACATTTACAGTCCTGCTGGTTTTCATTCTGACCAGCTGTGCCACACATGGAGAAAAAAAACTCAGTGACAACCTAGACAGCATACTGGGTAGAAATTTGCAAGAATGCTACCAAAAAGGATAGAGGAAATCTGAAATGAATCTCAGGGGCTTGCCTAAAACCACATCAAAAACATAACCACGGCAGCAGTAGCTACACCCAAACTCATATGCAGCTTGGGAACCAACAACAATTAAGCCACAGTGACATGGATTTCAGCTCAGTCTATTCACCAAAACACACAGGTCCTCTCCTAAAATTCCAGCCCCTGTGACTTTCCTTGTACCGTCACCCAAACTATCTCCATTAAAGATGTTACGTCATGTCATACGGCAAGTTACAGTCACACCCCTGACCTGTAGACAGGAGCAAGAGAAGGCTTTGATTTCTGCATATCTGGACTTCAGCAGCTGCAATACAGTTCATACTCCTGTATGTGGCACCATTTCCAGCCTCCTAATCACGCTCAGCCTCGGTACCTGCCTTCAAGAAACCACGACGATCTCATTCTGGTCCTAACAAAACACTCATAAGGCCAACTTGTAAGTAGAGGGAAAGTGTCATGAAAGTAATATTCTTCCTCACATGGAGCTACACCTGGAAGACAGAATCGGTATCAAAGGATTCAGGTTCATAACATAAAAGGGAGAAGAACTCAAGCTCCTTTAAAGTTAGCAGATTGGAGACACAGGCCCATTGCTGCCTTGTTATTGGAGGTACAAAAATCATTTATGGGCTGTGCATTGGACCCCGAAGGAAGCTGGACATCACAATCATGGATGGAGAACACCTCATCAATAATAATGTTTGTGGAATATACACTTTTGTCCAGAAGGGTGTTGACAGCCTCATTTTCAACGAAATAGAAATACTGTCAGATAAAGGAACTTGTCCACTGAATCCAGGACCATCCCCTGTACCCAGTACACAATTAAAGTCAACACACAAAGCAGCAGTAAATCACTGCACCACCTAATAATGTTGTACTCTGTCTCCTCTGGTTTTGGAGCCATCCATTCTGGAAAAGCTGGGGCAGAGAGCTGCAGCAATGCAGGGCCTGGGGAGATCTCTAGCAAATAAGGTGCACCCTAAATGCAACCTAAAGGTATAGGCTCTGTAAGCACTAGTGCTGGGCCATCAGCAGGTCCCAAGTGCCTTACAGAGCATTATCAAGAGAGAAGTACTTATTATTAATTTTAACTTGGATAGAAACAAAGTACTGGAAATTATTTGACCATTATTTGACACCAAGCTCCCTCAGAGCTGAGAAAACAAGATGAAACTTCTCAGTAACCTGCAGAGCAAACAGCCACTTGAAAGACCCAGTCCAATCCTGATGTAACTTTGTTAATTCCACTGTGCTCACTCTAGAGTTGAATCTGGCCCCTAGATCTTACATTGCTCCACTTAACACAGCTAGCGTGTGTGACTAAAGATCTGCTCAGCTCCAGATGGCCAAACGTCAAATAAATTGAAAAACCGCCATTGCCAAATCTCTGCTTAAAAAAAATACAGAAAAAAAAAATATCAGAGGGGGAACATGAATTCAGCATCAGAAAACATAATGCAACACACTGCCTCCCCTTTTGTGGCTCACTTTTATAAGGTATTTACCTCGTAAAAGGTAATGAAAAGATGCAAAGGTAATGAAAATATGCAATAAATCTCAGCCCCTAATTACGGCTCTCTTCACCCTGCTGACAGCGTTTACATCCTCCAAGACAGAAAGCCACCAAGCTCTAGATCAGGGGTAAGACCTCCCTGCCCCTATTGGCACACAAGCTATTCCAAATGGGTATTAGAACTAAATAACAACTACATCTAGACACTGCACTTTCTTCAGAGAATATGAGGCATGACTAGAAAGCAAACTAAGCACTAGGCAAAAACAAACGGGCACTTGCCTGTGGTTCAGCTAACCCAGAAATCATGATCGGCAGCAGCTGATCATGAATAACTGAATAAAAATATCCATACACATACAATTTGCAGAGTTCCTCATGTTTCCAGCAGTTTTCCAACGTGGCTGCCAGGATGGCAAGAGAATTCAACAGAGCTACTCAAGTTCAGAGAAGGGCTTAGCCCAGAGGGAGGAAGGGACAGCAGTATTTTGATTAATACACAGAACTGGAACTCATTAAGCGCAGCATCAATTTCCAATTTATACAACTTCACTTCCCTGCGCTAAACCTGCATCTGACATCAGTCATAACACTGTCGAAACAGCTAAAAGTCATTTTCACACCTTCCTTCTAGGACAGCATGTTATCTAGCATGTCCTAGATCAGATAAAGCAGATTATGGATGAAACACAGATTTTACCTAGACTCTTGCAACTGCCTACATGAACAACTCCCCAAAGATCACAATGTCTGCTTTTGTACTTTCAAATGGGGGGAATATTTAATCAGCTTCATGTAGCTGAAGAATTACTGTATAAACAATTAACATTACTTTACACATGCCAAAGTATAACTATCTTCGTTATCAACTAAATTTCTAAATAACAATATTATTATATATATATTGTATTATAACAACAACATCAATAATTGTTGAGGCTGTCCGTACTGCTGTCATATACAGATGAACATGAAAAACCCCTTATTCCAAAGCAAGACGCAAAAACAGGGCTTCAGACTGAACACAGCCGAATAAACTCGTCTGTCCCATAGCACAGAGTCCTAGAAGTTACAAAATACTAATGGCAAAATGGACAGGAAAAAGCTCTGTGCCTCTTCCTGCCCCAAGGCAGGATGAACTGTCCCTGCAACCACCCCTCTCTTCAACATCTTCCTCTACTTCATATCACAACCAAAAATCTGACCAATTCATCTCTCTGCTTAGCACAAGTCTGGAATTCCTCTGCTGGTCTCCACAGTTCTTCCAGATTTACACAACACAAGCCAGTATAGCTTGCCTTCAAAGAGCCCTGCTACCAAAAAAGACTTTTTGTCAATATATTCTTTGCCCATAAAATAAGCATTGCAGTTTCTAAACAGTCATTCAGGCAAGAAACAGATCAGAAATAAAAAGGCATGCAAATTCTCTTTTGACGCACTTGGGAATGATCAAATTGCTGTGTCTGTCTCACCCTCTGAAACTGCAGGATTCTATGCTCAAGTGTAACCAACAGCACTGCCTGACATTTCAAGACACAGAAAATAGGAAAATAACCATTTTCAAAAGGCTTTTAACTTCCAGTTCCTAGTGGAAAATGAATTCTACGCTAAACATTTGCGCTTCCAAGACAAACTACTAAGAGTAGCATGCATACAGAGCCAATAAATATTAGTGGTAAATAATACTGAACAGAATTAAAAGCTGAATTAAAGATTTCCTACTGGGTTATTCTGCATTGCAGAAATTAAGGAGGGTGGGGTAGAAAATGAAACTCAAGCAGTCAAGAACTATTTCAGTCCATGACGAGTATTGTTCTGGAATACAGACCGGGGAAGAGACACAAATGAATGCTCTGCTAAGAACCACACACTTGAAAGAAATTCCGCACATGCACACTAACGTGCATTTTAAATGGACCAACACTCCCCCATATGGCTGTCAAAACATCAGGTTTTTATCCT
>Ga0181612_133367_pt1 | contig 12467 bp, 6 predicted proteins | sample HoacroProtozoa21_FD_119630 | JGI IMG/M metagenome (GOLD analysis project Ga0181612, IMG submission 119630) | Hoatzin crop microbial communities from Cojedes, Venezuel. Combined Assembly of Gp0051906, Gp0051904, Gp0051908 | reverse complement strand
TGTTTTCATTTTATTTTTTGTTTTCCCAGAGAAAACTGCTTTTCTCCAATAGGATAAAAATAGCCTTCCACAATTGTTCTACCCCTTTAGACTTAGTGAATAATTGAAGAATGCTTTCCCGGTAGTTAGTAATGAAAGAGGTTTACTCTGAATCTTTCTCCATTATCCAGCGCCAGCACTTTCCTCCGTTGCTGAGGTTGCAAGAGAAAGCAAGGGGTGACAGGTGCTTGTATATCTCTTCATGAACAAATGAAGCAAATTCTGCTGCCATCTGGCTGGGAGTAAATCTGCAGTAACTCCACTGGATAACTGAGGAAACTCTGGACTTACTCAAGAATAACTGAAAGCAAAATGTTAAACTACATTTTGCATCTGGCATGTTCAAAAGAACATGTGACTAATGAGATTGACATGTCTATAAATGTATGACAAAGTACCAACCCATATGGCTTGCTTTTTTTACCAGCTCTTCCCTCCTACTCTCGATTATTCACCTATGGGTACCAACATTAACTTCAAGGCAGTTTTCCTGCTATTACATGTTGTTGCTTCTCTACCCATGTTAACCAAGTTGTACTGAATTTCTTCTCTGCTAGATGGATACTCCTATTGGTATAAAATAGCTTCCTACAGCAACTGCTGGCAGCTTAGATTCCCAGCCTACAGATGGAGGGATCTGTGCAAACAAGGCTCTGCCTCCATTCCCAGCACAATTTGGCTTCTGTTCTCTTTTATGGCAAGCATCTATCTGGATACAGCTCCAGATAAGGGTCTCCTGCCTCTATATTCCACTGAAATATTGGACCCCTAATTTAATTTTTGCCAGAGATAGGCTTGAACAACCGCACTCTATGGAAGTCAGAAAAGATGGTGCATATTTAACTGCTTTAATTATCTTCTAATTTCTTTCACAGCTCTAATGGCACTTATATAAGCTCCATCTTAAAAGAGAAGACATTCATGTTAGCATCTGGGGGAAAAAAGTGGAGGGAAATTTTTTTGTTTAGTTAGGCCTTGGCTGTTTTTGGAGCTTTTGTTCTTCCAAGTCAGGTAGAGCAGGGGAGTTTTTTGAAAGCATAGGGACACTAGAGGACACATGTAATACATTAAAAATTCATGCCCCAGGAGTGATGGAGGCTATTTAGGTTTCATTTATCTATGGACTTCTGGCAGGTTTTGTTGTAAAGAAAAAGCAAACAAAAAGTCCTGCAGCTTATTTCTCTTCTCAGAAGAGGAAATTAAATGATGCTAGGTATGGTGCTGAGAAATTAGAATGAAGCATTGCCTCATTTTCTCTTACTAGAGCTTTATGGATACTAGAAATCCTAGAAGGAGTGAGGTTTTATGTAACCTGGATGGAGAGCTTAGTCACAGAAAAAACAAGCTACTAGAAGCCGCATGCTCAGAGTTGGCATTGAATTGAACTGAGCCTGTAATACTTCGTTTGGGGGTGAGGGAAATGGGTACAGCGTAAGGCATCCTTTGGTTTGGTGCAGACCTTAACCTGCTGCCTCTAGGAAACTGAATGTTAAAAGGAATTGCTGTGCCTGTGCACACCGTAAGATTGCAAAAGAAAAGCCATTAAAACTTGCCTTAATTTAAAAAAAAAATACCTGCTGAGGAAAAATCATAGCCCATAATTCTGAGACTGTTCCTTCATTTTTCTGTTAATTTTAAATTTGCTCTGAAATCAAACTCCCTTTGCCTTCTAATGCACAACACTAAAACAACTGACAATACTGTCATTCCCTTTTATTTATTTATTGCTTCTGCTTATAATTTTAAAATTCTTATATGGATTCCTGAAAAAAAGTGCAACAAAAGCAAATTAATAGAAAATTAACTGATGTTTCAGAATGCAAAGGCATGACTTTGTTTAAAGTGCCTTGTAGTGAGCTTCACATGAGATACTGAAATCTGAATTACCTGACATTTTGAAGAGGTTAGCTGATTGCAAACCATTGCAGTTGGCAGTGTTTCTTGAGTGATCCCTGCCATTCAGTGATGAGGTGCCATGGAGAAGAAAAGGCAAGTGAAAGCAGGAGGAAAGGGACCACAGTCTTTGAAAGGCAAGGAGGAAGAAGTAAGGATCTTTGAGCCAGAAACAGTCAATCACTAAGGTATGCAAGAGCAGGATGGGAATTGTTTGAGGTTTGCAGCAGGTTCATCTAAAGACTCTATAGGACTTCATGGGCCAGACTTGTGCCACTACTTAACCTCAGAGGCTCACTTCCTCCTACTGAATTATCTTTCCCAGTGAAACACTTTTACTCACTTCCTACCTGTGCTAGTCTTTCTATGGCTTCAGAATGTGCTATGTCTAGAAATTTAGGAATTTTTCTTTAGTCTTTTTTTTAATAATCTGACCCATAAACCTTTCCAGCTAAAGAGACTCCTTGGATCCCTGAACCTTTATTTATGTTTAATGCAAAACCTAAATAATTGTTGAGTATTCCCAGTATTGTCCTGTGAGTGCTCATGTGTTGGGACATAACAGTTTCTTCCTTTAGATTATGTTAAAGTTGATGGTACCAGTTAGAGCATGTAAAAGCTATCCGACTTGTTTGTTAAAATACTGGCAGGACTTAAGAGGGTAAAGTGAACTGGTGCTGACCAAACAGGATTCAGCTCTTTGCCTAGGCTTAACCCTCCCATAATGCACAAGAAATCCAACTGTCCAAGCACATATCTTAATTCTCAAAAGAAGCTACTTGTTACCACACAACAGGGACAGTTCACACTTCACTAGCTGGATACAGCTATTCCTACGTTGCTGACTACAAAGCAGTTGACTAAAGGAAGACAGGATGCAGAGCAGGGTCATTGCCATCAAACAAGGCTGTAGAGATCTCTGGGAGTAGTACGTATGACTTAGTACGCATGCTACACACAGTGAGTTTGGGTGCATGGTGAACAGGGAAGATTGATCTCTTCCAAATAGAAACTGTAATAGAAACAGAGACAAACCAAAGATTAAAGGAGAATGAGACGAAAAGAACAGCAAAGAAGCTCCAGCTGGGAAAAGTACATCTATGGGAAAATAAAACAGATGTAAGTGGGGCAAAAATCAGTTGATGGTATGATGGCAACGTATTTTTACATGCGATTTATACCATCACAAACAAAAGGAAAAACACACTGTTTATCGACTTCTCAGAAGACTGGATCAGTGTTGCAGCAAGACAAGGAGGCTTTTTTATAGAGCTGTGCCATCAAGTTGATTTTCAGTTTCTGTTTCAAAAACAACTAAACAGCAGGCAAAGGGCAAATGTCAGAAAATGACTTGAGAGGCATAAAGCTCAGGCGAAGGAAAAACACACCTAGCATTTTCTGCAGCCTCTTATTTAGATTGCTTGAGTCTCAGTAGGTGGAGTTTTTTATCTTTATTTTAGGATTTGGAGTTGTGCCTTGCCCATCCCCTCTCCCAGTTTAGTCTGACATCTTGGAAGAACTCTCGTCTCCCTGTTAACTGTATATCAAAGAGTGGTATGTTGTGCACTACTGTAACTCCTAATAATATTGCAAATATTTTGAAGCTTTTTTTTTTCTTGATCATCACTACAAGGGGAAAAAGGCAACAGAGGCATTTAAGCACCTGTTAAATCTGGCAGATATTATTCTTAATGGAACATGATTTTCTTTTAAATATAGTTTTCCTGGTTCTAATTCTTTGTGTCAAAATTCTGCTTGCTGAGTTAAGCTCTATTATACGAATTCCTTGTTACATGTTATCTTGTTCCAGTACTGTAAACATTTTTTCATGGCTTTAAGCTGTGGTCAAGTAGATTTTAGCAGATATGGCAAAAGTTAAGCATTAAGAGAATTGCTTTCATTCCTGAAACATATTTCTCATTCCTGCAGGGCACTGTGTGAAGGAAAACCTTCTGAACTTGTTTGATGAGGAGCTGATTTAGGACTACAATACTAAAAGAGGGGGGGTGAGGGTGAAAAATCAATTTTTGGACAGGGTTCTCTTGTTGAGGCTTTGTTTCATTTACAGGTTGAGAATCTTGCAGAAAAGCTGATCCCTAGTCGGTTATGGTTTTCCATTGAGCCTTACAATGAAAGAATTTGTATAAAACAAATAACAAAACCAAGCCTTTTTTTATTTTTTTTTGGGGGGGGGGTTGCTGGGTTGTTTTTAAGGGGGAGAAAGATAAAAATATGCAGCTTGATAAGAAAAGTTCATAGACTATTTTGTGAAATTAAAAATTATTCCAACAGCTTGGGAAACCTAAGCTAGCCTGGAACCTACAATAAAATACAGAGAACATTTTTCTGCATGATTTGCAAAATTTTAGCTAGTTTGAGTAAAAATTATTCTTACTCTCGTAGAGATTAAGCACCATAGCTTGGTGTTTGTGGTGGATGAAGGAGAAAAAAACCCAGGGAAAATTACTGCCTGTATTAAAAAGGTTTTTACCTGCTTACTGTATCACCCTATTGACCATGCAGGGATTTGGAAACATTTATGAGTAAGACTGTCTTCCACTATATCACATATAAATATAATCGTGGGATTTTATCCTGCCACTGCCGAAGTCAATGAAAAAAACTCATTTTGACTTTAATAAGAGAATAATTCTCTCTCTTCAGAGACAGCAGATGTGTTAATATACGTGAGTAACCCTAAGAATCTCATTTAAGTTTAGCACCAAAAATGACTAGACTCTAGCTATCGTACTCGTCTAGTAAATGGGGCAAGGAAAGCTACTCTCATGCTCTCTTTTTACAGAAAAGGATTATAAAAGGAGATGACAAATATTATTTATTTGACAGCCACTCCAGCATTAATTTAAATATTCTGCAGAGCTTAACATATAAGTGTGTGTATATGCACTGTTATACAGTATTGATTACATAAAAAGGGTAATACCACAATGAACTGTATGGAAGCCTTGCAGTACTTATTTTGTTAAGAAATTCATAATCCCTTATACAAAGGAAAAACTGCTCAATGAAGTGTAATGCTGTGATCCTCAGATAATTTTCCAAAGATTGGGCTGAGTTATACATTATGTTGAGCGGAGTAGGGGGGGCTACACCCATCAAAATGAAAAATGAAGTGTGGTCAGCAGACGTTTTCTGAAACAAGCAATTATAGAGGACAATATTTGCTAGGCTGCTTGTAATCATGACTAATAATCATTAATTATTTTTAAGGTATTTATTGCTACCTAAACCTCATACTATGAATTTTAATAACAGTAATATCTAGCAATATCTAGCAACACCTATTAGCTGGTACTCAAAGATTCTTTTGTTTTCAGAAAGACATATTATTACCCTGTGCTGGAAAAAACAGCTGTGACATACCACCACATTATAAGCTTTCAGGAACTCAGTGATGGAAATAAGCATTTATAACCAAGAGCAGTTACATAATGAACCTCTCATGAAGGCTTCCTAGATACATATTAAAGCTGAAATATTCAAAATGAAATTAAATTATAAAAGTCTTGACCTAAGGGCCAGGTTAAAAATGAATAACCAGGAGATATGTGAAAAAGCTTCATTCAGACTTGAAACAAAAACCCGAAATACTTTTCCAGTTTGATGTAGCCTGCCATATTATGGCTACTTTCTCAACACCAAGGACCACAAGCTATTTTAAGGAGCTGCTAACATTAAGTTCATTTGACAAACATAAATTTTTAAGCAAAAAGTGTTGAAATTCATTAGGAAAAATGAGATTATGGGAAATATCCTCTGTCACTAGCTTTGGGATGACCATTATTTACCTGGAGAAGACATACAGCTCCTTCTCAATTAGACTGCATTATACCATATGTCAGCAGTGTCATCTTTGCCACACTGTATCATCATATATTATGACTGTCCTAAGGGAGTGTGAGAAAGGTCTCTTTAAAGGGGGAAAAAAAGAAAGGTTCCCATCTCCTGCTCTTTATTTTGATAGAGGACGCTTCGTGGTAATGAAGTTCTTCATGGTTTGCATTTTAAGAGAGGCTCTATCTTCCACCTGCCACACGGCAATGAGAAAGGACGGTGGAAATCCTTACTGCTTTTACTGAAGCCTTGACTCCCAGTAGACATGGTTGTGAACGGATATCTGATAAATTACGTTTGAAAAATAAAGGCATCTGGATATAACTTTCTCTCTCGGACACTGCTGGTGATAGGAATTGTCTTGATGTAAGTGCACATGGTTTAAACTTGGCCTTTTTATTGAGGCCACTGTTCCCATAGAAATCTATTCTCTTGATGTTGTGTTACAAATAAGTGACCCCCTTACACCAGTGACTACTCATCTGGTAGCATGTACAACATTTGGCTCCATGCCACAAGATTGATTGCTTTTCTGAATGTTGGAATGCCTCAAAATTAAAGTTAAGTTACACTATTAATTGATTCAGAATGGCTTTTTCGGAGTAATTATGTTGAAGAAGGGTCTGTCAATACAATTTGCTCTCAGTTGTCAGTGCACCATCAAATATAACGGGATTGGGTGCACATGCGATAGTAACTTGGATGACCACAGCAGTATTTGTCAAAAAAAATCTCCATATAGAAGAAATAGAGAGAAGGTGAAGTTATATTTAATCTGTTTTGCATTGCAGAGGGTGTTCTAATAAATGTAGTTTTGCTGTTTATTTGGAAGCTCTGTAATGTTCATTTATGCACAAAGGTAAGGGTGATATGTTGGCAATGTAGCTGTGTATTCGCACACTTCAGGCTCAAATCATGAAATTGCAGCACTGAGATAGAAGACTCTGTCCAGGACAAATACACATTGCCTGACTAATCCCACAGGCAGCCTTTTTAAATGAACTAAATTGTGTAGATGAGGGTACAGCAGTCCAGAAAGGTTCATCAGATGCCCACAACTCAGCATGAAAGTCAAGTTTAGAACTCGGGTATGCACAGATCAGGGACAATGGTGTCCTAATCTGATGCTCAAGGTAGTCAATCATCCGGTCTTCTGAATAGGAAAAAATTCTAGTGTGCTCAAACCTTCTTAAAGCAAGCTCTGCACAGAACCAAGATCACCTTCAATAAACCATCTTGCGAAATAGTAACATGAAACATCTGTCTTCTACTGGCTTCTGTCATTTTCCTAGGGAATTATTTTGGAGATCTTTTGTTTATTTCATGCTAGTATATAGAGGAGAACTGCACATTGCAGTCTTTCATTCTGTTTTGTTCGATTACAGTCATAGATGGGCAGATACACCACAGAAAATATTTCTTCAACACAATCAATGCTGTATCTGTGACACTTTTTAATGCTTATCTCACTGAAATCAAACAAACAGGTTTGTAAACTTTTCCCTATTTCCTTTAGTTACTCAAAACTACTTCCCAGGTCCTCCGACATTCATTTTAAGGTGACACCTTTTCCGAAAGTATAATTATTTTTCCTTTCATAGTCTCTAATCAACAGCAAGATAAAAGCCCACTTCATGATTAAAACTTAAAGTCATAGTAACTAAGCGCATTCTATTCTCTAAACTCAGTACAGTCTGTCTACTGTAAGTTAAGAATTTAACTGTTTAGAATTTTCCAGAAAAACAATTTGACAGTCTTGAGACAAATGTAGACTCCCTTTCACTGCTGTATGAATGATTTAACTTACTTAAACCTCACCTGTTTTCCAAGATCCACCTCAGAGCCAATATACCATTTTAATTTCATTCCCTGTTTTGGGATAAAAAGGATGCAAAGATACCAAGCTAGCTCATACTCCACAGGCTGAGATTCACCTCCAGTTATCTTATTAAAATTAAAAGGATGACCTGTATGAGTTAGTACTGGAGAGGCAAGTAATGGGGACAAGTGTATAATGCAGATCCATTGCATAGATGTACTGTAAAACATCCACCCTTGATTAGGTTAACTTCTTTTTCACCACTAAAATTGTGGCTGTTCTCCTCTTGTGCAGCAGAAGTGCAAGTTGGCCAGGGATTTAAATCATTACTTCTGCTACTTTCTTACAGAACAGGATTCAAACACCTGTTAATTTGCTGAGGCAGATGTTTCTGTTCATCTTCTCTAATAACCCCTCTATAGTTTGCATTTCTCAGGTTCTGTAGGGGCACTAAGTTAACAAGTCCAGTTCATATTTCAGAGGAAATGTAATCAGTAAATCACCTATATTAGTCTGATGTCCACACACAGGGGTTTTATTATTAAGGATATTTTGAAAGGTTCACTGAATATTACACATTGAAATAAGTGCCTGTTGCTTGGGAGCAATTTCCAAGCTGTCTTCTGGGAACTAGGACACACTTAAAAGGATTTAGTGGTGGAAATCTTTCACTTAGAAAATCCATTTCTGCAATTCACAAGTTAAAGAAATAGAAAATGTTTCTTTGCCAACTTCAACTGCAGAAAATGCATGTGAATAGCTTCCCACCCCTGAAACAGAGCTAATTTCTGCAGAAGTTCATCCCAGAGATGTATTTCTGAGTCGGTGTTTTGCTTCACTGTTCACATCTTGAATTGTGTGCATTCTATCATATCTATCATTTTGCCCTTACACAGTTAAGGAATTTGGTCTTTTCAGTTGAGTGAGCTGGGAAAGGAGAGTGCATCACTTCTCTTTTTAAAACATTCCGTAGTACTTGGCTCCTGCGTGTGTCTGAAAACAGTAAATGTTTAACGAAATAGCTGAGAAAACAAAGCACAAATTACCGCATACATCATGCTCCACATTTACAGTAGCAGAAGCAGTGGCACTTTGGAAGTATTTCCCTCCCCTCTCTCCTTCCTGATCATTGCTGCTGTTGTTCCTGTCCTTGTTTGGAGAAGTCACGAAGTCCTTCCATCTGTCAAGCCATCATTTCTCAGAAATAAAGATGATCCAGACAAAGTCAGCTCCAGTTACAGGAGGTAAGTGTCTCTAGGCACTCAGCTGGGAGGCTTCTTCCTCTGGCTCAGTCCTTAGGCAAGGATTTGGGGGACAGGGAAGGAAGAGGGGGTCTATTATTGGGTCTTATTTCAAAAGCTAGCTCCTATCTCAGGCTTGATTTCAAAGACTAGAATCTTCACTGAGGAAAGGCATAAGTATTAAGCAAAAGGGGATTTCCCAACTTGAAATCACCAAATAAAAATTCCAAATGCCTGATTTGTCTTGACGATATCTGATTTTCAGCACTAATTCTGCCTTTGTTTCTAAGTAAATTAAATATGATGAAAGAAGAATTGATCAAATTCCTAGTACCAATTCTATCTGTAGACAACCTGAGCTTTTCAAATATGTACTCTGCCAAGACACATCCTGTGTGATCTCAGGACAATTTGTTACCTTCCGTAAGACTTCTTTATCTGTGAAAGGGGGATTATACTTCCCTGCCCCATGTGCAGATGGTGAGTTAAATCTTCTAATTGCTACAGGGCTCTCAGGTACAGTGCAAACTCTGGATTTTTAGACCCAGGACAGAGTATAGTGTCTTACATCTAAAATGTTTCCATGTGAAGTCAGTGTCTGGGCAGTTTTCTGATTGCTATAATTGAAAGCTTATTTTGGTGAGTTTTCTTGGCCATCATAGACATGGTGTTTGGATGAGTGACCAAAACAAGCATTTGCTCAACATCTGAGTGAAAGACTCCGAAAGATGTTTTGCCTGTAAGACCCAATCAGAGCAATTTTTTTTTCCCCCATCTTGCCACTTTTAACCTAGAAACACTGCCATCAAGCAAGTCTCTACACATTTTTCTCTGGGTTACTGGAATTTAAAACCAGTCAGGTTGCTAGATGGAGACCAAAGCTAGCTCCAGACTCACAGGAAGGATGTAATTTGTGAGGAAAATATAACTGCAAAGGAGTCTGTCAAAGATAAAGTTTCACAGTCTTTTAGTTGTCTGGGATTTCTCTCCACTCACAGAAATTTCCAGTGCAAAGCTACTGGAGCTACTTCTAGGAAAAAGCCAAAACTCTGAAGTTTACTTATGAAAGCAGCAAGAAGAGACTGCCTGGGCAAGTCATGTTTGCTAGACCACAGGGTGTCAACAGTTCACAAGAAGAGCCCTGTATTGCCCCAGGTACTCCTACAGCAGTAGATCAGGAAGCCTCTGACAGCAGAAAACGCTTCTGAATTTTTGACTAGCAGATGAAGAATATATCCTCAAATACTACAACATTGACCAAGATCTTAATGCTGACTGGTAACTTTTTTACTATATGCTTGTTGTACAGCCTGGAGTAGACAAAATGACACATATGTTAGAAAAAACAATTAGTCTGAAGTTGGTGAAGAAGACAGTAGCCAAGGAAGGCTTAGACTGCCTGTTTCCTGAGAATTGACCTACTGGGTCAGAACAGAGTTGGGCTAAATCAGCCCCAAATGTATAACAAACGCAAACTTCCTCTTGGTTGAGATTGTGATCCAAATAACTTGCCTCCAACTTTGAATCCATACCCCACCATCCCAAAATAAAAGGTGGAGCACCCACCACAACAGAGGAAAAGAATACAATCCAGAATTTGTCATTCTGTATTTGCTTTGCTTTGTATTTACTATAACATTCTGCACAACAGTTTGCTTGATTGGGTCACTTTGCTCGATGAATTTTGTCTTCCTTCCAAACAGATGGTGTGAGCCTAGGAATGGTTTTAATAAAATTCCTTTTGTACTGGTTATATGGCACTTATTTGGCAAATGTCACTCTACAGACACACTTTAGGTTTAAGATCATACTGTAATGGCTTAAATCTCCCACCAGCTGCCACAAAATTAGAGCCACATTAATATCAACAGAGAAATTAGGAGTTCTGGTAATTCAGTTGGGAATTTGAGGGAATATTTTATAGGCATTCACAAGATTTGCAGTGAGAAGGGATTGTGAAAGTCTGCCCTAGCATTAGACAGTAATAATATTAAGGCTTGAAAGTCTGAAATACATTCTGTCCTTTACTGTCTGAGCTAACCAGACAATGCAGGTAGTCTGCATCTTCATCATGACAGCCTGGAAGGAATGTCCGCAAGGTGTATATATCCCAGGTGAATATTTTTCAATGAACTATCAGAAAAAGGTTTTTGAAAATAATGTGAGGTTTGTAGAGGGCTCTACACTGTAAAACATCTCTAAAGTAACTGGGGAATGTAGCAAGAGATGTGCAGAACATCATGGGATACGGACAGTCCAGGCTTCTATTAGGAGAGGGAGTACTTGGGCAGGCCAGAGAGCAGGGGTGACTCCATGTAAAATCAGAATAATTCAAAGCAAAGACAGAAGAAGGCAAATTCAGATACTTCTCTAGATGTTACATTCAGACTGACTGCAGAGGCATACAATTGTTTTAAAGAGATATATTAATCTTCCCCCTCCACCTCCTTTGATCTCTAAAATGCCGCAGACATCAGTGCATTTACCAGGGCTTTGTATGGGAAGTGAATGATGTGGTTGATATGCTAGAACAGTTAAATGCAACCGCAACAAAATTCCCCCACGGGTAAGGCAGTGCTATTTAGTTATTTTTACTATTATGGCCAATGGGGAAATTATATTTTCTTTTAGAATATATGAGATTGGCTGTGGTCTGAGAAGGGGTATCACAGTAGAAAGACCACTACTGTGCTCTCTTATGGCAGTTCCTGTGTTCCAGAGTGTATGCACATTATCCGATAGCTGCAAATGAACATATAAAAGTTAAGAGGCTTTTTGAAAATGATGTTTTTCAGCCTGCAATATTACATTAATTACACCACAGAGGTATGAGAAACTGTCATTAATGTGATCACACTATAATGATGGATAAAGAAACCCTTATAAGTAGAAGGGACTGAGTACCCAGGATAATTAGGAGTTTTTCTGCTGAAAACACTAATGGCAAAAAGGCAAAAGAAAAAAAAATAGTGTTAAATAAAAAAAAAAGGCAACTTTTAATATTATAAGAGAGGTCTTGAAAATAGGGCAGATAATGGGGATATTCATTCAAAGAGCTCGTTATTATAAATCTGCATTAGCATTAGTTTTTCAGATCACTGCTGGATATGAAATCACAGTTTACAGACTGTACAGATCCTAGTTTTTAACTGTTAAGCTGTAGAAAAATGGGTCTATGTCAAACTAGATTCAACAGCCAGCAAGTACGCTTGGCTAGATGTCTCCTGATATTCAGAGCTGAACTAATGGCTATCATTCTGACTGTAACAGGCCACTCTGCAGTTTTATTAGATCCTCTTCTGGGACCCGACATTTTGAGATGTGTTTTGGGGGGTGGGGGAGTGTCATATAAATTATTATTAATTTTTTAGAGAAAAAAAATACTGTAATAAGCAGCTGCTAGCCAGTAAACATTTAAGAAGCCCCAAAGCTAAAGGGAAGGCTATTCCATCCAGTCACAATAATAGCTGGATTTTCTGAGTCTTCTATACACTAAAACCAGAGTTTAACAACTCCATTAGGTTAGAATACACTGCTCCCTCTGAAACACTGCTCCCAGAAGCTAGTTTGTGATGTGTTATTGGAAAAGAAGTTATTAAAGCTTTCTAAATTGCAAGTCA
>Ga0181612_136150_pt1 | contig 12468 bp, 5 predicted proteins | sample HoacroProtozoa21_FD_119630 | JGI IMG/M metagenome (GOLD analysis project Ga0181612, IMG submission 119630) | Hoatzin crop microbial communities from Cojedes, Venezuel. Combined Assembly of Gp0051906, Gp0051904, Gp0051908 | reverse complement strand
TGTTTGGCTGTTGATTTTTAATTTGCTTCTTTTTCAGTCCACTTGAGACACGGGAATCCAGAAAAAAGCTAGCTGCAGACAATCTGCATTCTGAACAATCATGTGTCCTTTCATAATTCCCATTCACTTCAAAATGGTGACATATTAACTCACTAATGAAAAATTTAATCTAAAAACTACTCAACCCATAGCATAAATGCATGTATCTACCAAATTCCATCTCCATGAGAAGTAACAAATTTAAAATTTTAAAATAAAAAATTTTAAAAAGCTGATTTAAATTGTAGGATATTTAACACAAAACAGAAAGTAAAGTCTTGTCATGTGTCAAGGTGCTGTAAAACATCTGTGTTTCTACTCAAATTTGTGTTCCAAACCTGAGACCTGCCTTCCTCCCTCAAATCACGTTTAACCATATAAAACTTAAACTGCTTTCATTCTTTTTTTTCTTTTGGTTTGGTTTTTTTTTAAAGGTGTTGACAGGGAAAAAAGGGAGAGAATTAGCATTACACGATGACTGGATATTGCCTTTTAGATTCGGAAAACATACTACTCCTTCCCAAAGACCTGACATGAGATCTACATTTCCAATGTCCACGAAAGAGGGTGAAAGCAACAAAAACAATTAAGCCACAATTATCACAAATCCTGAAAAAAGGCTTACTTAGTCTCTCCGTCCACAGTCCTTTTCCTCTTTTTCCCTGCATGGCAAATCTTGAAATTGGCAAGATTTATACCAGATGTATTTATTTTAGCTAGCACTTAATTGGTGCTCCTAGCTGCTACAGAAAGACAAAATGTAAATCTCAGGTTATTCTCCAAATAATTATTTAATACTTGTTGGCTACAGTTCCTCCTTAATCCTTGTAAAACATCCCTATAATTGTCATTGAACATTCAGAAAAAGAATATAATAATTGAACTGTGAAAGTTATGTGCATCTTTTCACTTTATGCCACTTAGGTGTGTGACATCTATTTGTCTTTAAATGGGATATTATTAGTTCTCATAGTCTTTGTTTTATGTATTCAGATTCCCCTGTTTCTTTAGCACATCCAAACAAGCAAATACTTTGTGTTTTTCTGTTTTGACTGAGTAGTTCAGGTCTGAAAAGCCTATTATACCTTAACTATGCAAATGAGCATTTTGTGTCACGCAAATATATTGTGTAGTATGATGTTCAGGCAGTCACTTATTCTGCATCATTATCTCTTTGGAATAATTGCATTTTCCACGGACGACTAAGACAGGGGGATGAACTATTTATAGCTTGTACCTGTGTAGAGTCACCACAGTTTCAACACATCTTAAGAGAATTAATATTTAAAGGCATACTTCAGTGAAGATGGTTTCTTAACGTGCTGCCCACTTCCACAGCATGGGTTAAAAAGGCTGTTAAAGTCACAAGCAAAAGAGTTTCTCCTTGCAGCCTGTTATACAGCATCACCACCTACTTTGCCATAACTTGCTGATAACTTGTGGCCATGCTACATCCCTCAAGGGTCTGGAAGGTGTGGGTAGAAAGCAAGCAACATCACCAACTGAATGAATGGGCTGTGGGTGTAAAGTAATGAAATGCCTTCTCTACAGAGAGAAAATTGAGGTATTCAAGAACAGGAAAATAGATGAGGGAAGAAGATATTTTAGGCTGTGGGTATTAGAGTCAGGACAGACTGCCTTGTTTACACAGTAGAGAGAAATCTGTCAGAAACAGCGCCACATAACAAATCAGAAAAAAAAGAGAGCTACTACCCTGGTTAAAGTTGGGGTGGGAGAGATTCACACTGGGGGGATGGAGAAATGTAGACTGAATTCCTCAGAAGCAAAATTTTCCCCTGAAACTTCATCTTTAGGCTAACAAAAGAGGGAGAGGAGGCTCAGCCCTTCTTGCATCTCCAGAGCACGTGAAAATAATTGGTCAAGACAAATCTTCTAACACCTCCTGCCAGTCCACAGGGCTGTGACTTTCCTGGTTCTTGATAATATAAGACACGGAGAAATGGGGTTATTTGAAATAACAAAGCTGGGGTGAGTCTTTATATATTTGATGCTTCTCTGACTTTCACTCTTATCTATTCCCTCCCCCAACTCTGCGTTGTAAAGTGCTGATTCAGCCGTATCAAAGTATTGTCTTGAGTAGTCAAAATGCTTTGAACAGAAAGAATACATAACTACAGATAACTACTAACTACGCCTTTTTATTTTTCCTTAAAAACAAATATACAAACCTAGAAAATGTTTGCACAGTCACAATGAATAGACACCAGTTTTCTTCCTCGCTTATTTTTTGCTTTGCTGCTGTTGTGGAAAATAAGTTGTCATTTCTGTTTGGACAAGGCTCAGGAGTAGCATTGTAGAGCCATAACGCTGTGGAAACTTCAACACATACTTTGTACTCCTTGTTGTGGTAATCTTACTGAGATAAATGGGAATATTTATTGTGTGTGAAGTCAAACGTGCAGAACACTTCTCATCTACTTACCTGCCAAGAACTTGTATTACTTAACATTATACATGTATCATTTCACATGAGATAATGTGTGTACTGTATGTAGAGGCTGTTCTCAAATGCAATAGCAATGTACACCAAAAGCACCACCTCCTTCATTTTGCAGTTCCATGTGAGAAAAAAATTATTATAGTTGCTTTACAAACTGCATTAGTAATCATAAGTCAAATTCCTTAATGTAAATTGTAATAAAGACTTTTTTGCATTGTTTGAGTAGCAACAGACATCTTCATGAATTACTCTGACATTATGTACAGCGAAACATCTCTCTTTATTCTTACTGAGCTTCCCTTAGGTTTCAGAGGAAAGAATAATCCTTTCTAGTCTTACATGTTTAACTCCTATTATGCCAGTAATGTTCAGTTAAGCTTTTTTCTTTTTTCTTGCCTTGGTTTTATTACCATTACCTATAACAGATTTTTATTTTTTGTGCCTTTTTTTTTTGTTACAATTCATAGAAATTCCATAAAAAGACTTGAGAATAAATATACCATATATTTAAAATAAACCCTCCTCAACAATGTATCTAGTCAATTTATATTCATAGCTGTAAGTACTGAGGTATCATCTTCATCAACTTCTTTATAATGTCACAGCTAATATATTAGTGTTTGCTGGTTCTGTAGGAACATTTTATAATGCTGCAAATTTGGGTTCTAAATTCAACAAGGCAATCACACCAGAAGCAGAAAATATAGAGTTAAGATCAGGTAACCACCATGAATAAAGCAAAACCTGAAACCTAGTAAAAAGCAAGCCAAATACAAACTACAGTTGTTTTCCATTTTAATGAGGTACTAAAATTATATTTTGCAATTCTTTATGAAATATTATACTTTTGCACAGCTTTCTGTCAATGCTTGTTTTGCATATGTTTTCAATACCTTCCATGTTAATTTGGCTTAAGATGCTTATTCTGAATGATAATGTAACAAGAAGTAAAAGTAAGCAAGCAATTACAGAAACTGCATAAATACTTCTCCAGCTGTAGAATCCAAGAACACTTTGTTGCTGAAGTATGTAGTGTGGCCAGTTTGTAATGAGGACTGTGAAGTACTGTTTGCCATTGTGAAAATACACCATCTACACAGAGTTTGGTCTGAGAGTGATATGGCAGAATGCACACCATTATGCTATAAACTCACTAGCGCAGAAACACGCCCTGAATAGTTTAGGAAGCAGATATGCAATTAAGCTACCTTAGAAAAGGTAGTAAGTTTAGAACCTAGATATAGCGGTTCATTTAATAAACGATTTATAAAAAAGAGTAATACAAAATTCTCTTTCTATGGTCTGCTTTCCTAAAGCCATCTCCCTCTCCCATCCTTGTTAAGTGCATGATATTTTGCAAATACAAATTTGCATTCTCAGCAATGGCAAAACTGAGTCCTAAATACACATAGTTTGATTTAATATAAATTCATATTAGGTGAGAGGGATAGAAAGCAAAGCAAAGAAGTAAAACTTTGAGATAGGACTCCCAGCTTGGATTTCCTGACCCCGGTTTCTCTGGGTTGAGCTCTGATTTTCAGGCAGTAGTGACAGGATCAATTGTTTCTTGATAATGAATGAAAAGTGGGTGATAGCTCTGATAAACTCTCACATTAGCTGCTCTTATCATCAGTCACCTATTCTTTACTCGCCTTACGGACAGGACTGATGTCAGCCGCGCCATTCTTCTGGCAAGCCATTTCATTTCCCCGAGCAGCTGCACGAGGCAGGGCACTGCTGCAGTCCCCCGAAACCCCCTGCCCCGGCGGGGCAAGGGAGGGAGGGAAACGCAGCTCGGTGTGGACAGGAGTGAGGAACTTGTGCTGAAACGAGGGGAATGGAGAAGAACGTAGATGCAGTGTCAGGCCTTTGGAGGAAGTAAATAACCTTTTCATCTGAAAGCCGTTTTTCGAAAGGAAAAGCACCTCCACTACCGCTCAGCCATGCTGCTGCTGTAAAACCTGACCTGGGTCTGGCTGTGGCAGGGGCACAGCAGCCGCTCCTCCCAGGGGCAGATGTTGCTGCTGTGGCTCCCGCATCGCGCGGCAGACTCGGTACTACGGGACGTTCCAGCTGGAGGTGAAACTGTCCCGAAACTATTGGTGGTCCTGAATATAGCTGCTTGGGAACGGAGCAAGACGCGTTCGCAGCAGCCTGCCGCCTGCGCTCCGGGCTCCGTGCCATCTGCCTTTGGGTCTCGGGGAGGTGTGGAGGGTACTGCTGATGCTCACAAGGCCTCATCAGTTTACGGGACTGAGTGCCTGACTCCCAATGCTGTACCAACAAAACTGCAGTCAGTGCATGTTTCAGCCACATTCTCTCTGTTTGAAAAGGACTTTTTTTTTTTCCTCCAGTCTGTAGGCCCTGTGATTGTTCTCTCTGCTTACACTGCTACTACCAAAATTCAGTAAGTCTCTTGACAAGCTAGAAAGACTCGAGCTGACAGAAGTTTTGCTTCTATAATTGAATGAAAGGAGTTTCTGACGGTCGGCGAAGTTTAACCTCTGCAATCATATGAGTATTAAAATTTAAGAAACAAAAATACACATTCATCCCTTTGTGAGTTCCTACTTTTTTCCTGGTCTTCTCCTTGACATAAACCTGCCACGTGGGAGACTAAATCTGTGAAAGACTCTCACTTTCTTTGATGAAAGAAACAGGTTTTCAGACAGCTGCTGCAGCCTGTCTTTGAAGAAGAAGCTGTTGATAGTACTGGTTTTTTACAGGTCCCCTTGACTGGTAAGCTGTGATTTATACAAAATGCTGCACTGATTGCCAGCATAAAGCAAGAAGCGCAGGACAAATGGCAACACATATGGTCAGACTTCTTTCTGTAAATTGCAGGAGCCTCACTTCAGAGGACAGGTAGAGACCGCCCCCAAAACTATTTACATTTCTAAGCTAAGTGATACATTAGAAGATACATGTAGAAATTTGAACATGTCAGTTTTTTAACCAACCATGTGAATTAAAGAACTGGTTACATCTTTCCAGGTCTCGAAAAACCTCTGTGCCTCTTTACTACTGTTTATGCCAGTGTTCATGGACTGCCAGAGACTGCAGCATCTTGACGCAATTCACTGGGACCTGTTCCTCTCTGATCTTCACTGCAAAATTTCTCCATTAATATTCTTAAAATGGAATTAAACTGAAAATTGTTACTGAAACAAATTCTGGAGAAACCTTCTGGTCCAGCCCAGCTCATTCCAAACGTCACGAGGTTTGACAGATATGAAAAGTGAACTTACGATCAAAGCTTGTATTATTTGCCTATTTATTACCTCCTTTAGTCTCTACGCTTGTGCCTGCTCTAACCTCCTTTCCTCCTCACCCGTGTTTCTGCTTCCTCTGATTTCTCATTTCTTCTGGAGAGGTCAGACCAGCAGATGCCTTGCAAAATAGCTGTCAATCTGCTTTATGTTTTGTCCTCCAGAAGTCGCCCCAACCACAGTAGAGACCACGGTATCTTCTGCCATCTCTGGCCTCTAGCATTGTATTTCAAGTTGACATGAAGGGTCTGGTCTCCCCGTTGGCAACCCTATTATAGTACTGGCCACATTTTAGTGTTTGAAAAGAAAAAGCCTACCCACTTCAACACCTCCTGTTATCTCAGTAAAATGATGTTTAAATAACTGAACTGGCTTCAATGAACTGTAGTTGCCATTTTCCTGCTTCTCAGTGAGATAAAATGGAGATAATTATGAAGTGGAGGAGCAGGTTTAATGAAAGCCAGCTTCTTTTGGTATATTCCTGAAGCAGCAATCATCATCTGTTTGGCTTTTGAAGAGCAACAATTATAATCACTTAAAATCCCAAGGGGAACAAAAATAGAACTTAGATTAGCATATAAAATATACAGCTGGATTGGGCAAGCCTATAAAAATCTGGGAAAATCATTCTAATTTGAAAGCTATTCAAAATCACAAGCAAAATGAGTTCAAGAGTATTTTACATGTTTCTTCCTTTCTTTTCCTTTTCAGAGTAGTAACATAACAGCATTTATAGGATTTTCCTAAAACATGGAAATGAAAACCCAATGCTAAGAAAGACAGTAAGTAAAAACAGGCGAAAGGTCTACTTTCAAAATAACAGATAAACTTAGGCATTGTAACACCATCTTTAGCACGTATTAATCTCCCAATGCTCTGACATAGCTGTATTGCAAAGCCATGGGCTATACTCCAAACCTGAAAAATAAAAATGTCGCTGAGACAGATAGTTACACATTTCAGCTTTATGAGACAACTGAGCAATGGTAATACCTTAGGAAACTAACAACAGACAATCTTCATTTCAGTAAACTGTGAACTCAAAGACAGAATTATTTTTTTTAGTACTACTGCATATGAAGTACTTTTAACAATTTTGACTTGAAATACTAGGTCTACTTATTCTCAGTTAAGGGTAAATAAGACAGTATGCAGCTGCAAGAATGAGATTCAAAAAAAACCCTACTTCTTCCAAAAATTTTTCATGGACAAGAACATGAGGAGTTTGGATTGTTTCCTATCTATAATACCAAAAAAGTGCAAGCATATGTTCTCAGCATATTAAATATCTCCTATAAAGAAGCTATCTTGCAAACTCCAGTTTATTCAGTAAGGTCTGATCTTCATGCCTAAGGTTCACTAGTATAAAACACATTGTTTGCCTTTGGTTAGAAGATACTACACACTTAGAGGTTTTGATACCAAAACCAAGCAGGTCTTGAAGGCACAACTGTTATTTCCATAAGGAGATCTCTGAAATAATAATCTAAAAAATCAAAATTAAACATTGCAGGATTTTACTTTGACTACATTGTACAGAAAAATATTTAAAGATGGCCTGAGAAACTCCTGAACAAATTTCTTTTTCTGTATTGCCCAGTCTTGTGATGAGCATCTTCAAGCAAACGTCAGCTCTTCCCCGCTCCTCCACTGCAATTTTCCATTTTCTTCCTTTCATTATCAATCTCGATCTCAAGTAATTTTTATTATATGGTTATTCTTAAATAGATACTTTTTTTTATATGTATTACTGTGATTAAGCAACCATTCCTTCAGAAGCCTGAGCTTCCTGAACACTGTGTTAAGGCCAAAAATTACAGCACACTTACTGATCCTCTCTCTTGCTTTAAGGTAATACCAGAGAATACCCAGCAGGTCTTTTTGACAGACTTCCCAAGCCATCTGTCTGATATTCAGCATGCTTTGAACAACATAGTGTACCATGGGATGTAAAAAAACATCACAGCACATTCAGCTTAATGTGGAATCCAATGGTCATTAATTTTTAAAGAAATCATAACTGAAGGTGGGACACCAGTCAGGGAACTAGTTTTGCTCTTGTTTCTCCCCCTCATTCCCCCCCAAAAAAAAAACAAAAATTGGCCTTATAATTTTATTTTTTACTTTTTTTTTTTTTGTCTTGGTTTACATCTATTTCAAAAGGTTATATTTCAATAGAAATATTAAAACATTCTGCAGCACCTGAATTTAGTATCCCAGTGTGCTTTAATGAATATTTCATAACTAGCGAGACAAAATGAGCTCAAAAGGCATGAAGATCTTCATATAGCTCTGAAGAATCAAAACCTTTACTTAATGCTAAATATTGGCTAAAACTAAGCATCCTGTACTCCCTGGGCCTCAATGCCCACTCCTGACACTCTGTTTATCACTTCTGCAGATTGTCTGAACAGTCAGTAGGACTACAGGAACAAGAAAGTCTGAAATCATGCCTAGAGGGAATAACCAGCATCACTTCAGACCATGCTGACCCCAGCAGCTAAGACACAATGCAGAGTAAGTAATCACTGAAGATGGAAGCACTTTATTCACATTAAACTTACTGTTGGAGGAAAAAAGTGTTTGAAATCGGAGTATTTGTAGATTTGTCCCTATGCTGAGGCTGTATGCGGCCATACCTCTTGACATTGTTAATGACATTAAGTATTTAGACCTCATATTCAAAAAGAAGAGTTCTCAGAAATGTGCCAATTTTGCACTTCTGTGGCTGTAGATGAATGCGTAGATTTGATTTCTGGAAGAGAAGTAAGTCTTAACTCCCAGACTAAACATAAGCATCAGGTGAACAGGGGAAGGGAGTCTTCTCATAACCCTGAGAAAAGCGTGGGGACCAACGTCACAACACTACCCAAAGCCTGAGCAATACCTTGTGCATTTCACAGAAACAACTTGTCTAGCCATAAAAACTGCTTACTGTCTGCTTGGTAGGATAATGCTCTGGTCATGTTAACCCTCATGTTTATACCTGTAATTTCTAACAAATACAGCTCTATTTCTCCTCAGGTAGACTAGACTGACATTTTTGTCACCCGGTCACTGAACACCACCCATGGCAAACAACACAACTCATAAAGCCAACTTTCAAGAAAAACACCTGTTTGATGAACAGCACTCTCTGCTGCCTAAAAGGTTTGGTTTCAATACAGATTCTTCTTCACAGATACCTATGTACATTTTCTGCTAGCGCCAGAGGTCTCTGAATGCCTGAAATCCTGAAGAACTGATCTTAATATCACCAATACATAAAAAAGCAAAAGTTTCTTTTAAGAATTGAGGTTTTAAAAGACTTAGTGACTTAAATAGTTCCTAAAGTATATATTTTAATGTGTTTTGCACTTCTATGGTGTTTAGATAAATTTAATTCCAAGGACTAGGCAAAATTACAAATATTTCGTCCTCTCTAATAAATATAAGGCATGTGTATCCATGCAAGTATACCTGCCAATACCCTGTTATAAATATAGCATGGAAGCAGATTTGGGACAACTAACAGTATTGTTGGGAGCATCAGAGAGATGTGCATTCCTCTAAGTGCATTTCAAAAGATTTGTGGACTTTATGGGTGTGCAGAATCATTTGCAGGATTTGGATAAGCAGCTGTCCTTATATGAATTACAAAACATTCAAGTTAGGAAATTTAACTGGCTTAAGTAAGATCTGTTCAAAAAGACCCAGATAGTTTCTAAACAAAGCAGTGTGATTTTTAAATTTTTTGTTTTTCTGCATGCAAAATCTTGGAAGGCGTAAGACTTTAGCGTGCAATTAATTGAGCTTAAAATTTGTAAGGTGCTGCAGTGACTTCATGAAGTAGGCTGAGATTGTTAGATGTTTCTCACACTTCTGACCAACAGACCTCTGCATTTCTTGAAGATGGAAACCCTGCAACAACTGCGATCTTATTTTTCCATGACTTCTAATCTGTTCTGTAGTAATGGGCAAAGGAGTCTCATTTAGAACTTTGATTCTAAAAATTTCAAACTCTTTTCTGAGAAGGAGAATCCTTGCTGAAAATTAGTAGTTGAACCAGTAAGCAGTTCGATACGAAATCATGCTTTGATTATATGTAAGTCTGCAATATATAAACTTGAAAAGTATCACAAATCAAGACCTAATAAAGTCATATGAATACTTTGGCAGATAGGTAAGCAATTGAACTGTGCTTATTTGATATGAAGATCTTTTTGTATAGTCGTTCCACAGTAATAACTCTTCAAGATAAAACATATGATCAATTATATTAAAGTGCTAAAACAAGAGGTGCTTGTTACTTTGTTTTGTGTCTTAAGTATAGAACTATCGCTGTAGTTTACTTTTTTCTTCCAACAGAATAAATATCCCATGCCTTCTGCGCATTTTTGGCACTTGGTACCTAGCAACTGAGAGGGATTTTCACACCTTTTAGGTGGTTTTAAAAGGAAATAATCTCAAAGCATCATTTAGAAATGAGGAAGCAGAAGAGGGTGCCCAGGAAGCTCTCAACAATCATCTTTCAGTTTTCAAGAAAATCTTTAGTATTTGATGCAGTTCTGGTAGTTTTGCTGTTGCCCTTCAATTTAGGTTCTCATTTTTCACACTAATGCTGGACTTCTTTGAAGTAAGAAAGTGTGGTATTCACATGGATCAGAAGAATTTCAACTCCTTTCCCACTCATCTGCTGTAAGGCATGTACATGGGTTTCCCACCCCACCCCTGGTAATTTCACACACAATTCCCTGTGCATATTTTGCTTACAGTCACTGCTCTAGCTGTCAGTAACATTTCCATTATAACATCCAACCATACATTCTTCAGCAAGCTATCACACACCATGAGTCTGCATCAGCGTGCAGACTTTTTCCCTAGGCATTTCTAATGACAGAGGAACAGAAACCCTTTCCTCTACTACCATCTACCCAGACTATCAAATTCTGAGCCACTGTCAAGCAAGATAATTCTATCACATCTTGCACCCCAAATCTTCCAGTTTTCTTGGTTGTCAAAGCCTTTTGTCAGCAGTTTGGGTTAAGTCTGATCTATTGCATTCTCAGCTTTTTATTTTTTTTAATTTTTTCGATGTCCAGTGTCACTACTGCATAACCTGTGGTATCTCCACAGCCAGACACAGGTGAAGGTGAGTGAAGGTGGCCGCTGTGGCAGCACGGGTGGGCTCCAGGCAGGGAGCACGGGAGGGCTGCATAATTAGTGGGTGGTTGCTGCCACCAAGGCTGCGTGCATCTGTTTGAGGCGTGATGAGAAAACAGACAAACGGGCACAGGTAAATCTGTCTGCTCCCTACCCAGGAAGCTGGTGGCATTTGGCGAGCATATCTGCAAGAAACGTGAGTTCCATTCTAGTTGGGGGAGTTTCCTGACAAATTCAACATCTTTTGCACTCCACACTCACAGCTTTTCTCCTGCATAGTGCTTAACACATAATGGAAATAAAGGGTAAGTGAGCCATTACTGAAAGAGACTTCAAAATTGTAAACACTTCTAGCACTTAGGTTCTGTGTGGTTGCTATAAAAGGAAAATATTAATACATGTGGTGGATCCAGTTTCCTTGGAGAAACAGCCTTTCAGACAGAAAAAAGCCCCACCTAGCCACAGAACTATGTGCACAGTTTACTGTCAGCAGTCTGTCATAATGGATCAGCTAACTGCAGCCAGCGCAGGGGCAAACTCTGCTGAAGTCACTGCCCCTAACGAATACTAAACTGAGTGTGTTCTTCTACTTGCCTATCGCAGACTACTGACTTTGTCAGAGGAAGAATAATATTTTTTAAAAGAAAAGAAGACAGTTAGGGCAAGCTAGTGCTGGAATACCTGCGGATTCATCTAGCTGTGTTTGTGGGAAATGCCAACCTGAACATTATTGCCTTTGGACAGAGAGCATTAAAAAGAAAAAAAAAAAAAGATAAAAAACTAGTTTCTAAAGGACGAAATGATCTTAGGGCAAAAAAAACCCCTGCCTGTAGCTACAGTGGGAAGTCTATAGCTTCTTCTTACCCACTGCCAACTTCAGTTCTTCCCCCCCTTTATACAATTTAGACTACGTGTAAGTTCTTTCAGTAACAGGCAATAGCCTGAAAGTGCTACCAGAACAGTGACTAGATTTACCACTGCTGACAATTATCTGTGTGGCTTTAAGTAACGGTGAAGTTAAATAATACTGACTTACAGTTACTTTCTATAGAAATGATTCTGATGTCCACAGAAATAAGTCAGTGCAAGTTAATTATCACTGTCCAGCATACGACAAAGTCTAACCTAATGCTAAATGTCGCAATGAGGAAAGTTACCTCAAGTAATCACAAAGTGAGGAAACTGCCTGATCATTCCTTTAGCTGGCTCAAGCACCTGCAAGTATCAGTTCCTTAAAAAAAAAAAAAAAATCAAACTGATACCATAAATGAAGTGAAATGAAACCAAATAATTTAAAACAAAACTAAACTAAATAAAATGAAATAAAATTAAATTAAAAAATAAAGTAAAATGAAATAAAATTTAAAAATAAAAAGTAAAAAAGTAAAATGAAATAAAAAAATAAAAAAAAATAAATAAAATAGAATAAAATAATCAAGCAGAAAATGGGACTGCCCGGCCCGTCCTGTGAACTACGGCTCCTCGGGAGCGCGGCGGGCTCCTTGCCGCAGAAGGACGTGCCTCAGGGCGTTTTCGCCGCCACCCCCCGCCCCGCTG